>LZQR01000113.1_pt1 | contig 21774 bp, 32 predicted proteins | sample 768601 | NCBI WGS metagenome assembly LZQR01 (sample SAMN05207299, study PRJNA324521) | oil field metagenome | isolation source: sample BH-FW-24 from oil reservoir | place: India: Bombay High | collected 2015-12-04
TGCAGGCGCTGCCGTATGTGTTGGAAGAGCGTTTGGCACAGCCAGTGGAAACCTTGCATTTTGCCGTTTTGCACCGTGAAAACAGCGGTGAACGGGCTGTTTTGGACGCCCAAGTGCCAGGAAAGCGAACCGCGGATTGGATGCAGGCGCTGCCGTATGTGTTGGAAGAGCGTTTGGCACAGCCAGTGGAAACCTTGCATTTTGCCGTTTTGCACCGTGAAAACAGCGGTGAACGGGCTGGTTGGACACACGTCGCCGTGGTTGAAAAAGACCGTATGCGTCGTTTGGCTGGACGAACTGGAAGCCAACGGCCTGGCCAACGCAGCTTTGGTGCCGGATTGTTTTCGTCTGCCAGCGCAAGGTGAGACACTGGATTTAACCGAAAAACGCCCAGGCCTGGTTGATTTGGCAAGATGAGCGCCAGTCGCGTCGCTTGGTGCGAAACGGGGTTTATTCCGGCTTGGCCGGTGAGCCCGCTTGGTTGGAGCAAGTTTGGGCGTTGGCACGTGAGCAGCAGTCCGGCTTGCAACAGGAAACCTTGTCAAGTCTTCCAGAGCCGGACTGGGCGAGCCTCAAGCCTTTCAGCCTGCGTCAGGGCGAATTCCGTACGGCCAGCGATAGCGGGCGAGTCTGGCAAACCTGGAAATGGCCGATGGTCTTGTTGGTGGCGATTTTCGCCGTCTTGCTGACCGATACCGTATTGAAAACGCAGCGCTTGAACTTGCAAGCGGCGGCCTATGAACGTCAAACCCTGGCGCTGTTCAAACAACTTTTTCCCGATGTTAAACGCGTGGTGAATATCCGGGCGCAAACCAAAGTGCGTTTAAATCGCGCCGCCGATGAAGCCGATACCGCTGACTTTACGGCGATGTTACGGTCGGTCGAATCCAAGGTGAGGCCGTTACTGGATAAGCAAGCCATGCGTTTGCAGGCCCTGCGCTGGCAAAACCGCCAATTGCAATTGACGGTGTCGGCCAAACAATCGGCGACCCTGCAACAATTGGCGGAGGATTTGAATCAGCGCTTTCAAGCCGAATTCAAGCTGTCGCATGCGGCCCCGGATAAACCGAAGGAGTGATTTATGTTCGCGCGCGTTAACCAGTGGTGGTTGAATCGTTTGCCCCCGGCCTGGTTGCAGGCCTGGCGGAATTTATCGGAGCGGGATCGAAAATCCATTCAATGGTTGGGAGCGGTTGTCGGGTTGGCCTTCATTTACTTTTGGTTTGGTCGCCGGTGTCCGGCGGGCTGGACAAAGCGCAAAATCGTTTGGACCGTGCGCAATCGGAGTGGCAATGGTTGAATGCTCAGTTGCCGAAACTGGAAAATCAACCGGCCACTCCGGCCACAGTGTTGCTGGGTTCGCAGTCACGTTTGACGGCTTATGTGCAACAGAAACTGCGTGCCCATCAGATTTTTTCGCAACTGTCGGAAATCGCGCCGATCAATAAACGCAATCGTGCCGGTATCGAAGTGCGCTTCGATTCGGTCAAAGCGCCACATTTTTTCGCCTGGTTGTCGGAAATGGAACAGGAAGGGGTGATGGTTAAAGCACTTGATGTGAAGCCATTGAAACCCGGGTTGATTCAAGCCAAGGCCGAGTTTGAGGTAGCGTCGTGAAGCGCATTTTGCCCGTCGGCGTTTTTGTTTTGATTTTGGCAGTCTCTTTTCTCTGGCATTTGCCCGTCGGCTGGGTGTGGCAACAGGTGCATGCGACGCGGGCTTTGCCGCCCAATCTTCAGGTAACGGACTTGGACGGCGTTTGGTGGCAAGGCACTGCGCGAGTGAGTTGGCGCCAGGGCAATGAAGTGTTGGCGCTTGGAAATTGGCAGTGGGCCTGGCGACCGTCGGCTTTATTTTCCGGGCAGGTCGGTTTGGATGTGGTTTGGGCGCCGGTGAAACAGTCGGTTTCCGCCACGGTACTTTGGGATGGTGAGCAATTGACGCTGGATGCTTTGTCGGGCCGTCTAGGCGTTGCGGATTTTGCCGGCGTGGTACCGAAAGTGGGGCCTTTGTTGGTGGATGCCGGTGGCGAGATTGTCTTGAATAAGCTGACGGCGGAAATCGCCATTAATCGCCAGGCCTGGCCGAAAACCATTAACGGTGATGTGTCCGTTCGAAACCTGCAAGTGCTGGGTGTGAACGTACCGTCATTAAAGATTCATCCTTCCATGGCGCAAAAACAAGTACGCTTCGGTTTAACGGGCGGTGGTGACGGTTGGCGGCTTTCTGGGCAAACGGAATTGAACCCGAATCACACTTATCGTTCGCAATTGAAAATAGAAGCAGAGGCGGCAGAGCGTATGCCATCTTGGGTCAGCATGGTGTTGCCGGTGAAAAGCCCGGTATTGGCGGAGTCGGATCAGTCGGGACGTTGGTAATGAAAAATTGTTTAAGGTTTCGGTTTGTGGCCGTGGCAGGCCTGGTTGGATTTTTAACCGCCTGTGGCGGTGGTGGCGGAGGCAGTTCCAGCAGTGAAGTGGTTCAAGCGGAAGACGCTGCCATTAACGACGCGTTTATCAATGAACAATGGTATTTGAATAATATCGGCCAATCCGCTTTGACATCAAGCGGGCTGGGCGGCGTGACCGGTGAAGATATCCGTGCTTTCAGCAGCACCTTTTTGAGCCCGGAAAATTATGCAAAAGGCTACAAAGGAATCGGCGTTGAGATTGCGATTGTCGATACCGGTTTGGAAATTCGTCATGAAGATTTGGCCGCGAATGTGCTCGAAGACGGGTCTTATTAATTTTGGACGCCAGTATGATCCGACGTCCACCGCGACCGATGGTGACCATGGCACCAGTGTGGCGGGGCTGGCGGCCGGACGTGGCGGCAATGCGATAGGCGTCTGGGGTGTAGCGCCGCGCGCTTCTTTAAGAGGCTTCAATTATCTGATGAACCAAACGTTGCAAAATCAATTGGCGGCGTTAGGGTATCAACCGACGGTGGCGGGCATTACTGGGTTGAGCAATGAAACGGTCAGTATCTTTAATAAAAGTTATGGTTCGAACCCGTATCTTGTTTACGACTTGGATGCCGCTTCCGGTGCGGTTATTGCACAAGTCATGGGCGCAATGCAGTGGGGGGCGGAAAACCTACGGAATGGTAAAGGTGCCTTATATGTCAAAGCCGCCGGCAACGAATACAGTGGCGGAAGCGTGTTCAACACCAGTTGGTGCCAACAGGCCATAGACCACCATATCACTTGTTATAACCTCAATCAGGAAACCGCAAACAATTCGCCTTACCAAATCATGGCGGGCGCATTCAACGCCGACGGAAAGCGTTCTTCATACAGCAATACCGGTTCCGCCTTATGGTTAGCGGCGCCGGGTGGCGAGTACGGCATCAGTTCCCCGGCACTTTTGACGACGGATCAAAGCGGGTGCGATAAAGGTTACAGCCCTTTGTATGCTGTAACCGGTTTTGACCGTGGCGAATCCGGAACCAGGAATGAATCCTGCAATTATTTTTCCCGCTTTAACGGCACCTCGTCGCTACGCCGATTATCAGCGGCACCATTGCGCTGTTGTTGGAAGCCAATCCGGATTTGACCTGGCGCGATGTGAAGCATATTTTGGCGGCCACGGCACGCCAGTTGGATGCCGGGTTGGCGGCGAGAACGCTTTCGTTGAGTGGGTCGAATATCGTCATTGAACAGGGTTGGGTGGAAAACGACGCCGGTTATTGGTTCAGTAACGCCTATGGCTTTGGTGCGGTTCATGTTCAAAATGCGGTTCAGATGGCGTTGGACTGGAAGGCGGCCAATACCCATTTGCCGAATTTATCCGTTAGGACGATGCCGGAGCAAACCTTCAGCACCGGTAACGTTATTGCAAGCGGCAGTGCCGCCGGTTTGACGAAGACACAGGCTGTCACGACGGCGCTGACACTGGAAAGCGTGATGCTGACTTTGGATATGACCGCGACGACCAGTGGCGCAAATCCCAATATCGACCCAAGCGATTATCTAATCGAATTGATTTCGCCAGCGGGTACCCGCTCGATTTGTTGACGCCGTTCAATGCCTATCAATCCGGTAATAATATGGTGGGACTGGTTTTGACGACGCATGCATTTATGGCGAAAGCGCGACGGGCACCTGGACATTGAAAATCACAGACGTGGATGATGGAACGACCAGCCGCATCAGCAACGGCGGCATCGGGCAGCTGGATGCCTTTCAGCTGACGTTTTACGGGCATAACAATTAAGCTAAATGAATTTAGAGGCGATTATGAAGAAACTCGGTTTTGGAATCCTTTTGTTGATTACGAGTTTGTCGGCACAGGCTTTTACGGAGGCGTGTCAGTTGGTGGCGCAGATGGCGGGGCCGGATTATCAGGCCAAGCCGAAGCGTTTCGGTTCCCTGACGGCGCCCGAAGATATGCCGAAGTCGGTTGAGGCATCCTTCATCGAGCGCAATGGCGGTTGGTTTATTTATCAACCTCAAAAGACTGGTTTGATGTGGACCATTGCGGCCCTAAAGTGCAAACGGTGGGCTCGACGACTTATGAGTTTGTGCCGGTGTTGCTGAATCGCCGCAGTGGTTCGAATGCGGTGGTAAACGGCGTGTTTCTGATTAAAACTTATCGTGAAGAGCATATTGGCCAGATTGCCGAACGCTATGGTTTCAAGATGGTGACGCCGCTGCCCAACCGGTTCACGGCGGTGTTTGATGTGAAGCCGCAAGTCTCTTACGACAAGTTGATTGAAACCTTGGACCGCGACCGCGACGTGGAGTTTGCGGTGCCGTTGTTGAGTGAGCCGCATTACCGTCCGCGTTAAACGGACAATACCGAATCCGCCCAGGCCTGGGCGTTTTTTATCGAAGCTGAATATCGAACAATTGTTCGCTGGTTTGGCCGACCAACTCTTCCGAGAGTTCTTGTTTCAGGGCGTCCAGCGCCGCATGCACTTCCGGCGCGGTTGTCTGAGACGCTTCTTTCATCAATTCGAAAAACGGTCTGGCAAGACCTTGTCCTTCAAATAAACCGCTGCGGTTTGTTCTTCCAGTGTAATGAAAAAACTGAACGACAGGTTGGCGTAAGGGTTCCAGCGTGCGTCGGCAATGTTTCGGTCGACGAAGTAAGCGCCTTGCGTCGGTGCCCGCGTTAAAAACTCAATGGCGTCTTTGACACCGGGGCCGGGGTGGCCGGTGAGGATGGAAAGCGGTTCTCTCGGCAGAGCCGCGTCCGGCGTGAGAACCGATGCGGCGGCCTGTATCGCCTTGAAGCCGATGGCGGCCCCGGCAATGTTGGCCAGCCCGTGGTATTTTCGAATGTCGTCAAAGGTGATGTGGAACACATCGTTTCGATCTTGAATAGTGACCGTGTCTAACATAATTGTCTCTCTTAAAATGAAAAGTGCCGGATAACCGGCACTGAAAATGGCATTAGAATCCGATGGTCAAGCCGACCTTGAAGTTACGTCCCGGCTGAACCAGCGGGTTGGTCTTACTTTTCGGATAGTTGATGTTTTCCGGTACGGTCGGCATGGAGTAGCTGACATCAAAGATGTTTTCGATGCCGAATCGCAAGTCGGTGTCTTTGAAGTACTGTCCGAAGAAAATCCCCGGATTCACACCCGTGTAGAAGTTGAACACCATGTAACCGGCGCGTTCGCGTTCGATAGATTTGTCGACCACGTCGTTGTCGGTTGCCCACTCGGTGGTGCCTTCAAAGTAATATTGGTACTGACTGGCCGCATCGTAGCGCAAGCTGGCGAAACCGTTCAGCGGCATGATTTGCGGTAACGGTTCGTTGCTGACGGTGTCACGCCCTTCAATCCAGCTGATGTTGGTCATGGCGGTGACTTCGCGAGTCGGTTTCCAGGTGATGTCAAACTCCACCCCATTGATGGTGGCTTTACCGACGTTTTGGATTTGCTTGGCCGGGTTGCCGTTGTAGGTGGTATCGGCGTGGTAATCAGGTTGTCGAAGTCACTGCGGAATGCGGTCAGGTTGGCGCGGACGGTTCGGCTGTGGAAACGTGTCCCGATTTCATAGGTGATACCGGTTTCCGGTTTGATGTCCGGGTTTGGAATGCGGAAGTCGGAGTACACGCCCCGTGCCCACGGCGGACACCTCGGTTGTCGACGGGGCGCGGAAAGAGGTGTTGACGTTCCCGACCAAGTCAAAGTTCGAGTTCAGCATGTAAATCGCGCCGATGCCGCCGGTTGGCTGGGTGTTTTCGGTGTCGCCGGCATCGTCGAACAAGGCTTTGGTCGTCGGGTCGGTGATGTAATCGGTGTCCAGGCCGGTTTTCACATAGTCATAACGCAAACTGCCCGATAAGGTCAAACGGTCGGTGGTATCCCACTCCTGTAGCATGAAGACCCCAACATTCTGTTGGTAGGATTTCGGGCTGGTTTTCTTTTTCGGACCGCCTTTGACGCGTTGCTCCATGAGTCACGGCGCTCGTCATACCAATCCAAACCGTAGGTCGACACCACAGGCGCCGATGACCAAGGCGCCACGGCAATCAAACGCCCGCCATAGGTCACCGGACCGTTAACGTAGCTGTCAACATAGGTCGATGGGTTATTGGTGTTTGGAACAACGTGCACATGCGTGTACAGTTCGCGGCGGTATAAAGAGCTTCCACCGATTCCACCCAGCGTTATCGAATTCGCCTTTATAGCCCAAAGACACATAATCTTCGCGCATCGGATCTTCGCGCATTTCACGTTGCAGTTGTCCGGGTTCGTTACCGGCGCCCGGTGCGGCGAATTGTCCGCCGGCACGGCCACGGGTGACGTCCGCCGACTTGGCAATCACTTCAACACGTTGGCCTTCTGTGAAGGTGTAGCCGATACGAGCATCGTAGTTTTGTACGTTGTAGTCGGAGTTCGGAATCGTTCCTTCCGGCGACTCGTAATCCTCGGCGTTGCGCGCATTCAGTCCTAACAATACATCGAAACCGTCCCCGGCACCGGCCAGTTGCAAGCGTCCGGCGTAACCGTTGTTGACACTTTGGTATTCCATGTCGACCAAGGAGTTGGTCAATTTAAATGGTGCCATCACGTCGCCTTCCGCGCGTTTGGTGGTGACGTTGATGACACCGCCGAAGGAGTCGGTTCCGTAAAGGGAAGACGCCGGGCCGCGAATGACTTCGACGCGCTCAACTTGGTTCGGGTCCAATAACAAGTATTCCAAGGTGTTTCGGCCGCGGAAACGGTCACCGTTGATGAACAGTGGGGCACGGAAATTCTGGGTGCTGAAACCGCGAATCACGATTTGGCCGGACAACATACCGTCCGGTGCCATGGAAACGCCCGGCAATTCATTCATCAGGGTGGTCAAGTTGGTGGCTTGGCGCGTCTGGATGGCTTCATTGTCCACCACCGAAACCGACTTGGTCACGCTTTCCAGCGTTTGCTCGCTTCGGTTGGCCGAAACCTTGACGCTTGGAATCACGGTGGATGATTTTTCCGTTGTCTGTTTTGTGTCCTCAGCGGCCAGCAGGCCTGGTGAAAATAGGGCAGAAGTCGCCAAAATCGCACTGGCGGCTGTCCATTTTTGTTTTGCCATGATAGAAAAACCTTGTTATATTATCGAAAGAATTGATAATGGTATTGCAATTGATAACCAATATCAATTATATTTTTTGTAGGGAAATTAAAAATGTTTCATTTTGGGTCTCCGGCCACGTCCGGTGTCGGGCGATTTTTATGGGGCGCGTGGCTAGGCATGTTGGCCCTGTCGGCACAGGCGGAACCGGTTGTGTTTACCGATCAGCAACAGCGCGACATTGTCTTGGAACATCCGGCGCAAAAAGTGGTGATGATTCCGATTCCCGGCGCGGGGATGGCGATTTCGGTCGACCAGAATGCGCAGCGGTTGACGGCGATTCACCCGTCGGCCAAAGCGGCGATTGAAGAAAGCCTGATGGGAAAAATGTTCCCGAACAGTCTGGAGCTTCCGACCGATGCGGTCGGGCAAGGCTTTATGCCGAATGTGGAAACGATTTTGCAGCAGCAGCCGGACCTGGTGTTTCAGTGGGGCACTATGGGTGAAGATGTGGTGGCACCATTAGAAAATGCCGGTTTGAATGTGGCCCTGATGAATTACGGCAAAGAAGACGATGTCATTCGCTGGTTTGAGATGATGGGGCAGGCTTTCGGTCAGCAGGAACGGGTGGCGTCTTTATTGAAATGGCGCGCAGATGTGCGTCAGGATATGGCGGCCAAAATGGCGTCCGTGCCGTCGAAATCCAAGCCGAGAACCTTGTATTTTTTGCGGTTTCAGTCGCAGAAACGGGTAGCGGGTCCGGCCAGTTATAATGACTTTTCCATCGGCTTGGCCGGTGGGCAAAATGTCGTGACCGGCGGCAATTTCAAAGAAGTCAATGTCGAGCAGGTCTTGGTGTGGGACCCGGAAGTGATTCTACTCAATAATTTTGAAACCGATTTAACCCCGCAGGACATTTACCAGCACCCGATTTTATCGGCCACCTCGGCCGCCATTCATAAGCGGGTGTATAAAATGCCCATGGGCGGCGCGCGCTGGGATCCGCCAGGCCAGGAGTCGCCGTTGATGTGGATGTGGCTGGCGAATATCTTGCAGCCGGACGTGGCGAATTATGACTTGGAAACAGAAATGAAACAGGCCTATCGACGGTTATACAATTACGAACTGACGGATGCCGACATTGCCGACATCCTTCATGCCGACGCCAATGCGGGCAGTGTGGGCTATGACGGGAGAGCGCCATGAGTTGGGTGGAAAACATCGTCGTCAAACCCTGCTGATGTGGCTATTGTTGCTCGCCTGCCTCGTGTTGATGATGGTTTCCCTGGGCGTGGGACGGTTATCGGTGCCATTTCATCAGATTCCGGCGATTTTACTGGATAACCTTTGGCCGATGGATGGTTCCTGGAGCGCGATTCAAGAGCGTGTCGTGGAACTGGTACGCGGCCCACGTATTTTGATGGCCGTGGTGGTCGGTGCCGGGCTGGCGGTGGCCGGGGCCAGTTTGCAAGGCGTTTTTCGAAACCCGCTGGTCGGGCCGGATATTATCGGGGTGTCTTCCGGTGCCGCATTTGGGGGCGCTTTAGCGATTTGGTTGTTCGACAGCAGTGTGATGACGGTTTTATTGGCGTTCGTGTTTGGTTTGGCGGCCATGGTGATTGTGTCGCTCATCAGCCGGGTCGGTGGACAAAGCCCGATGTTACTGCTGGTGTTGTCCGGTGTGGTCACGGGCGCGTTTTTCAGCGCCTTGGTGTCGTTGATTACCTATCTGGCCGATCCAGAGGACCGATTGCCGGCCATTGTCTATTGGCTGTTGGGCAGTTTCGCTTCGGCCAATTATGACCGGGTTTGGATTGTGTTGGTGCCGACCTTGATCGGTTCTCTGGTGATTTTCGGCATGCGTTATCGCATCAATATCCTGTCGCTCGGAAATGAAGAGGCGCAGGCGCTGGGCCTAAAAGTGGAAAAGCCCGTTGGTTGATTTGATTATGGTGGCCTTGATTGCCTCGGCGACGGTGGCGGTAGCGGGTGTCATCGGCTGGGTCGGGCTGGTGGTGCCGCATTTCGCTCGGATGCTGGTGGGGGCGGATCACCGTTTATTGATTCCGGCATCCGCCATCATCGGTGCGGGCTATTTGGTGATTATCGATACCTTGGCACGCAGCGCGACCACCTCCGAAATCCCGCTCGGTGTATTGACCGCGTTGGTGGGGGCGCCGCTCTTTGTCTGGCTACTGCGAAAAACGCAGGCGGGAGGTTGGCGCAATGCTTAAATTGGATAACGCCGGTTTCTACTACGGTCAGAAAAACTGGGTGTTCCGCCGCCACAGCTTTGAAATCGAACCGGGTGAAATTGTGGCGATTCTCGGGCCGAACGGCCGGGGTAAAACCAGCCTGCTGAAATCCATTATCGGATTGCAATCCTTGTCGGAAGGGCAGGTGTCGGTGTCCGGTGAAATCGGTTACGTGCCGCAAAGCACCGACATGATGTTCGAGTATCGCGTACTGGATGTCGTCGTCATGGGCCGGGCCCGTCATATCGGGTTTTTCGCCTCGCCCAGCCGGGAAGATTACCAAATGGCGCATCAAGTGTTGCAGGAGCTGGAAATCGACGACTTCGCCGAGCGATCGTTCAGCCAGTTATCGGGCGGGGAGCGTCAGTTGGTTTTGATTGCGCGAGCGATTGTGTCGGAGTGCGACATCATTGCGTTGGATGAACCGGCTTCGGCCTTGGATTTTCACAATCAGGACAAGGTGTTACAAACCTTGAAACGGATGGCCAAAGAACGCCGCTTGACGATTTTGTTCACCACTCATTATCCACAGCATGCCTTGTATCTGGCGGATCAGGTGCTGTTGATGTTCGATACCGAAGCCTATCGCTTCGGTCCGGTCAGTGACTTGATGCAAGACCACGTCTTGTCGGAACTGTATAACATGCCGATTCACCGCACCACACTCGACTACGGAGAAGGCCGTGTCGAAACCGTGGTGCCGGTGTTCGGTGCGGAGAAACCTGCATGAAACCGATTTTATATGTCATGAGCCTGCCCAATCAGGGGCAAGCATTTTGGGGACAACCCGAGTTCAAAGAGCGCGTGGTGGTCGTGGACCAGTACGGTTTGGCGGGCATCGAGTGGCACAATTACAGTGGCGTCATCGTTTCCATGCACAGCGACCAGCGTTGGTTGCAGACCTTGTCGGATCGTATCGCCGATTTTATGAAGCAAGGCGGCTGTTTCGTGTTCCAAGGCCATATCGCCTATCCGTTTTTACCGGAATTGCAACGCTTTACGCCGATGCCGTCTCCGACATTGACGGATTTTGCGGTGCAACCGTGTGAACCGCATCCGGTGTTCGCCGGGTTTGATGTTACATCCTTTAATTGCCGTAAAGGCGTCGCCGGTTTTTGGGGACGAGGGGCCAATCCGGCGCCGCCCGGCAGCCGCATTCTGAACACCATGGGGCAAGGCGCTTATCCGGTGGATTGGGAATGGACTTACGGGGACGGCAAACTCTTTATGCACGGTGGAAATGATTTGTGGACCAATCGTGAGTCGATGGCGGAAAACACCCAATTGTTCCGTCAATTATTGGATTGGATTCAGGAGGTTGAACAATGAAAATCGGCGCACTCGACGGTGGCACCTCATACCATTACGTGGCCTTGCATCAACCGCCGTTCAATCAATATATTGATCGAACCATTTATTTACCCGAATTGGCCGAGGCCGACTTGGACGACTTGGATGTGCTGATCGTGACCTGCCGAAGTCATCCGGAACAATTACGCCGCAATGCCGACAAGCTGCAAGCGTTCCTGGCACAAGGCAAGACCTTGATGATTATGGGCGAAACCGAACCGCAGACCTGGATGCCGGGCATCGAACAGGAAACGGTACCGCTGAATTACTGGTGGTGGCTGGAGCCGGACGGCGAATTCGATTTGGAAGTGGCGTCCCCCGACCATTCGATTTGGCAATACTTGTCTTTGGCGGACATGACGTGGCATTACCATGGCCTGTTGAATCCGCCGGAAACGGCCACGCCGTTGTTGGTGCATAAAGAGACCGGACAAGCGGTGCTTTGGACGGATGACCATTTTCATGGCGGGCGCGTGTTGGTCACTTCTCTGGACCCGTTCTTTCATCACGCAGTCATTTTATGCCCGCCACTACGCGTTTCCTGCACGGTTTTTTCCAGTGGCTTAATGCTTGAAAAACGCCAGGCCTGGGCGTTTTGGGTGGAAAGGTTTGCGGTTACAGAACGAACGTCAAGCCGCTGATCAAAGCGATAATGAAAATGCCGAGGTTCAGATCGGCGAACTCTCGTTTCACTAATTTCAGTGCCACATACACCAGAAAACCGGCGGCAATCCCGGTGGTGATGGAATAGGTCAGCGGCATCAGCAAAACAATCAGGAAAATGGCCGCATTGGTCGCCAGATCACTTTCTTGGAATGCGACTTTGCGCAACTCGCCGAACATCAGAACCCCCACAATCACCAGAATCGGATAGATGGCGTTTGCCGGTAAGGCCTGAAACAACGGCAACATAAAGAGCGTCAAAATAAACAGCCCGGCGGTGACGACGGCCGTCAATCCGGTGCGCCCGCCTTGTTCGACCCCGGCGGCGGATTCGATAAAGGCGGCAATCGGGGTGACGCCGAGCAAACTGCTGCCTGCGGTGGCAATCGCATCGGTTTTCAAGGTTTTCTCCAGCGAGGCATCGTTTTTGGTTTGTTCCTGAAACAGATGGGCTCGGGTACCGATGCCGGTCAGGCTGCCGAGGGTGTCGAACATGGTGGTGATGAGAAAAATCAGTATCACCGGCAGTAACGACAATGAAAACGCCGAGACGATGTCCAGCTCAAATGCGATGGGTTCAATCGAGCCGGCCAGCTGAATAGGGTGGTCGGTGTTTCGGCAATGCCGACAGTCCAGCCGACAATTGACGTGATGACAATGGAAAACACAAAGGCGCCGGTGACTTTATAGGCGTACAACACCAACGCCACGAAAAAACCGAAAATGCCCAGCAACACCGCCGGGGAGGAAAAGTCGCCTAATGTGACCAGAGTGGCATCGCTGTTGGTGATGACGCCCATCTGTTCCAATCCAATAAACGCAATGAAGCCACCGATGCCCGCACTGATGGCGCGCGTAAATCGATGGGAATCGAATACATGATCCAGGCACGAAAGGCGTGAACGACAGGATGATGAAGAGCACACCGGATAGAAACACCACGCCCAAGGCCGTTTGCCAGGGAATTTGCATACCCAGTACCAGTCCATAAGCGAAATAGGCATTCAGCCCCATGCCGACACTCATGGCAATCGGCGTATTCGACCAAAGGCCATTCATGAGGGTTGCGAGAATGGTGATGAGCGCGGTGGCGGTGATGACGGCTTCCATCGGTAACCCGGCGGCGCTGAGAATGTAGCCATTCACCGGTACGATGTAGAGCATGGTCAAAAGGTGGTGAGCCCGGCGATGAACTCGGTGCGGACAGTGGTGTTGTGCTGTTGCAGGTAAAACATCGTGTGTCCTCCGTTATCGAAAACGCCTTAACTAGATTGTGTACTGATGGTTCAGGTCTTTTTCAAAATCAGGTAGAGTCCCGTCAAGCCAAATAAGGCCTGTAACCAAGGCAACCAGGCCGGATTCAACCAACCGAATTGCGCCAAAACCACCGGGAAAACCGCGGGAATCAACAATAGGGCGCCGATAAAGCGGTTGCGTTGCGCTTTGCTTTGTTTGGCCATTTGCTGTTCCAGCTGTTCAATCTGTTTGGACTGTTGATTGAAGTCGGCTTGCGACAGTTTTTGCAGGCTGTTGTGCAACAGGCCGGGCAGATGCGGGGCTTGTTCAATCCAATAAGGCAGATTGGCTTGGGTGTTTTTAACCAGGCTTTTCAGACCGACGCGCTCTTGCATCCAATCTTCCAGAAACGGTTTGGCGGTGTCCCACAGGTCGAGTTCGTCGTCGAGTTGGCGCCCCAAGCTTCAATGTTCAACAGGGTTTTCTGTAACAGCACCAATTGCGGTTGCACCTCCATGCCAAAACGGCGCGCGGTCTGGAACAGACGCATCAGGAACAAGCCGAATGAAATTTCCTTCAAGGGGCGATCCCAAATCGGTTCGCAGACCGAACGAATCGCCGACTCCAGTTCGTTGACGCGGGTATCCGCGGGCACCCATTCCGACTCGATGTGCAACTCGGACACCCGCAGGTAATCGCGGTTGAAGAACGCCAGGAAGTTTTCGGCCAGATAGCGCTGGTCTTCCGGGTTTAAGGTGCCCATGATGCCGAAGTCGATGGCCGCATAACGGCCGTCCGGCAAGACGAAAATATTGCCGGGGTGCATGTCAGCGTGGAAGAAGTTGTGTTTGAACACCTGGGTGAAAAAGATGGTGACGCCTTTGGCGGACAAGTCGGTCAGGTCGATTCCGGCTTCAATCAACTGGTCGACTTCGGAAATGCGGATGCCGCGGATGCGTTCCATGGTCATGACGTTGTCGTTGGTGTGCGACCAGTAAACCTCGGGGACATAGAGGAGGTCGGAGTTTTCGAAGTTACGTCGCAGCTGCGAGGCATTGGAAGCTTCGCGCATCATGTCCAGTTCGTCGAGAATGGTTTTCTCGAATTCTTCAACCACTTCCACCGGGTGCAGGCGCTTGGTTTCCTTGACCGCGGCTTCCAGCAAACCGGCGAGGGATTTCATAATGGCGACGTCTTGCTCGATGACGGGTTTGATGTCCGGGCGGACGTACCTTGACGACCACTTCGGTACCGTCGTAGAGCTGGCTGCATGCACCTGCGCGATGGAAGCCGAGGCCATCGGTTTGGGGTCAAAACTGGCGTAAGCGTCTTCAATGGAGCGTTTCAAACCGCGTTCGATGATGGCGATGGAGTGCTGTTCTCGAAGGCGGGCAGTCGTCTTGCAATTACGCAGCTCGCACCGATGTCTTCCGGCAGTAAATCCTTTCGGGTGGACAGCGCCTGCCCCAGTTTGATGAAAATCGGCCCGAGTTCTTCCAGCGCCAAACGGATGCGCTCGCCGCGAGAGCCTTTCGACGAAGGTCGCCAGTTCCACGGCAGGAGTTTATTCAGCAGCAATAGCCAAGCGTATTTGCTGTGGCTGAGCACCATTTTGTCGATTTGGTAATGGGTCAATACTCGGTTGATGCGAATCAAACGCGCCACTTGGCGCAACGGGCGTTGGAAGAAATTCATGAAAGGGTGTCACTCAAAGCTTGAAGGCGTTTTTCGAGGGCGTCAACGGCCTGGGTTGTGTGTTGTACATCGCGTTTGAAGCGTTGAATCTGCGGCGCGGTCGGCAGGAGTTCGATTTCGAATTGCAAATACTCCCGCAGGGTGTCGCCGGCTTTGCGTTTGGCGCTTTCAACACTTTTACGCCCTTCTCGAACGGTGCTGCCGATTTGAACGCCACCAGTCGCCGGTGATTTTCGAGAGTTGTTCTTCCCAGTCGATATTCAGCGACTGTACGCCTCGGATGAAATCGGCGGCCAGGGCTTCGTCACCGCTGGCCTCGTAGTTCGGTTGGCGGCCAATCCAGTCGAGGCTGGTGAGCTGAATGTGCGTGTCCGGCGCACCCATCAGGTGGTTTTGCACCGAGAAAGCGCCTGGGTTATCGGCATCGATTTGGTAAATCAGGAAAAAGGTCTGGCTCAGGTCGGTGAAAGTGAGTTGAACGACTTTTTCGTCGCAAGGCGCAAGGGCTTGGCCTTGCATGTCATCGAGCTGAACCGCTTGATTCAATAGGGTTTCAAACAGCTTGGAAAGCGCGGTTTTGACCAGGCCTGGTGATTTTTCAGTGGCTGCTTCGTCGTGTCGGTTGTCCATTTCCATGCGTTTTCCTGTTCTGGCGCGTTCAGTATTTCCAGCCGCGGTGTAGGGCGACAATGCCGTTCGACATGTTCAGATATTCCACCTTGTCGAATCCGGCGTCCAGCATCATTTGTTTGAGGGTTTCCTGGTCCGGGTGCATGCGGATGGATTCGGCCAGGTATTGATAGCTGGCTTCGTCGTCGGCGATGAATTTGCCCATTTTCGGCAGGATGTTGAAGGAATAGAAATCATAGGCCTTCGCCAGCATCGGTTGGGCGACCTTGGAGAATTCCAACACCATCAATTGGCCGCCGGGTTTCAGCACGCGGCAGATTTCCGCCAGGGCTTTGTCCTTGTTGGTAACGTTGCGCAGGCCGAAGGAGATGGTGACCAGGTCGAAGGTGTTGTCCGGGTAGGTCAGGGCCTCGGCATTGGTGATGGTGTAATCGACATTACCGATGATGCCGTCGTTGGTCAGACGGTCTCGGCCGACACGCACCATGCTTTCGTTGATGTCGGCCAGCACCACGCGACCGGTTTTGCCGACGCGCTTGGCAAAGGCTTGGTCAGATCGCCGGTGCCGCCGGCCAGGTCCAACACCGCTTGACCCGGGCGGATGCCGCTGAGCTCGATGGTGTGGCGTTTCCACAGGCGGTGGATGCCGAGCGACATGACGTCGTTCATGATGTCGTAGTTACCGGCGACGGAATCGAACACGCCTTTGACTTTTTTGACCTTTTCGTCCAACGGCACTTCGGTGAAGCCGAAATCGATGGTTTTTTCTCGGTGTGTGTGCTCATCATCCTATCCTAGTGCTGTCTTGATGGTGTTTGGTTCTTTGTCGGTTTTGCTACAGTAATTGGTTTAAATCGGTCGGCGGCATGTCAGGGTGTTTGTGGCCGGCTTTTTGCAGACGTTGCAGGTAATCCTGCCAGTAGTCGTCGTAATGGCGCCCGAGTTCGTATAAGCGTTCCCAGGTGTAGATGCCGGTGTCATGACCGTCGTCGAAGTGCAGTTTAACACCATAGTTGCCCACGGGGGTAATGCCTTCGATATTGACGTTGCGTTTGCCGACCTGCAATACTTCCTGCCCGGGGGCATGGCCGGTGACTTCGGCCGATTGCGAATAGACCCGCAGGTATTCGCAGGGCAGATCGAACACCTCGCCGGTGTCGAACGTCACCACCAGTTGCCGTGATTTCTGTTGCAGTTTGATGTCCGTTGGGATGGCCATAGGCTTCTCTCGTCGTTTCGAGTTGTCAGATTCCTTAATCTTACAAAATGTATTGCGACAAGTCTTGGTCTTGCGACAGATCGCCGAGGCGTTCGTTGACGAAGCTTGGTCGATGACGATTTTTTGCCCATCGTTATCCGGTGCGCTGAACGACACTTCTTCCAGCAGGTGTTCCATCACCGTGTGCAAACGACGCGCGCCGATGTTTTCGGTGCTTTCGTTGACGTGGTAAGCGATTTCCGCCAGACGTTGAATGCCGTCATCGGTGAATTCGATATTGACCCCTTCGGTTTGCAATAGGGCGATGGCCTGGGTGGTCAGGGCGGCTTTCGGTTCAGTCAGGATGCGGATGAAATCTTCTACTTCAGGGATTTCAGTTCGACGCGAATCGGCAAACGGCCTTGCAGTTCCGGAATCAAATCCGACGGCTTCGATAAGTGGAAGGCGCCGGAGGCGATGAACAGAATGTGGTCGGTTTTAATCATGCCGTATTTGGTGGAAACGGTGGAACCTTCAATCAACGGAAGCAGGTCACGCTGCACGCCTTCACGAGACACGTCGCCGCCGGAAGCTTCCTGACGTTTGGCGACCTTGTCAATTTCGTCGATAAACACGATGCCGTTCTGTTCCACGTTTTCGATGGCTTTGGCTTTCATGTCTTCCTGGTCAATCAGGCGCTGGGCTTCCTCTTCGGTCAGCAACTTCATCGCCTGCTTGATCGGCAGTTTGCGTTTTTGTTTTTTGCCTTGGTTCAGCCCCTGGAACATTTCCTGAAGCTGATTGGTCATTTCTTCCATGCCGGGCGCGCCCATGATTTCGACATGCGCCGGCGCGGCGTTCAGGTCGATTTCAATTTCTTTGTCATCTAAGTCGCCCTCGCGCAGACGTTTTCGGAATTTCTGGCGCGTCTCGGACATATTGCCGTAGCTTTCATCTTCGTGACCGCGTGCCGGTGGCAGCAAAATATCGAGGATGCGTTCTTCGGCCAGGTCTTCGGCTTTGCGTTGCACGTCTTTCACCGCTTGTTCGCGGTGCAGCTTGATGGCATTTCCGCCAGATCTTTGATGATGGAATCGACTTCGCGTCCCACGTAACCCACCTCGGTGTATTTGGTGGCTTCGACTTTGATGAAGGGGGCATTCGCCAATTTGGCCAAGCGGCGGGCGATTTCGGTTTTCCCCACCCCGGTCGGTCCGATCATCAGAATGTTTTTCGGCGTGACTTCCTGACGCAATTCTTCGGGCAATTGCGCGCGGCGCCAGCGATTTCGCAGGGCGATGGCCACCGATTTTTTGGCTTCGGACTGGCCGACAATGTGGTGATCGAGTGCGTGGACAATTTCCTTAGGTGTCATCATTTTTAGCGGGTTTCCTTCGGTTCTGTTTTGCATTCGGAAGTGATTCCGAATTGCTGATGTTCATGGAATTCGTTTATTATAAAGGAATTGATGGACCGATTGATAAACGAATGAGGCCGGACACGACCAAACACCATGACTAATTCCTTACGATTTTCCAAAATGCACGGTTTGGGCAATGACTTTATGGTCATTGATGCGACACGTGACACAATCGAGCTGACGACCGACGAAATCCGTTTTTGGGCCAACCGGCATTTCGGCGTGGGGTTTGACCAGTTGTTGATGGTGGAACCGGCCACGACGCCGGGGGTGGATTTCCGTTACCGTATTTTCAATGCCGACGGTTCGGAGGTGCAACAGTGCGGTAATGGCGCGCGTTGTTTCGCGCGTTTTGTGTACGACAAAGGGTTGACGGACAAAACCGAAATTCAAGTGGAAACCGCATCCGGTCTAATCGTGTTGTACATCACCGACGACGGCGGGGTGCGGGTCAATATGGGCGCGCCGAGTTTCTTGCCGGAAACCTTGCCGTTCGACATTCCAGTGGAATCGGAACAATATGAATTGGAAGTGGACGGTGAACGGTTTGAAATCGGCGCGGTGTCGATGGGCAACCCACACGCCGTCTTGCGCGTCATCGATGTGGTGTCCGCGCCGGTGGCGGTGTTGGGTGAGAAAATCGAGTCGCATCCCTTGTTTCCGGAACGCGTCAATGTCGGTTTTGCCGAGCGGGTGGACGATTCGCACATCAAATTGCGGGTGTATGAACGCGGCGCGGCGGAAACGTTGCCTGCGGCACCGGCGCTTGTGCGGCCATGGTGGTGTTGCGCCGTTTGGGAGACGTCGCGATGCGGTGACGATTTCGTTACCGGGTGGCGACTTGCTGGTGGAATGGGATGGCAACCCGGAGAGTCCGGTGTGGATGACCGGCCCGGCGGTATTTGTGTTTGAAGGTGAAATTAAAAGAGGAGTGCCTGCTTAGTGTCCAGCCTGATCAATGATATTCATGCGGAAGATGTGGCGGAGTATCTCAATCAAAACCGTAGCTTCTTCCATGTTTTTCCTAACTTGTTGAGCGAGCTGAGCATTCCCCATCCCAAGAGCGGACAGGAAGTGTCGCTGTTGGAACGCCAGGTATTTCAGTTGCGGGAACAGCGCGATTCGTTGCAAGTGGAGGTGGATACCCTCAAGGACATCGCCGGTGAAAACGGCGTGTTGCTGCATAAAGTGTACGATTTTTCCTATGCGCTGATGGCGACGGAAACCGAGCAGGCGGCGGTGGACGAAGTGTATCGTGTCATGCATGAATTGTTCGAGGTGGAAGAAGTCACGATGATTTCCTGGGATGTGCCCAAGCAAATCGTCAACGGCTTGCATCAACTCGGTTTCTCCCAGGCCTGTCGAATTCGTTGAAAGAGACTTTGCAGCCCAATAAGCCGGTGTGCGGATTATTGGAAGATACCTGGCAGCGTGGTTTGTTTCATACCGACCAGCCGATGCAGTCGGTGTGCGTGATTCCGCTGGGTCGGGACCGTGTTTGGGGGCGCTGGCGCTGGGGCCACCACCGACCGTTTCAGTCCGGATTTGGGAACGTATTTCCTGAAAGTCATGGGGCAGATGGTGACGGCGCGTTTGCAACGTTTATTTAATACGCTTTTGAACCACTTCGCTTTCTTTTCAAAACGCCCAGGCCTGGGCGTTTTTTTGTTTCAACCTGCTGTTTAAAGACGCCCGAGTTCGGCTTTGAGGTCGGTAAGGGTGTTTTGTTCCATTTGAATGCTGGCTTCCCAGATGGCCGGGCTTTGGCTGTGAGAGGCGAGTTCTTGAATGTTGCTGAGGCGTTTTTCGGTGTTGGCGATGAGCTTGTTGAGGACGATGCGTTCGATTTCGTGCAGTTGCGGGGATGTTTTATAGCCTCCCTCTGGTTCAGCGACATTTTGCGGCGGGTATTTTTCGCCTTTTCCGGTGGCGAGCCATTCCACCGTGACACCGGATTGATTGGCGATGGCAATCAAACGTTCCAAGTTGGGAGTGGATTCGCCATTGAGGTATTTTCGCAACGCCGTTTCCGATAATTGACAACTGCGTGCAAATGAACGCACGCTCTGGAAGGCAATCAACTCTTTTAAACGCAAAGCAAAATCCCTGGCTATGTTTTTCAGGCCTGAATAATGGCCTATGGTCTGCACGTGGCCATCCATTAGTCGCGTAACCTATCGAGTCGAAAAGTGTTTTTCGGCGTCGTGTCCAGTTTTAAAGAACAAATGCGTTTTTTTGAGTTGCATATCCGTTTTTTTGCGCGTAATATACACTTTGGAATAAGAATAATTACGAACAAGGCTTTAAAATAACACAACACCGTATAGGAATTTTACCATGAAGCTTTATTAAATAAAGCTTCTTAACCCTAATGAACGTAGGTTTTTGTTTTTAAACCAGTTTTCTGGAGGTGTGTGCGTGTCTCAAAAAAGGGCAAGCTATGATTCACCATATCAGCCGGTTGCACTATGACAGTCTAGCCGGGCAAGTGGAAGCGGCGCGCAATGTGGTGGCGTCGCATGTCAATTGGTTGGCGTCACGCTCGGTTTGTTTAAACCCCGATGAATTGCGAACCTATTCGACCCATGTACCGTTTGACGAGTGGTACGATTCGTTGGCGCATCTGGGCTTGTCACGAACCGAAGAATACCGCAAGTTGGGTGAGTTGCGGGACCGTATGATGCGGCACCATGCCGAGCTGGAAAATGCGGTTCAGGACGGGCAGTGGCACCAACGTTTCTTTTTACTTCACCAGCATTTTTTCGATTTGCTCACCGAATTCTGTCAGAACTTTCATATGGTGTTCAATATGTACGATTACCTGACGCATTTGCCGAACCGAAAATTGTTTGACCTGATGGTTGATAAAGGACATATGAAGGGCGCGTTGGTGATGGCGGACGTGGACCATTTCAAACGTATTAACGATCAGCACGGTCATGACATGGGTGATCAGGTGCTGGAACAGATCAGTCGTTTTTTCTTGAACGAATTGAAGTCGGGTGAAGTCATTGCGCGCTATGGCGGTGAGGAATTCATTTTTTACTTTCCGGCCATGGCGCCGGATTACGCTCAGGATAAAATCGAACGCATTCGGGAAGGGGTTCAAACACTCGATTTCGGGGATTGCCGTCAGACCTGTTCATTCGGCATCAGTCAAGTCGATGGCGAGTGCGTACCTTATAAGCAAGCTTTGTGTCGCGCCGACAAAGCTTTGTATCACGCCAAAATACTGGGCGTAATCGCACAGTGGTGTATGAAGTCGAGTGGGGGAATCGCCCGGTTTAACGTTACCTTTCCTATCCCAATTTAAGCCAGGCCTGGCAATAATTCTTTAAGGCCGTTCGCCAGCATTTGGAACGCAATCGCCGTTAACACCATCCCCATGATTTTCGACACGATGTTCATCCCCGTCACGCCCAACTTTCGACTGATGGGGCCGGCAAAGTAAAGCACCAGCCAGAACAGTAAGCCGATGCCCACGGCGACCAGAGAAATGATGAAACGGTCTTCGAAGGTCGGGAATTTTTGCGTCGCCAGAATCAGGGTGGTAATGGCTCCGGGACCGGCGATAATCGGAATGGCCATTGGCACCACGGCAATAGAGTCTTTTGTTTGCGCTTCTTCATGCTCTTCCGGCGAGTGGGTCATGGCGTCGGTTTTGCTGCGCAGCATCGACAGCCCCAGCAGGGCGATGATGACACCGCCCGCCACTTCCAGTCCTGGCGTGGTGACGCCGAAGGCTTTTAACAGTAAACTGCCGACCCAGGTGACAACCAGCATAATGACGGTAATGGCAATTGCGGTTTGTCGTGCT
>LZQR01000114.1_pt1 | contig 21701 bp, 30 predicted proteins | sample 768601 | NCBI WGS metagenome assembly LZQR01 (sample SAMN05207299, study PRJNA324521) | oil field metagenome | isolation source: sample BH-FW-24 from oil reservoir | place: India: Bombay High | collected 2015-12-04
GAATGAATGCGGCCCCCGCCTTGCCAGACTGGCTGTTGACGCGGATAATGGCTTCGTAACTGCGGTGGAGGTCCATCGGGTCAATCGGCAAATAGGCCACGTTCCAAGGTTGGTCATCCTGTTGGCGCATCAAGCACTTGCGGATGGCATCCTGATGACTGCCGGAATAGGCGGTGTAAACCGCTTCGCCGACCCACGGATGACGGATATGGGTGTCAATGCGAGTGACTTCTTCCAGCACCGGAATCCAATCGTCGGGGCGGGACAAATCCAATTGCGGGTCAATGCCTTCGCTGTAAAGGTTCATCGCCAGCGTGACGATGTCCATATTGCCGGTGCGCTCGCCGTTGCCCAGCAAGGTGCCTTCCACGCGTTCGGCCCCGGCCAAAATCGCCAGTTCGGCAGCGGCCACGGCACAGCCGCGGTCGTTATGGGTGTGGACCGAAATAATCGCCGCATCGCGGTTTTTCAAATGGGTCACGAAATACTCGATCTGGTCGGCATAACGGTTGGGCGAGGTGCTTTCCACGGTGGACGGCAGGTTCAAAATGCAACGGTTGTGCACCGTGGGTTGCCAAACGTCCATGACCGCTTGGCAGACCTCCACGGCGTAATCGGTTTCGGTTTGGGAAAAGCTTTCCGGGGAATATTCAAACGTCCACTGGGTTTCCGGGTATTGTTCGGCATAGGTTTTCACCCATTGCGCGCCCTGAATCGCCATGGTTTTGATGTCCGATTTCGATTTACAGAAAACTTTTTCGCGTTGTACGGTAGAAGTGGTGTTGTAAACATGCACCACCGCTTGTTTCACGCCTTGCAGCGCTTCATAGGTGCGTTTGATCAAATGCTCCCTGGCCTGGACCAGAACCTGAACGGTCACGTCCTCGGGGATGCGATTTTCCTCAATCAAACGGCGGGTAAAGTCGAACTCCAATTGGCTGGCCGACGGAAAGCCGATTTCAATGGTTTTGAAACCAATCGCAATCAACTGATCCCACAGCTTCAGCTTTTGCTCGACGGTCATCGGGTTGGCCAACGCTTGGTTGCCGTCTCGTAAGTCGACACTCACCCAAATCGGCGCTGGGTAAGGCGAGGTCCGGCCACTGACGATTGGGTAAATCCGGGGTGGCCGTTGGGCGATATTTTTCAGGTCTCATGCTGTTCATCGGTTTTCCTGTCGGTTTTAAAATTGGAGTTCGAGTAGAGTTCGCAAGTTCTTTGCTCTCTGGCAAAAATTGTAACAACATCTTGAAGCGATTAAATTGTGAAAACGTGATTAAAAAACACCTTTTAAGCAATTTAATTTCAATTTTATCTATTTATTTGATATTTATTTCTAGGATAAAATAAACGTTAAATAAATGGTTAAGAATATGCTCAATAAGCTGGATAAATACGACAAAGCCATCCTCAATGCGTTGCAAAATAACGGCCGCTTGAGCAATCAGGAATTGGCCGATCAAATCGGTTTGTCGCCGTCGGCGTGTCTGCGCCGTTTTAAAGCTTTGGAAAGCGCCGGGGTGATTCTCGGCTACCGCGCGTTGTTGGATGCGCGTTCACTGGGGTTGGATTTAATGGCGCTGGTGCACATTTCCATGGACAAGCACACGCATGAACGGTTTGAAGCCTTTGACGACGCGATACAAGCCTTGCCGAATGTAGTGGAATGTCTGCTGCTCACGGGCCAAACCGCCGATTACCAGTTGAAAGTGGTGGTGAAGGATTTGGAGGCCTATCAGGATCTTTTGCTCAATCACATTACCCAAATCGAAGGTGTCAGCGGGGTACACACCAGTTTTGTCCTGCGTAAGGTAGTGGATAAAACGCGTTGCCGATTGCTTGAGTTGTGCCAGAGGTGAATCTGGAAAACGACCAGGCCTGGGCGTTTTTGGATTTCTTTTCCGATAATAAAAAGCCGCTGAAAAGCGGCTTTTTTGATGAGTGGCACAAGGTTTCGTGCGTTTAGTGCTCGAAACGATCCATAAAGTTAGGTTCGTCGGTGTAACCGCCCGGTACGTTTTTGGTGACAATCGCCACCGCATCGTGTGGGTGCAAGCTTTCCAAGTGGTTGACGCGTACCCAGTAGTCTTGATATTCGGTGCAGCTTTCCAGTTTGGCTTGCATGCGACGCGCGGCGTCTTCACAGAACATCAGGTTGGTGGCGTTCAAACGGGCGAATTCTTGCTCGTCTTCGCGCTTAACGGTGGATTGCACCGGCGTTTTTACCGCGTCTTCAATCTGGTTGATGACGGTGGACAGGTTCAGGTCGTGTGACGCAGCCACTTTCAGTTGATCTGTGCATAGGAACGCTGGCTGTGCGGCGTGGCGCAGATACCTTCCGGCGTGCCGAGCCATTCCAACACCTGATTGTAGTCCAGCGCTTGACCGTTGAACTGTTGTTCGAAGGCTTCCTGAATCAATTGACGAGACAGGGCTGCGGAACATGGGCAAGTGGAGGAATAGGGCACGCTGATGCTGACTTCGCATTCGTATTGTCCGTCTCGCATTTCACCGCGCATCGTGCATGGGTAGTGTTTCCAGCCGGAGTTATCGGATTTCAGGGAACGACGTCTTTCATAATAATCGAAACGGAATTCGACAAAGGCGTTTTGGCTGAGCCCGTGGTGCGATTCGATAAAGGCCTGCAACATGCTTTGGATGCTGGCCGGTGTTAACGGCGCTTTGGAGCCGGTTTCATCCAAAATCAGATACAGGCGCGACATGTGGATCCCTTTGCTTAAAGGATCGTCCAGGCTGACGTAGGCTTGTACCTGCGAGGATAGGGTTAGTGTGTTTTGCGAATCTTGTTGTAGCTGGATTGGCAGTTCAATGCCACTCATTCCGACCCAGTTGAGTTTTCCCTGTGGGTCTTGGTGGGGTTGGCAAGCGATATCGGGCATGTGCTTCGTCATGCAATTTCCTTCGGCTTTGATTGAGGTCTTTGTTCGGTCCGCCCGGATAAAACAAAGTTGGGCTCATATTTTAAAAAAGAGGAGAAGTATACCATATCTTGTGGGAATGGGTATCATTTACTGTGAAAATAATTCATGATAATAAATAAATTTTCTCATAAGTAATTTTAAGAACGGTCGATCAGGCAGGTGCCGAGGGCGGTTTCCAACTGGTCGATAAAGGTATTCGAAGCATTATCTGAACCGGTTTCGAACAATAATTCCAGCCGACTGTCCTGGCGCCAGGCCATGTCTTGCCATTGAGTTTGACCGTCGACGACGTTCAGCAATTGCCATTCGTTGCCGGTGCGCAGCACGCCTTTGGCTCGAATCAGGTGAGATTGCTGTTCAATAAACGCTTTCAGGGCGACGCGGTTGAATTGAATATTGGCATCGAACTGCCAGCCGACGCTGGTGGTATGGCCGGTTTGCACTTGGCGTTGCAGGCAATGTGGCAGTTTGGATTTACCCGGCAGGGTGCAGGTTTTTGTTTGCTGCTGGTGTTCATGCAGGCCGCTGAGCAGGGTAAAGGCCGGTTGCGTTTGTTTAAAATCCACCAGGCCTGGCGGAAAGTCGCATTCGGCGTTCAAACGGGTATGCAGAATCGCTTCTTTCGGCGGGTAAGTTTGTTGTAACAGTTGTTCGGCTTGGCGAATGTCGTCGTCATTGGCGAGGTCGGTTTTATTAAGCAGAACCGTATCGGCGAGGTTGACCAGGTCGCGCATCACAGCGGATTTGGCCCAGCGCTCCGGCGTGAGTTGTTGTGGGGTGATGACCAGCAACACACCGGCGATTCGAATATGAGGTTGGAATTGTTTTAAGGTGTCGATGACCTGTGCCGGATGGCCGAGCCCGGTGGGTTCGACCAAAAGGCGATCCAGCGGATGCTGTAATAGGTTTTGCAGGGCTTGGCGATAACCGAACTGGGCGCTGCAGCAGATGCAACCGCCGGTGACGTCTTCAATCCATGGGCTGGCGGCATCGAGGGTGGCGGCGTCAATGCCGATTTCGCCGAATTCGTTGATGAGCAGTCCCCAGTTTCCACCGGCCGGGCGCTGTTGCAACAGCTGGTGAATGGCGGTGGTTTTGCCACTGCCGAGCAATCCCGTTACCAACGTAACGGGAATGGGGGCGTCCTGCTTATAGGTCTTTGCCATCCAGCAAATCGTTGACGAGTTCGTCGTGTTTCAGATTCACGCCGAGACGTTCACAAATGATTTTGGCGTCACGATAGGCGTTGCCCAGGCAGGTGGTCGCACCTGGCGACGGTGTCATATTGAAGATGATATTGTCGTGCTCGGGCACGATGCTGGCTTCACCCAGTTTCAATTCTTTGGTGGTCTTGTCGATGACCTGTGGACGCACACCGCCGTAACCTTCTGCATAAGTCAGGTCTTTAGTGGTCAAATCCGGCAGGATTTTGCGGGCATCTTTGACAAACAATTTTTTGTTCAACCACGGCACTTCAAACAGGAAGTTGCGGAAGATGTAATTACGGATGGTGCCGTCTTTCATCAAATCCCAGAACACACGCAGGACTTTGGTGTCCAGTTTCAGCGAACGCCAGAAATCCATGTAGGTGCCGCCGGTGTAGCGTTCCAGTTTCGGTAGCACTAGCGCGGTTGGCCCCAAGCGGGTCTTGTCTGGCTCGGTTAAGTCCGGGTCGCCGTGCAGTGCGGCAAACGGCAGTTTGTCGTTCTGCATGGTGTAGACCTTGCCGTTCAGCATTTTCGGTGCGAAATAGAAACTTCCGGCCATCGGCAAAGTGGACAGGTTCATGCCGTGCCCCAGCTGGTTGGCCAGCAACAAGCTGTGCGCGCCGGCGGATACCACGACAAAACGGCCGACATAGGTGCCGTGCGCGGTTTGCAGTTCGTAATGGTCTTCCAATTCGATGATGCGATCCACTTTGGAGCTGAGGGAGACGCGAATGTCTTTGCCGGTTTTACGGGCGCTGTCGATAAAGGATTTCGACAGGTTGCCGTAATTGACGGCGGAATATTCGTCGGTACAGCCACTGGCCAGAATGCGTTCCGGGCGGGGCTTGCCGTCTTTTAAGGCGACTTTCGGTTCGACTTCGGCGATTTTGTCGGCGTCCCACAGTTCCATGTACGGGAAGCCTTCTTTGAATTCTTCGTGTCGTTTTTCCAGACGGTCGCATTCATCGTCGCCGACGGCGAGAATCATTTTCGGGAACTTATACAAAAAATCGTTCTTATCGACCTGCTCGGCGTACTTGACCAGCATGTTGGCGGTGCGCTTGACCGAGATGGCTTTTTCCAAGGTGTAGTTGGTTTCGATATCGCCGCAGTGCAAGGTCTGGCTGTTGCTGCGCGCATTCGAGTTCAGCGGCGACAAGGAGCCGTATTTTTCCAGAATGGCGACGGACTTGATGTCGGTATATTTTGCAAGGGTGTAAGCGAGCGCGGTTCCGGTGATACCACCGCCGACGATCACGACATCAAAGGTACGATTTTGCATAGGAGTTCAATCCATTCGAATTCAGGGAGCCGGATATTATATAAAATTCTTTAGGGTTTGACTAATCGTGATTAATGCGATTTTTCTGATGTCGTTGGATTGAATGCGATTATGGGGTTCAATCGATTTGGCAGCAACGTGGTTGAATTTTCTCGTATTCTTGCAAGGCGGCGAAATCAGTTTCGCATTCCGGCAACTGGGTCAGATGGTTTTTCAAGGTTTCAAATGACAGGGGAATCGAGGTGTCATGCACCAGCTCGTAATGCATCCAGGTGCCTTCCCGCCAGGATTTGACCAGGCCTGCGTTTTTCAGATACGTCAGGTGTCGGGAAATGGTGCTTTGTCCTTGATCCAGAACCGATACTAAGTCGCAAACGCACAGAGAATCCCGTAACAGCAGCAAATGCAAAATACGCAAGCGTAGGGGTTCGGAAAGGGCTTTGAAAATTTGTGCAGTGCGGTCGAGCGTCACGGTCGGTTTCCTGTATTAAGCAAGCGCTTATCATAGCGCTGGATGTCTATTGGAGCAAATATGCTTAAATTAAACAAGAGATTGTTACGTTATTGTATCATTTTGTGAGCAGTGTATTGTGTTTTGGTTTGATAGGGTTTAATATATCTGTTTATGCGGATTTATTGGTTTAAGATGCGTTTTATCCACTTGGATTTTTTCCACAAGAATGTAGCTGTAATGAAAATATGAAGTTGACACTGACATAAGGTACGCATTATGAAATTAAGTTTTTTACAGATAGTTCCGTTTTGGGTTTTCTGGGTTGGGGAGTGGCGTTAAGCGCAGGGGCAGCCGAAGTGGTGTTTAAGCCGATTGCAAAAGGGGTTTATGCTTATGTTGGGCCCATCACGGATCGTACCCCGGAAAACCTCGGACTGAATAACAATATCGGTTTGATTGATACCCAGAAAGGTTGGGTGCTGGTTGACTCCGGCGCCGGTGATTTATCGGCTAAGGCGTTGTTTCAAGCGGCGCAAAAGGTGAAAGCGCAATCCGTGGTGGCGGTCATTAATTTGGGCAGTCAGGATCACCGTTGGTTAGGCAATGCTTTCTTTGCTCAAAAGGGGGCTGAGATTTATGCCTATGACAAAACGGTGAAGACGCAAACGTCGATGTTTGACCAGCTCCAATCCAGCCTGGTGAAAAAGGTGCCTGCTTTAAAAGGTACACAGCTGAAAACGGCGGATGTGGTGTTTAACCAAACGCAAAATGCCTTCACGATTGGCGGCGTTGAGATGCAGTTGAATTACTATGGTGATGCCCATTTTCGGGGGATTCGGTGTTGTGGTTACCAAAACAACAGGTCTTGTTTACCGGTGATGTGGTGTATGTAGATCGCATGCTGGGCATCCACCCTTGGTCAAATGTCGTGACGTGGTTACAGGCCTATAATGATATGCGAACCTTGCCGGCTAAAGTGATTGTGCCGGGGCATGGAAAGGTGACGGATTGGCAACAGACGGATGCGGAAACCGGAGCTTATTTACGCAAACTTGTTGAAACCATGACCGAGGACGCGGAAAACTTCACAGGTGTTGGTGCGGCGGTTAAGGGTAACGAGAATTGGCCGGAATTTGAGCACCTGAAGCATTATGATAGTTGGCATAAACGTAATTTGAATCGCGCTTATTTACAAATCGAATCCGGTCTGTAAAGACCTGTGTATTTAACAAAATAATCCAGGATGAGGCCTTATGTTTGAACAAATAGGTAATCTGGCGGCCTTTGATTTATTAGGCTTGGCCCCATCGTCTTCAATGGGCAGCGCCGTTCAATTCTTCGTGATGGATACGCTGAAGATTTTCACCATGCTGGTGGTGATTATTTATTTGATGGGGCTGTTGCGGGCTTTTGTCTCGACCGAAAAGGTGCGTGAAGTCGTGGCCGGCAAGCCGAAGTGGCTGGGCCGTTCGTTGGCGATTGGGCTGGGCGGTGTGACGCCGTTCTGTTCCTGTTCTTCAGTGCCGTTGTTCATCGGTTTTGTGGAAGCGCGTATTCCGTTGGGCATCACCTTCGCGTTTTTGATTGCCAGCCCGATGATTAACGAGGTGGCGGTGGTGTTGCTGATCGGCATTCTCGGCTGGGAAGTGGCGTTGTTGTATGTGTTGGCCGGCGTGGTAGTGGCTTATGTCGGCTCGATGGTGATGGAATGGTTCAAACCGGAGCGCTGGGTGGAAGCCTATGTCTGGGACATTAAAATGCGTCAGGTGCAGGAAGCTCAGGCACAAAGCGGCGGCTTTTCGCAACGGCATGCGTTTGCCTGGAACGAGGTGAAAGTCATTGTCAAACGCATTTGGGTCTGGGTGTTTGCAGGCATCGGTATTGGGGCGGCTTTCCACGGTTATGTGCCGCAGGCCTGGATCGAATCGACGTTGGCCGATGCGGGGAACTGGTGGAGTGTGCCGGCGGCCGTGCTGGTCGGTGTGCCGTTGTATTCCAATGCCACCGGCGTGATTCCGATTATCGAGGCCATGTTGAATAAAGGCGTGCCCATTGGCACCAGCTTGGCTTTGATGATGAGCATCGCAGCCTTGTCGTTGCCGGAATTGCTGATTTTGCGAAAAGTGATTCGTTGGCCGGCCTTGGCGGTGTTCGTCGGGGTGTTGAGCGTGGCGTTCGTGTTGGTGGGCTATGGCTTTAACGCGGCTTTTGCTGTGTGATGGCGGCCCAATGCCGATTTTGCCCAGGTCTGGGCGATTTAGAGATTATTGAGTGAATTAGGAGAGAAAGACAAATGAAAGGGAATTTAATGGTGCGGATGATGACGCTGATGGTGTTGTTGGCGATTGCGTTGGCACATGCTACCGGCCAAACCGATTTGGTCGGTTGGAACTGGTTATGGTTGGCGGTGTTTGCCGCCGGAATGGGCCTGCAGGCGACCTTTACCGGTTGGTGTCCGTCGAATCTGGTGGGCAAGTTGTCGAAAACCGGCGAGTGTTGCCCGGGCGGGAGCTGCGATACTTCTGGCTCAAATACGCCTGCCAAATCAGCGTCGTCGTCGGACGAAGCGCCGTGTTGCAGTGGTGATGCAGGTGCGGATGAGTCGTCGGTGCAAACCACGGCCTGCGGCGCGACCTATGATGACAATGCCAAGGTGGTCAAAGTGCTGGGCAGCGGTTGCGCGAATTGTGAAACCACCGCGAAATTGATTCAGGCGGTGGCCGAAGAGAAAGGCGTGGCCATTGAGTTGGAAAAGGTGGAAGACATCGCCGAAATCGCCGGTTATGGTGTGATGAGCACGCCAGGCGTGGTCATTGACGAAGTGGTGGTGCATACCGGCAGCGTACCGGATCGCCAACGCATTGCCAGTTGGTTTTAATCAAACGGTCATCTGTGGATGACGGCAAAGCCGTAAAATCCAATCGAGTGTAAATTGAGGAGACGAAAGATGGTCAAGGTGGCGATAAACGGATTTGGTCGCATGGGGCGTTTGGCCTTGCGAGAAGCTTACGACTGGCCGGATGTGGCCTTTGTGCACATCAATGAGACGGCGACCGATGCCGAAGGCTCGGCGCATTTGCTGCATTTTGATTCGGCGCATGGAGCTGGTGGCATGACGCCGAAGCGGAGGACGGCGGCATTCGGGTGGAGGAATCGCTGATCGGTTACTCCTCGAATGAGGCGGTGGCCGACACGCCCTGGGGCGAGCTGGGCGTGGATGGTGGTGATTGAAGCCACCGGGCGGTTCCGTACGCGTGAAAGTTTGCAGCCGTATTTCGACCAGGGCGTTAAGCAAGTGATTGTCGCCGCACCGATGCAGGAAGGGGTGAAAAACATCGTCATGGGCATTAACGATGCGGTATTTTCACCAGGCCTGGATCCGATTATCACGGCGGCGTCCTGCACCACCAACTGCATTGCGCCGGTGATTAAGGTGATGCACGAACAAATTGGCATCAAGCACGGCACCATCACCACCATGCACGACCGCACCAACACTCAGAAGGTGGTGGATCACGGCCATAAGGATTTGCGCCGCGCACGCGCTTCGTTTGAATCGCTGATTCCAACCTCCACCGGGTCGGCCAAAGCCATCGGCATGATTTTTCCGGAACTCAACGGCAAGCTGAACGGTTTGGCGGTGCGGGTGCCGTTTATGAATGCCTCTTTGACGGACTTGGTGTTGGAGATGCAACGGGAAACCTCGGTGGATGAAGTGAACCGGGTGTTGAAAGCGGCTTCGGAAACCTATTTGGACGGTATTCTCGCTATGAAGAACGCCCATTGGTGTCGGTGGATTATGAAGGCGAAAGCTGTTCGTCGGTGATTGATGCGCCTTCCACGATGGTGGTGAACGGCACTCAAGTGAAGTTGCTGGCTTGGTACGACAATGAGATCGGCTATGTCACTCGCATGATGGAACTGGCGGTGAAAGTCGGGGAACTGAATCAGCGGGCGGCAGAGCAGGAGTAACGCGGATGGCGATGTCTTTGAAACAACAATACGGCTTGATTACCGCGAATTATTGGGCCTTTACCATCACCGACGGCGCTTTACGCATGTTGGTGTTGTTGTTTTTCTACCAGTTGGGATACAGTCCGCTGGAAATTGCCATGCTGTTTTTGTTCTATGAGTTTTTCGGCATCGTCACTAACTTGTTTGGCGGTTGGTTGGGCGCTCGTCTGGGGCTGAACGTGACCATGAACATCGGTCTGGGCTTGCAGGTCATTGCCTTGATGATGTTGGTGGTGTCGCCGGAGTGGCTGACAGTGGCTTATGTGATGGCGGCGCAGGCCTTGTCCGGCATTGCCAAAGACCTCAATAAAATGTCGGCGAAAAGTGCGATTAAAAGCTTGGCATCGGATACGGACGGGCAATTGTATCGCTGGGTATCGGTGCTGACCGGTTCGAAAAACGCCTTGAAAGGGGTTGGATTTTTTGTCGGTGCGGTGCTGCTGGGCGCGGTGGGCTTTCAGTATGCGTTGTTCGTGTTGGTGATGTTGATTCTGGTGCCGCTGTTCTTTTCGATTATTTATCTGGACGGGCAATTGGGCAAGGCGCAAAACAAGCCGAAATTCCAGGAAATGTTTTCCAAGTCGCCGGCCATTAACTGGTTGTCCGGCGCGCGCTTCTTTTTGTTCGGCGCACGCGACGTGTGGTTTGTGGTGGCTTTGCCGGTGTATCTGCAAGGCGTGTTGCAATGGTCGCACACCGAAGTGGGCACCTTTATGGCGCTGTGGATTATCGGTTATGGCGTGGTGCAGGCGACCACACCGAAATGGACCGGGTTGAAAAAGGGGCGCGACGCCGATCAAGAACACAACCCGACGCGCACCACGGCGATGAAACTGGCCTTGGCTTTAGCCGTTGTGCCCGCGCTGATGGCGGCGACCTTGTCCTATTCACCACAAGTGATTTTGGTGGGCGGTTTACTGGTGTTCGGGGTGGTGTTTGCCTTGAACTCGGCGGTGCATTCGTATTTGATTGTGTCGTATGCCGATGCGGACGGCACTTCTAAAGACGTCGGTTTCTACTATATGGCCAATGCCGCCGGGCGGTTGGCGGGCACGGTATTATCCGGCTGGGTGTATCAGGTGTCGGGTATGGAAATGACGTTATGGTTGTCGGCGTTGATGGTGTTGTCGGCCGGGCTGTTGGTGCTGAAAGCGCAGCCGATGCCAAAAACCGCATAAAAGGGCGCATAAAGTCGTTAGAATAGGGCAATATGAACTTTGCCCAGGCCTGGCGAAAATGCTTAAACGGCCTTGGCTGGAAAATGGCCTGGAAATAAGGAGTTGTCGCATTGACTGCCATGCTAAAAGACGCCGTTTTGATTACCGGAGCCGGGCAGCGCATCGGCTTGTATCTGGCGAAACAATTTTTGGCGCAAGGCCAGTCGGTGGTCTTTACGTACCGCACCGAACGTCCGGCGGTGGAAGAGCTGAAAGCGCAAGGCGCTTTAGGGTTTCAAGTGGATTTCACCGATTCCGCTTCTTTGAACACCTTCTTACAGCGTTTGCCGCAGCAGGTCGCGAGCCTGCGTGCGGTGGTTCACAATGCATCGCTCTGGGCGACGGATGTGCAGGTGGACGCCAACCCGGGCTTGCTGGCCGGTTTGCTGGCGGTGCATGTGGAAGCGCCGTATCGAATCAACCAGGCCTGCCGCCCGTTACTGGAAGCAACGTCTGCGGCCACGGCGGATATTGTGGCGCTGACGGATGTGAAAGTGGCGGACGGCCATGCCGACTATGCGGCTTATCTGGCGTCGAAGGCGGGCTTGGCCTCCTTGACCCAATCGTTTGCCCAGGCGTTTGCGCCGCACATTAAAGTCAATAACATTGCACCCGGCCTGGTGATTTTTCATCCTGAAGATTCCGACGCGTATCGCCAGAAGCGTTTGGCGGAAAGCGCCATTCCGGTGGAACCGGGCGAGGCATCGATTTGGCAAGCGGTGCGCTTTCTGATGGACAGCCCGAATGCCACGGGCTCGACCGTGTCACTCGGGCAGAAAAAAGCGTAAACTGGTCTCGTTTAACGCGCTTAACGAACGTCGGCGGAATGCTTTTTAATGTTTCGCGCCTTGCGCACGGGCCAGCTTGGCTTGCAATTCCCGTTCGGCCTGCGCGGCCGATTCGTCAAAACCGTCTCTTTCCGGCCAGCCTTTGGTCTGTTGCAAAATTACTTCCATTAACGCGTTGGTGTGATCGTCGCGGTCGTTCAGCGCCGGGATGTAACTGAAGGTTTCGCCGCCGGCTTCTTCGAAATACTCGCGGTTTTCCTGGTCGATTTCTTCGATGGTTTCCAAACAATCGGCGGAGAAGCCCGGGCAGATGACTTGCAGGTGTTTGACGCCTTTGGCCGGCAGGCCTTTCAAAGTAGCGTTCGGTGTAAGGTTTGACCCATTCCTCTTTCCCGAACAACGACTGGAAGGTGACCATGTAATCGTCCGGGCCAATACCGAGTTCTTCGGCCACCAGTCGTGAGGTGGCGCGGCATTCGCATGGGTAAGGGTCGCCGTTATCGAAATAACGTTTCGGGATGCCGTGGTACGACATCACCAGTAAATCCGGTTTGCCGTGTTTTTCCTGGTGTTCGCGGATGCTGTTCGCCAGCGCTTTGATGTAGCCGGGATGCTTATGGTAGTTGCGCACGAAGCGCATTTCCGGAATCCAGCGCCAGGTTTGCAGTTCCGCGGTGACGGCATCGAAGGTGGAGGCGGTGGTGGCGCCGGCGTATTGCGGATACAGCGGCAACACAATCAGGCGTTGTACATTGCGTTCCTGCAAGGATTTCAGAGCATCGGCAATCGACGGATTGCCGTAACGCATGCCCAGCGCAAATTCAACGCGGCCGCTGAAATGGCCGCGTACCTTTTCTTCGATGTCGGTCAACTGGCGGTTGCTGATGTCCAATAAAGGCGAGCCTTCGCCGTAATGTCCCCAAACTTCTTCATAGGCTTCCGCCGATTTCGCCGGGCGGGTGTTCAGAATGATGAGGTTCAGAATCAATTTCCATAACCAGCGCGCCGGTGGCGGTTCCACGACGCGGGGATCCATCAGGAATTCTTTTAAATAGGGTTCAGCGCTTCTTTGGTGGGGCGTCGGGTGTGCCCAGGTTGGTGATCAGAACGCCGACAGCGGGTTCCGAACCGTGTTGGTAAGCGGTGTAGTTTTTGTATTCCATAAGGGGGTCCTGTACTGGTTCCGGATAAGGGCTTGCGCCATTTTAGACCGATTTTACCGTCAGGTAAACGGCGCGACGGTTTCCTTTCGCTTGGAAAGGGTGTCAGTCGATGAGAAAAGAGTATAATTGAATTGTAGTGGTTGTACAATATTGTATATGTTTTGTATAACATATCATTCATGGAATGATTTTGTCATATTGTAAGGAGCCGATTATGCCGACGTCGACATCATTGCCCGCTTCCGGGGAACACTTTCCGAGATTGAAAATTGCCGTGTCCGACTGCTTGCGGGGAACGGAATGCCGTTATAACGGTGGTCATGCTCAGGACGACTTTATCAATCAGGCTTTGGCGAAATACGCCGATTTTTGCCGTTCTGCCCGGAAGCGCCGGTGCTGGGGACGCCACGAGAGACCATTCGGCTGGTGAATGTCGACGGTACGATTCGTGTGCGTGGCACGCGCACCGAGCAGGATGTGACCGAGGGCATTCAGCGTTATAACGACAAAATGGTGCCGAAGCTGTTGCAGCAAGGGGTTGACGGCGCCGTGGTGAAGTCGCGTTCACCCACTTGCGGGCTGGAACGCATCAAAATTTATCGTCCGAGCGGGGAATGGTTCGGTTCGCAAGATAAAATGGGCCAGGGTTTGTTTACCGCGGAATTGCAACGTCAGGCACCTGAATTGGCGGTGGAGGAAGAAGGCCGTTTGCAGGATGCCTGGTTGCGGGAAAACTTTATGATGCGGGTGTTCACCACCGCGCGCTGGCGTGAGTTCATGTCGGGACATCCGTCGATGGCGGATTTTCAGGCCTTTCATCGTGATCATAAATATCTGCTGTTGTCGAAGTCTGAATCGATTTATCGGGAGATGGGGCCGATTGTGGCGGAGACCACTCAGGAAAATCTGGCGGATTGTTTGAAAGCGTATGAAACCAAATTGCATGCGTTATTGGCACACCGCTCCAAGCGCGGCAGTGTGATTAATGTGCTGGACCATCTTTACGGCTACTTCAAAAAACAGCTGACCGAACAGGAAAAGACGCATTATCGGGAAACGGTTGAGGAGTTCCGCAATGGTATTGTGCCGTTGATTGCGGTGATTAAGGTGTTGCAGCAGTTCTTGAGTCATTATGGTTCCGACTATCTGGAAACACAGGTGTTTTTCCATCCTTATCCGGCGGAGTTGGCCTTGCGGTCCGAAATCACTGCTTATCGTTAGAGGGGATTCAGCGGTTAAGCTGTTGTTCTGTGGCTTTTTTACGACACTTTTGACTTTTTTCGGAAATACGAAAAATTAATAAGAATTTCTATGGATTTTCCTTATAATGAAATTTCCTAAGTTTTTGACAAGTTTAAATTTTTTAAATTTCAGTCAGGGGTTGGGAGTTGTTTTATTTGTTAGAAAGGAAAAAGCATGTCAGATTTAGTTACAGGCAAAGTTAAGTGGTTCAACGATGAGAAGGGCTTCGGCTTCATCGAGCAAGAGGGCGGAAAGGATGTGTTCGTTCACTTCTCAGCCATTAACGGAACCGGCCGCAAGACATTGGCCGAAGGTCAATCGGTTACCATGGAAGTGACGCAAGGTCAGAAAGGGCCACAAGCAGAGAACGTTACCGCCGTATAATCTCTGTTTTACATTCTTAAGCCCTTTTATTGGTTCTCAATACGAGGGTTTTTTGTGCCCGCATTTCAGCGTCCGGTTTCCGGTTACTCTTCATCCATTTTCAAAGCACTTTATGTCCGTTATTAAGAAGACGTACGGGTCTGTTAAGGGCCTTTCCATAAAGCGCCTCTCTTTATATTCACTCTCTTATACATTTATATAACTGTCTATATAACGAGATTGTCGATATTTTGATCGTCAAACGGTCGGTATACCTTTTTGGGTGTTTCATTTTCGTTTTAACCGACCTTATATAAGTCATCATCATTTGTTTTTTCGACGTTTCTTCTTTCAAGCCCTGTCTAACCGGGCGGTCTCGCTATTCATTTCCTTCTCCTTAATCTTTGGTCAGTCCGGCATTTCGTTACGTTAAAAATATTTTCATAAAATGAACAAAAAGTTCTTGAAATGAAAATGAAGAAGTCTTAATATATGAATCAAAGTTTCTCAAGGGGAAAATAATGCAGCAAAATTCATATGTTTTAACCATCTCATGCCCAGATCGTGTGGGAATCGTCGCCAAAGTGTCGACTTTTTGGCGGAAAACGATTGCATGATCGCCGAGGCGAATCATCACGCGGATAGACACACCGGTCAGTTTTTTATGCGTAACGAAATCACCGACATCCAAATGGATGAAACGGCGTTTCGCGAAGCCTTTTCCAAAATCGCCGACGAATTCGACATGAAGTGGCAGTTGACGGCCTCAAGCCGTAAAAACGAGTGCTGATTATGGTGAGTAAGCAGGATCACTGTCTGGCGGATTTGTTGTATCGCTGGAGCAGTGGCGAAATCGACTGCGAGATTCCGTGCGTGATTTCCAACCATTTGGATATGAAAGGCTTGGTCGAATGGTACGGCATTCCGTATCTGCATATTCCGGTGACGCCTGAGAACAAGCCGCAGGTGTTTGACGAGGTCGTCAACTGGGTGGATCACTATCAAGCGGATACCATCGTGTTGGCGCGTTACATGCAAATCATTCCGCCGGCGTTATGCCAAAATACCCAGGCCAGATTATCAATATCCACCACAGTTTCCTGCCGTCGTTTATCGGGGCCAAGCCTTATCATCAAGCGTACGAGCGTGGGGTGAAGTTGATTGGGGCGACTTGTCATTATGTCACCGAAGATCTGGATGCCGGACCGATTATCGAGCAGGACGTGGCGCGCGTGTCGCACAGCGAGTCCGCTGAAGAGATGGTGGTGCTCGGGAAAGATGTTGAAAAGAATGTATTGGCACGCGGCTTGAAGTACCACTTGCAAGACCGAGTGTTGGTTTACGGCAATAAAACCGTTGTGTTCGCTTAGGAGACTTGAATGCCACTCAGATTACTGAAATACGCCTGGAAAAAATCGGAAGACGAACCGCGTTTTTTTTCCCGGAAGAAAAGCCGCTGAAAAAGGCTTATGACGTCGTGATTATCGGCGGCGGCGGTCATGGAATGGCCTGTGCTTATTACCTGGCTAAAGAACACGGTATCACCAATGTGGCGGTTTTGGAGCAGGGGTATATCGGCGGCGGAAACACCGGCCGTAATACCACCATCGTACGCTCGAATTACCTGACGTCTGAAGGGGTTAAGTTCTACGACGAGAGCCTGAAATTGTTCGAGGATTTGAGCGACGATTTCGATTTGAACATCTTCTATTCGACGCGTGGCCATTTTACCTTGGCGCACACCGATAGTGCGATGCGCACCATGAGATGGCGTGCAGAGGTGAATAAACATCACGGCATCGACAGTGAAGTCGTCGATGTGGACACCATCAAAAAAGAAGTGCCTTACATGGACATGTCCTGTAACGGTCAGCATCCGGTGATGGGCGCTTTGTATCATGCACCGGGTTCGGTGGCGCGTCATGATGCGGTGGCCTGGGGGTATGCCCGAGGCGCGCAAATGCGTGGGGTGGAAATTCATCAGAAAACCCAAGTGACGGATATTAAAACCAAAGGCGGCAAGGTTGTCGGCGTGGAAACGGACAAAGGGTTTGTCGAAGCCAAGAAAGTGATTTCGATGGTGGCAGGCTCTACGCCACGCATCACCGAGATGCTGGATATTAAAACCCCGATTGAAATTTTCCCGTTGCAGGCTTGCGTGACCGAACCGGTGAAACCGTTTATGGACACGATTGTGGTATCCGGCAGTTTGCACGTTTACGTCAGTCAGTCGTCGCGCGGTGAGTTGGTCATGGGGCGTCGGTGGATCCGGCGGAATTGCATTCGACCCGGTCGACCCTGGATTTTGTGGAAGGTTTGACCGACCAGATGATGGATTTGTTCCCGTTCACCAGTCGCTTGAAAATCATGCGTCAGTGGGCCGGGATGAGTGATATCACACCGGATTTCGCACCGATTATGGGTAAAACCGATGTGGAAGGGTTCTATCTGGATGCCGGTTGGGGCACCTGGGGCTTTAAAGCGACACCGGTCAGCGGAAAAACCATGGCGCATACCGTGGCCACCGATTCGACACACGAATTGATCAAGCCGTTCAGTCTGGATCGCTACGCCAAGTTCGATTGGTGGGTGAGAAAGGCGCGGCGTCGGTCGGTCACTAAGGAGGCAGTATGAAATTTGTTACGTGTCCAAGTTTGGGAAGAAGAGCGTTGAGCGAGTTCACCTACGGTGGGCGGCTGGAGCGCGAACCGGATCAGGAAACGGTGTCAGAAAAAGAATGGGCGGATTATGTTTTCTACCATAACGCGCGCCGCAAACCCAGACCGAATGGTGGTATCACCGTCCGACGGGAATCTGGTTTTATTTGAACGAAATACGTTGACCGATCGAATCACTCAGGTCGAGTTTGCGAATAAAGGAATTGCACATGAAGCTTAGACTCGCGCCACAGCCATTGGAATGGATTGATCGCAAAGCGGCGGTGACCTTCGAATTCGAAGGGCAGCCGGTCAAGGGTTTCAAAGGTGATGTCATCACTAGCGCTTTGTGGGCCGAAGGCACCAAAGTGCTGGGCCGCAGCTTTAAATATCACCGTCGTCGCGGTGTGATGAGTTTGGCCAACCACGATGTGAATGCCTTGTTTCAGGCCGAGGACAGACCGAATGTCCGCGGCGATGTGGTGACGCCGGAAAACGGCCATGTCACTGACCGCCGTGAATACCTTTGGCTCTCTGGCGAATGACAAGGGCGCTTTGGTGGAATTAATCGGAAAATTTCTGCCGGTCGGTTTCTACTATAAAGCCTTTTATTCACCGAAATTTCTGTTCCCGAAATGGGAGCGATTGATTCGCGAGATGGCAGGCCTGGGCAAAGTGGATACAAGTTGGACTGAAGAACGTAAGCCAAAGCGTTATCGTCATTGTGATGTCGCGGTCATCGGCGCCGGGCCTCGGGGATGGCGGCGGCCATTCAAGCGGCCAAGCAAGGCGTGGATGTCTGTTTGATTGACGAAAATCCGCACATCGGCGGTTCGTTGGATTATCAGTTTGTGAATGAAAGTGCGCAGACATTGAACCGCCATTACTTGAAAGAAACCATCGAATCCACACCGAATATCCATGTGATTACATCCGCCTATGTGGCCGGGTATTACGGCGACCACTGGCTGTCGGTCAATACCGAAGAGGGATTGATCAAGTTGTCGGCGCAATCGGTGGTGGTCGCCACCGGCGTGTTTGAGCAACCGGCGGTGTTTCGTAACAACGATTTACCGGGGGTGATGAATGCTTCCGCCGCGCAACGTTTGATGACGCGTTATGCCGTCGCCCCTTGTGCCGAATCGGTGGTGCTGACCGCTAATGCCGAAGGCTATCGTGCGGCGCTCGACTTGCATCAGAACGGTTTGGTGGTGAAGGCGATTATCGATACCGGGCGCACCGAAGGCGAGTGGGTCGAGCAAGCCAAACAGGCCGGCATGGTGGTGTATGAAAACGCGGAAATGGTCGAAGCGCTGGGGCGCAAACACCTGGAAGGCGTGATTTTCAAAACCAACGGCATGGAAAACGTTTGTTGTGTGACGGCTTGTTGATGAGCGTGGGCTGGGCACCGGCCGGCGCACCTTTGTATCAGGCGGGCGCTAAATTCGGTTACAACGCCACCGTGGAGCAGTTGCTGCCGGTGACCTTGCCGGAAGGTGTGTTCGCGTGCGGCCGCATCAACGGTGTTTACGACATTGAAAACCGGATTAAGGACGGCGAACAAGCCGGGCTGGCGGCGGCTTTATATATGAAAGGCCAGGCATTGCCGGAAGTTGAAGATTACCGTGCCACAGAAGCGCATTCGCATCCGTACCCGATTTGGGCGCATCCGAAAGGGAAAGAGTTTGTCGACTTCGATGAAGATATTCAGATCAAGGATTTGAAAGGGGCGATTGCGCAAGGGTTCGACAATATCGAGTTGATGAAACGTTTCTCAACCATCGGTATGGGGCCAAGCCAAGGCAAACACAGCAATATGAATGGCATCCGCATGTTGGCGAAGCTGACGGGGAAAACCATCGACCAAACCGGTTCCACGACCGCGAGACCAATGTTCCACCCAACACCGGTTTCGCACTTGGGTGGGATGCGTTTCCGTCCGGAGCGTTTGACGCCGATCCATCCGTTTCACGAAGAAGAAACGCCTGTTTATGGAAGCCGGTAACTGGTTGAGACCGGAATATTATCCAACCGAAATGACCCGTGAAGCCTCGATTCAGGCTGAAGTGCAAGCGGTACGAAATTACGTCGGGTTGATTGACGTTTCGACGCTGGGCAAGCTGGATGTTTTCGGACGGGATGCCGGGGAGTTGATGGACCGACTGTACACCATGCGCATGTCTAATATGGCGATTGGCGCCAGTCGTTATGCCTTGATGGTGGACGATTCCGGTGTGGTCATCGACGACGGTGTCGCGATTCGATATTCCGACGAACATTTTTATGTGACCACCACGACATCGACTTCGGATTCGGCCTACCGCTTGATTCAGAAAAAAGTCATCGAGTGGGGCTTGAAGGTCACGGTACTGAACCGCACTGGGCAGATTGGTGCCATGAACCTGGCCGGTCCGAACAGCCGCAAGATTCTGGAACAGCTTTGTGATATTGACTTATCGACGGAAGCCTTCCCGTATCTGGCGATGCGCCAAGGCAAAATGCTGGGGTTGGATGTCACCTTGATTCGGGTCGGTTTCGTGGGCGAATTGGGGTATGAAATCCATACGATTCGCAATCGGCACTGACCATTTGGAAGGCGCTGATGAGTGCCGGTCAAGCCTATGGTATCAAGCCGTTCGGTGTGGAAGCCCAACGACTGCTTCGTTTGGAGAAAGGCCACATCATTGTCGGCCAAGATACCGATGGCTTGACCAACCCGTTCGAGGCCAATATGCCATGGGCGGTGCATTTCAAAAACCGTATTTCCTCGGCAAACCGAGTTTGGTGAGATTGAAAGAAACCAAGATGCGTACCCTGGTTGGGTTCGAATTGTTGTCTGACAACCCGAGCGACCAGCCGCTGGAGTCGAATCTTGTGATTGAAGCCGACGAGATGATTGGGCGTGTGACCAGTATCGGTCGCAGTGCCACGCTGAAAAAGGTCATCGGTTTGGCGATGATTTCAACCGATTATTCAATGGCGAATAATGTGCTGAGCATCAAATTGACCGACGGTCGATTTGTGAAGGCAAAAGTGGTTAAAACCCCTTTCTATGATCCGGAAGGGTTAATGCAAAAACCGGACGAAACGGCAGAAGGAGACGCGGCATGAGTTTACAGATTACACCGAAGACAATGCCGACTCTAATGCATTTTCGCGGGGAAGGCCTTAATGATGTTTTGGCTTCCTTCGGGGCGTCAGGCCTGGACGTTTTTCAATATCAATCGGTGGCGAAAGACCAATTCGTCGCCAAATTGGGTGAAGAAGAACTCTATGTCTGCGTTGAACAACCGTTGGAAGCTGTATCCGAAAACAACCAATATGCATTCCAAAGAGGGGATGCGATTTTTGAACTGTCGGGCAACTGGAAAGCTTTGATGTCGGAAGTGTGTATTTACGACTTCCGTCAAAGTCAGCCGGGTGATTTCCTGATGGTCTCGATTGCGGGTGTCTCGGCCTGGCTGTTGGTTCCAGAAGCCGATGCACCGCTCATTCTTGGGTGTGATCCGACTTTTGGACACTACTTCCAGGAAACCTTGAGCCAGCAAATACAAAAATCCCCTTTTTAAAAATGGAGTGCCAAGATGACGATTGAAGAAGCCAAAAATTCCTTGAAGACAACCAGATTAAATACATTCTGGCCCAGTTTGTCGATATCCACGGTGTCGCCAAAACCAAGTCGGTTCCGGCCAGTTGCCTGGAGTCGATTGTGGAAGACGGTGCCGGGTTTGCCGGGTTCGCCGTCTGGGGCTTGGGCATGGAACCGCACGACGGCGATTATATGGCCAAAGCGGATTTAAGCACTTTGAGTATCGTCCCTTGGCAACCGGGGTATGCGCGTGTGGCCTGTACCGGTCACGTGCATGATAAGCCTTATGAATACGATACGCGCCACATCATGTTGAAACAAATCGAGCGTTTGAGCGAAAAAGGCTGGACCTTGAACACCGGGATCGAGCCAGAATTCAGCTTGCTGAAACGCAATGAAGACGGGCATTTGATGCCGTATGACGAAAGCGATACCTTGGACAAACCGTGTTACGACTATAAAGGCTTGTCGCGTTCCCGCGCATTTTTGGAAAAATTCGTCGATTCCCTGCAGCAGGTCGGATTCGATGTTTATCAGATTGACCACGAAGACGCCAACGGTCAGTTCGAAATCAACTACACCTATTCCGACGCGAAAACTTCGGCAGACCGCATCACCTTTGTGCGCATGGCCGGCAGCGAAATCGCCAATGAAATGGGCATGATCTGCTCTTTTATGCCGAAGCCGAATGCCAACCGCACCGGGAACGGGTTCCATTTCCACTTGTCGATTACCGATGACCAGGGAAATACCCTGTTCAAAGACGATTCGACAAAAACAAC
>LZQR01000115.1_pt1 | contig 21661 bp, 25 predicted proteins | sample 768601 | NCBI WGS metagenome assembly LZQR01 (sample SAMN05207299, study PRJNA324521) | oil field metagenome | isolation source: sample BH-FW-24 from oil reservoir | place: India: Bombay High | collected 2015-12-04
CCGTTCCGGCGCGTGTTTCCCTTAGATGCCGATTGAATGGCGCCATGGCTGACGAACGCTCCCCCAAACCAGACTTCCTGGACACCTCGTTCCTTTTGGCGGCAACGCCGTCTATCTCGAGCAAATGGCGGCGAACTATGCTGCCGACCCGGCTTCCGTGCCGGAGAGCTGGCGGGCCTTCTTTGAAGAGGTGGGGGACGCCCCCGCCGAGGCCAGCCAATCCGCCAAGGGCCCGTCCTGGAAACGCAAGGACTGGCCGCGCCCGGCCAATGGCGAACTGGTCACCGCGCTCGGCGACATCGAGAGCGCGACCATGGCGCTGCCGGACGCCGTCGCCCAGCACAAGGGCTCCGGCGCGTCTCCGGAAGAGGTCCACAAGGCGGTCAAGGATTCCATCGCCGCGATCATGCTGATCCGCGCCTATCGCATGCGCGGTCACCTGGCGGCGGATCTTGATCCCCTGAAACTGACGAGCTTCGGCCAGCAGCCCGAGCTGGATCCGGCGACCTATGGTTTCGGATCCGACGATCTCGATCGCGAGATCTTCATCAACGGCTATCTGGGGCTGGAGACGGCGACCGTCCGTCAGATGCTCGACATTCTCAAGCGCACCTATTGCTCCACCTTCGGCGTGGAGTTCCAGCACATCTCCAATCCTGAGGAGAAAGCCTGGCTGCAGGAGCGCATCGAGGGACCGGACAAGGAAATCGCCTTCTCCAAGGAAGGCAAGATCGCCATCCTCAAGAAGATCATCGAGACGCAAGCCTTCGAGAACTTTCTGCACAAGCGCTATCCGGGCACAAAACGCTTTGGCATTGACGGCGGCGAAAGCCTGATCCCGGCGCTGGAGCAGATCATCAAGCGCGGCGGCGCGCTGGGGGTGAAGGACATCATCCTGGGCATGCCGCACCGCGGTCGTCTCAACGTGCTCGCGGCAGTGATGGGCAAGCCCTATCACGTGATCTTCCACGAGTTCCAGGGCGGCGACACGCTCGGCCAGGTCGATTACGCCTCGGGCGACGTGAAGTATCACCTGGGCTCATCCTCCGACCGCGAGTTTGACGGCAACAAGGTTCACCTGTCGCTGACCGCCAACCCGTCCCACCTCGAGGCGGTGAACCCGGTCGTGCTGGGCAAGGCCCGCGCCAAGCAGACCCAGTTCCGCCGTGATGAAGGCGATGGCTCGAACTATGCCGAAAAGGTGCTGCCGCTGCTGCTGCACGGCGATGCGGCCTTCGCCGGTCAGGGCGTGGTGGCGGAATGCTTCGGCCTGTCGGGCCTGCGCGGCCATCGCACAGGCGGCGCGATCCACTTTGTCGTGAACAACCAGATCGGCTTCACCACCGATCCCAAGGACAGCCGGTCCTCGCCCTATCCGTCCGATGTGGCGCTGATGGTGCAGTCGCCGATCTTCCACGTGAACGGCGATGATCCCGAAGCCGTGACCTTCGCCACGAAAGTTGCTGCGGAATACCGCCAGCGCTTTGGCAAGGATGTGGTCGTGGACATGTTCTGCTACCGCCGTTACGGCCACAATGAGGGCGATGATCCGAGCTTCACCCAGCCGATCATGTACAAGACCATCGCCAAGCATCCCACGACGCTGGAGCAGTATGGCGAGCGCCTGATCAAGGAAGGCGTGGTCACCCAGGACGAGATCGACGGCTGGGTCGAGGAGTTCGCGCAATTCCTCGATGACGAGTTCGAGAAGGCCAAGTCCTACAGCCCGAACCGCGCGGACTGGCTGGATGGCGTCTGGCAAGGTCTCGGCCTGCCCGAAGAGGATGACCGCCGCGGCCAGACGGCTGTTGAGGCGAGCGTTCTCAAGGACATCGCTGACAAGATGACGACGATCCCCGAGGATATCGCCATCCACAAGACGCTGAACCGCGTGATCGCCAACCGTCGCAAGGCTGTGCTCGAGGACGAGAATGGCATCGACTGGGCGACGGCGGAGCATCTGGCCTTCGGGTCGCTGCTCAAGGAAGGCTTCCCGGTGCGTCTGTCCGGCCAGGACTGCGGCCGCGGCACCTTCTCCCAACGCCACTCTCACGTGATCGACCAGGAGACGGAAGAGCGCTACACCCCGCTGAACAATCTGGGCGGTGATCAGGCGCGCTATGAAGTCATCGACTCCATGCTCTCAGAGGAAGCCGTGCTCGGTTACGAGTATGGGTACACCCTGTCGGCTCCCAACTCGCTGGTGATGTGGGAAGCCCAGTTTGGCGACTTCACCAACGGCGCTCAGGTCATCATCGACCAGTTCATCTCCTCGTCCGAACGCAAATGGCTGCGCATGTCCGGCCTCGTGATGCTGCTGCCGCACGGCTATGAAGGCCAGGGTCCGGAGCACTCCTCCGCCCGCCTCGAGCGCTATCTGCAGCAATGCGCCGAAGACAACATGCAGGTCGCCAACTGCTCGACGCCGGCGAACTATTTCCACATCCTGCGTCGTCAGATTCACCGGGCTTCCGCAAGCCGCTGATCCTGATGACCCCGAAATCCCTTTTGCGCCACAAGCGCTGCATCAGCCCGCTGGCGGAGTTCTCCGAAGGCTCCAGCTTCCACCGCGTGCTGTGGGATGATGCGGACATGAAGGTGCGCGAGGGGCGCTCTGACGTGGCCACCGGCCGCGCCGAGATTCCGCTGACGTCTGACGACAAGATCCGCCGCGTCGTGCTGTGCTCGGGTAAGGTCTATTACGATCTGCTCGAAGCGCGTGAAGAGCGTAAGATCGACGACGTCTACCTGCTGCGCGTGGAGCAGTTCTATCCCTTCCCGGCCAAATCGGTGATCGACGAGCTCAAACGCTTCAAGAACGCCGATGTGGTCTGGTGTCAGGAAGAGCCCAAGAATATGGGCGCCTGGAGCTTTGTGGAGCCGTATCTGGAATTCTGCCTCGAGAAGTCCAATACCAAGAGCGCGCGCGCCCGCTATGCCGGCCGCGCCGCTTCGGCGTCCACGGCGACGGGCCTCCTGTCCAAGCACCAGGCCCAGCAGGCCGCCCTCATTGACGAAGCCCTCTCGTAAGCCTTCGCCCGCACGAAGACCGTTCTAGGAAAGAGCACCCAATGACCGAGATTACCGTCCCCACCCTCGGCGAATCCGTTTCCGAAGCCACTGTCGGCGAATGGCAGGTTTCCGAAGGCGACGCCGTGAAGAAAGACGACATCCTGGTGGAGCTGGAAACCGACAAGGTGTCGGTGGAAGTGCGCGCCGAGGAAGATGGCGTCATCTCCAAGATCGTCGCCCAGGAAGGCGACACCGTGGAGATCGGCGCGACGCTGGCGGAAATGGGCGAAGGCGGGGGCGCGTCCACCTCCAAGGCCTCTGACGACAAGCCTGCGAAAAAATCCGATCCGAAATCCGATGCCAACGGCACGTCCGGCGGCGGCAAGCTGATCGACGCCAAGGTCCCGGTCATGGGCGAGAGCGTCGCCGAGGGGCAGGTTGGCCAATGGCTGGTCCAGCCGGGCGAGGCTGTCGAGCAGGACCAGGCGATTCTCGAGATCGAGACCGACAAGGTGGCGGTGGAAGTGCCGGCGCCGGCGGCGGGCGTTCTGGAAGAACAGCTCGTGGCCGAAGGCGACACCGTCACCCCCGATCAGGTGATTGCGAAAATCCGTGAAGGCGCCTCGCGTCTGGCGGGTCGGCGTCCAAGTCTGATGACGCGCCGAAAGCGGCGGCGTCTTCGTCCTCGTCTTCGGGCGACACCAAGGCCATGCCCTCCGCCAACCGCGTGGCGGCCGAGAACAATCTCGATCTGAGCAAGGTCGAGGGCACTGGCAAGGATGGCCGCGTGACCAAGGGCGATGCGCTCAAGGCTGTCCAGTCGGGCGGAACCGCGCCGTCGTCCTCGTCTTCGGCATCGTCCGCTTCGTCCAAGCCGCGTGAAACGGGCCCGCGCGAAGAGCGCGTGAAGATGACCCGCCTGCGTCAGACCATCGCCCGCCGTCTCAAGGACGCGCAGAACACCGCGGCGATGCTGACCACCTATAACGAAGCGGACATGAGCGCGATCATGTCCCTGCGCAAGGAAATCCAGGACGACTTCGTTGCCAAGCACGGCGTGAAGCTGGGCTTCATGAGCTTCTTCGTGAAAGCCTGCGTCGCGGCGCTCAAGGACGTCCCGGCGGTCAATGCCGAGATCGACGGCACGGACATCATCTACAAGAACTATTACGATATGGGCGTGGCGGTCGGCACCGATCGCGGCCTCGTCGTGCCGGTGGTGCGCGATGCCGACGACCTGTCGCTGGCGGGCATCGAGAAGTCCATCATGGATCTCGGCAAGCGCGCCCGTGACGGCAAGCTCGGCATCGAGGACATGCAGGGCGCGAGCTTCACCATCTCCAATGGCGGCGTCTATGGCTCGCTCCTGTCGAGCCCGATCCTGAACGCGCCCCAGTCCGGCATTCTTGGCATGCACAAGATCCAGGAGCGTCCGGTGGCCATCAATGGCGAAGTGAAGATCCGCCCGATGATGTATCTGGCGCTGAGCTACGATCACCGCATCGTGGACGGCAAGGAGGCCGTGACCTTCCTCGTGCGCGTCAAGGAAAGCCTTGAGAACCCGCAGCGCCTTCTGCTCGACATCTAGTCGACCCGTCTCAGGTTCAAGCGATCAGCCCCGGCCGGAAACGGCCGGGGCTTGTCTTTTGGGGCTGGGCGAGAGGGCGGCTTGAGGGCTAGAATAGGGATATACCTTGGGGGAGGCACTCTGATGACCGATGCAATCGAAACCGGGGCGGAACGCCCGAAAACACCCATCTGGTTCTGGATCGTGGCCGTTCTGGCGCTGATCTGGAACGGCTTCGGCGCGATGGACTATACGCTCACCCAGATGGGCAATGAGGCGTATCTGGCCGCTTTCACCGAAGAGCAGCTGGCCTTCTATCTGGGGTTCCCGCTCTGGTACGAGGCGGTCTGGGCCATTGCGGTCTGGAGCGCCGTGCTTGGCAGCGTCGCCTTGCTGATCCGGACGAAATACGCCGCGCCGCTCTTTCTGGTTTCCATCGCCACATACGTCATTAGCGCCGCCTACCTTTACGGCCTGACATCGGCCTATGAGCTGATGAACGGGATGGGCGGGGTGATTTTCTCTGTCGTGATCTTTTTGAGCCTTGTCGCCTTCTGGCGGGTTGCGGCCTGGGGTGTAAAGGCGGGAATCCTGCGGTAACGGGGTTGAAAGCCTTCTCCGGTACGCCGACCTGTAAATGCATGGCCGCTCTGCGTCCTTCGCCGCATTGACGCGGGGATGGTCAGGAGTAGGGTGCGGCTAACTTCCCTCCAGCGCGCTCAGAGCGCGCGTTTACCGATGACGGTGTACCCATGGCAGATCAATATGATGTGGTGATTATCGGCGGCGGCCCCGGCGGCTATAACTGCGCGATCCGCGCAGGCCAGCTGGGTCTGAAGACGGCGTGTATCGAAACCCGCAAGACGCTGGGCGGCACCTGCCTGAATGTGGCTGCATCCCGTCCAAGGCCATGCTGCACGCCTCCGAGCTCTATGAAGAGGCAAACAAGAATTTCGCCGACATGGGCATCGAGGTCGGCAAGCTCTCGCTCAAGCTCGACAAGATGATGGGCCAGAAGAACGACGATGTGGACGGCCTGACCAAGGGCATCGAATTCCTGTTCAAGAAGAACAAGGTCGATCATGTGCGCGGCAAGGGGCGTATTGCTGGCAAGGGCAAGGTGATCGTCACTGATGAGGACGGCAAGGAAACCGAGCTTTCGGCCAAGAACATCGTCATCGCGACGGGCTCCGAAGTCACCCCGCTTCCGGGCGTGGAGATTGACGAGGAGCGTATCGTGTCTTCCACCGGCGCTCTGGAGCTCAAGGAAGTCCCCAAGAAGCTGATCGTGATCGGCGCGGGCGTGATCGGGCTGGAGCTGGGTTCGGTCTGGCGTCGCCTGGGCGCCGAAGTGACCGTTGTCGAATACCTTGACCGCGCCCTGCCGGGCATGGATGGCGAGGTGTCCAAACAGGCCAAGCGTTTGTTCGAGAAACAGGGCATGACCTTCAAGCTGTCGCGCAAGGTCACGGGCGTTGAAAAGCTCAAGACCAAGCTGAAAGTCTCCACTGAAGCCGCCAAGGGCGGCGATGAAGAGGTGCTGGACGCCGATGTCGTGCTGGTCTGCATCGGTCGCCGTCCGTACACGGAAGGCCTGGGCCTCGAGACTGTTGGGATCGAGATCGACAAGCGTGGCATGATCGCCAATGATCACTTCAAGACGTCCGCTGAGGGCGTATGGGTGGTGGGCGATGTGACCTCCGGCCCGATGCTGGCCCACAAGGCCGAGGATGAAGGCACGGCGGTCGCCGAGCTGATTGCCGGCAAGGCCGGCCACGTCAATTACGACGTGATCCCCAACGTGGTGTACACCTATCCCGAGATCGCCTCGGTCGGTCAGACCGAGGAACAGCTCAAGGAAGCAGGCCGCAAGTACAAGTCCGGCGCCTTCCCGTTCATGGCGAACTCGCGCGGGCGCACCAACCACACCACCGACGGTTTCGTGAAAATCCTTGCGGATGCGGAAACCGACGAGATCCTGGGCGCCCATATCGTCGGCCCGAACGCCGGCGAGTTGATCGCCGAGCTGGCGGTGGCGATGGAGTTCCGGGCGGCGTCCGAAGACATCGCCCGCACCTGCCACGCCCACCCGACCCTGTCCGAGGCCGTCCGCCAGGCGGCCATGGGGGTCGAAGGCTGGACCATGCAGATGTAGGCTGTCCCAGACTTCCTCCGGGCGCGTTTGGGACTATGTCACGAAAATGTCTGAGGACATTTGTGTGGCGGTGCGTCATAACGCGTCCGGACCGTCTCGGGAGGCTTGCCGATGACCACATCAGCGCAGACAGAGGATCGCATGCCCCTCGAATTCCGAGGCGCGCGCTTGCGACTGGTCGCCATCACCGCTGAGCTCGCCCGGCTCCAGATCGAGGACCGGCCCGCCTTCTTCAAGGCGCTGGGCGCCGAGCGAGAAGCCGCCTGGCCGCCGGTGACCGATGATGAGCCCAAGCTCGCTGAAAAACTCGAAATCCTGAACAGGGCCCCTGAGGAAGCGGGCTGGCGCGGCTGGGTCTTCCTCATGGGATGGACGCCGGACGGGCTGGATCGCGCTGTGGGCGTGGGCGGGTTTCACGGCCCGCCTGATGCCGAGGGCGTGGTGGAAATCGGTTACGCCATGCAGCCTAGCTTCCGCGAACAGGGCCTCGCCACCGAAGCGGTGGAAGGCCTGGTCGGCTGGGCGTTCAGCCATGACGCGGTGCGCAAGGTCTGCGCGCGCACCCTGCCGCACCTGACGGCTTCGATCCGGGTGCTGGAAAAGACCGGCTTTACCTTTATCACCGAAGAGACGGACGAGAGCGGAGAAACCGTTCGGCTCTACGCGCGCGACCGGGGCTAGGCCTTTCGCGCCCGCGGATGGGTGGCGGCGTGGATCGCTATCAATCGGCTCTGCTCGATATCGGCATAGATCTGGGTGGTGCTGAGCGAGGCATGGCCCAGCAGGTCTTGGATCGCCCGCAAATCCCCGCCATGGGCCAGAAGATGGGTTGCAAAGGCATGCCGCAGGGCGTGCGGTGTGGCGGTCGCGGGCAGACCCAGCCGGCTACGCATGGTCTGCATGGCGCTTTGCATGGCGCGGGCTTGCAAGGGGCCGCCGCGGCTGGCGCGGAACAGCGGTTCATCGCGTTCGATCTGGTAGGGGCAGGCGTCCACATAGGCGCTTACCGCCTGTCGCACAGCGGGCAGCACCGGCACGATCCGGGTCTTTCCGCCCTTGCCTGCAACGCGCAGCACCTCGGGCAGAGGATGATCGCGGCCGGTCAGGGCCAGCGCTTCGGATATGCGCAGGCCGCAGCCATAGAGCAGGCTCAGCACCGCGGCGTCCCGCGCGCCGATCCAGGGCTCCTTGGCGCCGGTTTCGGCTTCCTTGAGCAGGGATTTCGCCGCGCTCTCGCTGACTGGTCGCGGTTGGCGGCGTTGGGCCTTGGGCGATTCCACGAGGCCGAGCGCAGGGTTGTCGAGGCCCCAGCGTCTGCGCCCATAGCTGAAAAAGGTCCGCGCCGCGGACAGGCCGCGTTGCAGGGTGCGCGGGCCCACCCCGTCCCGGCGGCGATCCGCCAGCCAGGCGCGCCAGTCCGCGCTGGAGAGGTCGGAGAGCGCTTTCAGAGTCAGCCGTCCGCCCAGATGCCCGGTCAGGAATTCGAACAGGCCCGACAGATCGCGGTCATAGGCTTCGACCGTGCGCGGGCTCAGCCGTCGCTCGCCTTCCAGATGGCTCAGAAAGGCGGACAGGGCCTTGTCCGCGCTCAGAGAGGGTTCGGCTAGCTGCGCAGCCATGGCGCGATCCGGCGCTCGAGCGCGCGGGCGAGAAAGTGAATGAGGTCGGCGCCCTGATCCGCCGTGAAGGCGCGCGCGTCCCGGCTGGCCAGACACAGAATGCCCGGATGGCCGCCGATTTCCATGCGGGCGATGGCTTCAGAGCGCAGATTGGGGCCCAGCGGGCCATAGAGCGCGTCGGCGAATCGCCCGTTCACAAGGCCCAGTCGCTCGCTGTCATCATCGAGCAAGGCCTGGGTCAATTCGGGCGAACAGCCCAGAATGGCGCTGGCGTCCTTCAACGGGGAATGGCCTTCGAGGAACACCCGCACGGCGTCCACGCTCAGCGCGCCTGCGACGCGGCTGGCGAGCTTGTGGTCGAGTGCGGCGAGGTCTTCAGCTTCCAGAATGGCGAGCACGGCGGCATGAGTCTGGGCTTGGGCGGCCATATTGGCCTTGGCGAGGGCGATCAGCGCGTCATTGGTGGCGCGCACCTTGCGCAGGTCTTTCTCGAGTTTCTTCTGACGGCGTTGCGCCAGATCGACCACGCTGCCGCCGCTGTCCGCATCACGCGCCAGCGCCATCAGCTCCGGGTCGCCGGTGATGATCTCGGGACGTTCGCGCAAAGCGGCGCGCAGGGATTCCATGTCCAGCGTTTCAAGGGCGGTCATTGATCGAACTCCATGCCAACCTGATCTACCTGCCAGACCCGGCTTGTGAATGCGTTAACCCTGAGTCGTTCGTCCTGCCCTTTGTTACACTGATCCAGAATCAATCCGCGCCAGGACGCCCTCTTTCGTGAGCGAACCCGACTCATCTCCGCAACGCGCTTCGGTCCTGTTTCCGATGCCCTTGCCCGAACCGTTCGATTATGCGGTTCCCGAAGGCGTGCGCGTGAAGCCGGGCGATCATGTGCTGGCGCCGCTGGGAAAGCGCAGCGCGCCGGGCGTGGTGTGGGATGTGGGGCCCGATGACGGCTCGCGGAAACTCAAGACGCTGGATGATCTGCGCGGCGGCCCGCCCTTGAGCGCGCCCATGCGCGAGTTTGTCGACTGGGCGGCGCGCTATCTGGTGGAGCCGCCGGGCGTTGTGTTGCGGGCGGTCCTCAGAAGCCCCGGCGCGCTCAAACCCTCGCCAACCGAAACGCTCTACCATCCGACCGGGCAGATCCTCGCGCGTTTTAACGCCGGCGCGTCGGGCGGTGCTGGATGCCGCTCAGGAAGCCCGGCCAGCGCGGCCGAGCTGGCGCGCCGGGCGGGCGTGTCGAGCTCGGTTGTGAAGGGTTGGCGGATGCGGGCGGTCTGCGCGCCGAGGAGGCGCCCGTCGATCCGCCGTTCGAGACGCCCGACCCTATCGCGAGGGTGTCGAGCTGAACGCCGTGCAGGCGGAAGCGGCCGCGAGCCTGCGGCGTCTGGTGGCGGCGGGCGGGTTTCAGGCGGCGCTGCTGGATGGCGTGACCGGCTCGGGCAAGACCGAAGTCTATTTCGAGGCCATCGCCGAACTGATGCGGCGCGAGCCCGAGGCGCAGATTCTGGTTCTGCTGCCTGAGATCGCTTTGACCCAGGCCGTCACGAAGCGCTTCAGGGACCGGTTCGGCGTGGAGCCTGCGCTGTGGCATTCCGGGCTGGCGGACAAGGACCGCCGCCGCACCTGGCGCGAAGTGGCGTCGGGTCGGGCGCGGATCGTGGCGGGGGCGCGCTCCTCGATCTTCCTGCCCTTCACCCATCTGCGCGGCATCGTGGTCGATGAAGAGCATGACCCGACCTACAAGCAGGACGAGAACCTCACCTATACGCCCGCGACCTTGCGGTGGCGCGGGCCAAGCTTCAGGGCGCGGCATGCATTCTCGCCAGCGCCACGCCGTCGCTTGAAAGCCTCGTGAACGCCGAGGCCGGGCGTTATGTGCATGTGGTGCTCCCGAGCCGCGCGGGCGGAGCGGTATTGCCCGATATCGAGCTCCTGGATCTGCGCGTAAGCCGCCCGAGAAGGGCGAATGGCTGTCCCCGCCGCTTCACAAGGCCGTCGCGGAGACTTTGGCGCGTGGCGAGCAGGCCATGCTCTATCTCAACCGGCGCGGCTTTGCGCCGCTGGTGCTGTGCAAGGCGTGCGGGCACAAGATGAAAAGCCCCGAGGCCGACCGCTGGCTGGTGGAGCACCGCTACACCGGACGCCTCGTCTGCCATGTCACCGGCTTCTCCATGCCCAAGCCGAAACATTGCCCTGAATGCGGCGAGGCTGATTCGTTGATCGGGGTGGGGCCGGGCGTCGAGCGCGTCGCCGAGGAAGCGCGACAGCGCTTTCCCGAAGCGCGGGTGGAGGTGTTCTCGTCCGACACCGCCCAGACCGGCGACGACGTCCGCTCCATCGTCCAGCGCATGGAGGACGGCGAGATCGACATTCTGGTGGGCACCCAGATCGCGGCGAAGGGCCACAACTTCCCGCATCTGACGCTGGTGGGCGTCGTGGACGCGGACCTTGGTCTTGCGGGCGGGGATCTGCGCGCCGGTGAGCGCACCTATCAGACCCTGGTGCAGGCGGCGGGGCGGGCCGGTCGTGCGGATCGGCCGGGCCGGGCGATCCTTCAGACCTGGAACCCCGAACACGAAGCTCTGCAGGCGCTAGCGAACGGGGATCGGGATGCGTTCCTGGCCGCGAACGCAGCATGCGCGAAATTCTCGGCCTGCCGCCGTTCGGGCGCCTCGCCGCCTTGATCGTCTCCCGGCCCGGACCCCGCTCAGCTCGATGACGCCTGCCTCGCCACGCCCGCGCCGCGCCGGTGTCAGAGGGCGTGCAGGTGTTTGGCCCGGCCGAAGCGCCTTTGGGCGTGGTGCGCGGGCGCTGGCGGCGGCGCTTTCTGGTGCAGGCGCCCCGGAATGTGGATGTGTCGGCTTTCATGCGCGCCTGGATGGGCCGCATCAAACCGCCCTCAGCGGTCCGGGTGGTGCTGGATATCGAGCCGTATTCGTTTTTGTAGCCAGAGCCCTGGAAAGGGAAATCGGTTGGGAAACGCGCCCCTGGCGTGTAGATCGGCCTGATCTGAAGAGTGACAGGTCATGCTCAGCCCCATTTTCTTGTCATCCTGATTGCAATTCTCGTCACCGCCATGGTGATGGGGCTTATCGCCGAGCTGAAAGCTATCCAGCGCGCTAAATCCCCTGCCCCTCTCAACATGCCACCAAGAGGCGGCGAGCCCGACTATCCGGCTGAGCCGCACCGTTGGCGCGAATGGGTGTGTGTGCCCAGCGAAGACCACAGAAAGATTGCGCAGGTCCTGAATTTGTCTGACAGCCAGTACTCCAACTGGCGCAATGGATTGAAATGGGGACGGGACACGAAGGCCTTCACCTTGAATAAGCGGCTTTGCTCTTGCTTCGTCTCGCCTTCCGTCAATGGTTGGGTTTTTATTTTTATCGGCGGAGACATGGTGAAGGCGGATCAAGCTTGGCCTGTTCTTGAGGTTTTGTCCGAAGCGTTCGGCGAGGCACAGTATTTTTGCCGATACATGGGGGCGGCGGAGCGAAACCTGCCAGTGTTTTTCGGCTGGGACCGTGCGCGCTCTGGAACGGTCGTAAGATCGTTCCGCTATGCGTTGGACCGAATATGCCAGCAAGTGGGTGCGCCTACCTCTGTTGAAGTCAGAATGTTTAATGAAACTACGAAAGGATGGGGCAAGGGCTGGGATGGCCGCTGGGCGGATGGAGACGAGGCTTTGCCTGTCAGCCTCTTTGAAGAAGCGATATCAGGCGAAGACGCCGAGAATCTTCCATATCTTGTCGCCGAAGACTGGGGCCTTAGCCCGCTAGCGATTACCGAAGAGGCGCAGGGCAGACCGCGCTACGGACTAGCAGGTTTCCTGGACAAGGCCTGTCTTGAAGCTAATCCGGTTAAAAGACCTAGTGATCATCAGTCAACGTAATGGTCCGCGCCTCGCCATCGCGCCAGATCGTCAGGGTCTGAACGGACTGGGCGTCCAGCGTGTCAGCAAGCCAGAGGGCCGTCTCGCACCGCGCCTGCTGGGGCTCGGTCTCAAGCCGTCGTCCATCCACGGACAGGACGCGTCGCCGACCTCCAGACCTGCGTGCGACGCCGGGGTGTTGTCATAAAGACGGACCAGCTCGGGATGATCGTCCACAAGCGCAATGGAGAAATCCTGCTTGGGGTGAGCGGGCAGGGGTTCGGCCAGCGGGCTGAACCGGATCCGGCCTCGAGGATAATCGAGCGTGATCACATACGTGTTCAGGAGACCGGCGCCGAACAGGGTGGGCGCGAGCGGGCGCAGGTTGGCGGAGAGGCGGGGCAGGGTGTGGCCGTCCAGTGAGACGCCCTCGAGCCGGGCGCGGGTCAGCGGCTCGGGGGCGGACCAGCCGCCTGCTGATTCTCCGGCCCGGCCCTGACCGATTTCAAGCGTGCCCGGGACGATGCGGTGCTGGACATCCTGTGTTTCCGCCGCCCGTTCAAAGAGGGCCAGCTCGCCGCCGAAGCCCGTGTCGAAGAGAGCCTTGTCGCGCATCTCACCGATCGCATAGTCGAGAATGGCAGATGCGGATAGCCGAAATCATGCAGCGCGCTCTCGGGACCGGCCGGCAGGGCGGGCAGAGCTTCGGCGTTGGCGGCGAGCGTCAGGGTCTGTCGTGACAGATCGATTCGCCAGGCGCCGCCGCTGAGGAGTTCTGCGCCGATAACGCCATCCTCGATGAAGCAGCCACCCTGGTCGAGCGCGTCAAAATCAAAGACCATCACCGGGACGTCGTGAAACACCACTCGCCCAGCCTGATTGTGTCAATCACGCCGATATCCATCACCACATCGGCGCCATGGGCGTCCCGTCCGGTGTTCTGCCGATGATCCGAAGGTCGAGCCTGTCGGCCAGTGTGCGCGACACAATGGTGGGGGAGCCGGTGTCGAAGATGAAGTCGCCGCTCTGGCCATTCACCTCCGCCGCGATGAAAATCTTGTCGAGCCGCCAGTCAAACGCGATCTCGCTCATCTCTGCGTGCCGTTCGATCCGGATGTCGCGCTGAAAAGCCTCTTGCGGCGTCACGTCCTGCACAAGGCTGGCGGCGGCGATGACCGTTATCGCGGAGAGTGTGCAAAGCTGCATGACCGTGTTCTTTCGCGCCGGAGGCTGGTGTTGTGCGGGACGCTAGAGGTTGCGCCTGGTCTGGTCCCGTGAATTCGAGTTCATAAAGTCTTACTTTAATTTTTGACCTTGTCCAGCCAGAGCCGGATCACGGGGTTGACGGAGGAATGGGCGACCGGTGGAGCACATGGGACGCAGAAGGAGGTTATTTCGCGCACTCCATGGTGTTGCCGGGGGCGCACCCCTGTGCTAGTTCGGCGCCGGGCTGTGAGACACACGTGGCAGTAACCCTAGTGTGTCTTGCAAGAAGCCAAGTTCCTTCAAGCGTTTGGGCAATACCGCACTGGTGGGGTCTAAACGCGCATCACGAGAAGAAAGCGGCGCAGAACGGTGACCACCGTCGATAATGCGATCATGAGCGAGGCCGGCGAGCGCTATGCGCGCGCCTTGTTCGACCTGGCCGAAGAGGCGGGCGCGGCAGAGGCTGTCGAGAAGGACGTGGACGCGCTGGGCGCGGTGCTCGCGGACTCTGCAGATCTGCGTGACGCGCTGACCAGCCCGCTGTATGGCGCGGCTGAAAAATCAGCAGTGCTCTCTGCCCTGGCGGACAAGCTGGGCGCCCAGGACCTCACCAAGAAATTCATCGCTGTTGCGGCCCATAACGGCCGCTCGGGCGATATCAAGGACATGCTGCGCGCCTTCAAGGTGCTGGCGGCGCTCAAGCGCGGGGCGACTTCGGCGGAAGTCACCACGGCGGACGAGCTGACCGCAACGCAGCTGAAAGAGCTGACCGCGGCATTGAAAACCGCATTGGGCCAGGATGTGGATATCCGTACGCAAGTGCGGCCCGACATCCTCGGCGGACTGATCGTGAAGGTCGGTTCGCGCATGTTTGACTCCTCCCTCCGCACAAAGCTGGAGGGGCTGCGCAACACGATGAAAGAGGCGTAGGCCATGGATATCCGGGCGGCGGAAATCTCCGCGATCCTGAAAGAGCAGATCAAGAATTTTGGCGCAGAGGCCGACGTCTCCGACGTGGGTCAGGTGCTGAGCGTGGGCGACGGCATCGCTCGTGTGTACGGTCTTGACGAAGTGCAAGCCGGCGAACTCGTGGAGTTCCCGGGCGGCGTGAAGGGCATGGCCCTGAACCTCGAGCGCGACAATGTCGGCTGCGTGATCTTCGGCGACGACCGGGGCATCAAGGAAGGCGACACCGTCAAGCGTCTGGGCTCCATCGTGGACGCCCCGGTCGGCAAGGGCCTTCTGGGCCGCGTCGTCAACGCGCTGGGCGAGCCGATCGACGGCAAGGGCCCGATCGACGCCGCCGAGCGTCGCGTCGTGGACGTGAAAGCGCCGGGCATCCTGCCGCGTAAATCGGTGCACGAGCCGATGGCGACCGGCATAAAGGCGATCGACTCCATGATCCCCGTCGGCCGTGGCCAGCGTGAGCTGATCATTGGCGACCGCCAGACCGGCAAGACCGCCATCGCCATCGACACCATCCTGAACCAGAAACAACTGAACCAGGGTGATGACGAGAGCCAGAAGCTGTACTGCGTCTATGTCGTGGTCGGCCAGAAGCGCTCCACCGTGGCTCAGGTCGTCAAGACGCTCGAGGAAAACGGCGCGATGGAATACTCCATCGTCGTCGCCGCGACCGCGTCCGACCCGGCGCCGATGCAGTTCCTGGCGCCGTTCACCGGCTGCGCCATGGGCGAATACTTCCGCGACAACGGCATGCACGGCCTGATCATCTATGATGACCTGTCCAAGCAGGCCGTGGCTTACCGCCAGATGTCGCTGCTGCTGCGCCGTCCGCCGGGACGTGAAGCGTATCCGGGCGACGTGTTCTACCTGCACTCCCGTCTGCTGGAGCGTGCGGCGAAACTGAACGAGACCCATGGTTCGGGCTCGCTGACGGCCCTGCCGATCATCGAAACCCAGGCCAACGACGTGTCGGCCTACATCCCGACCAACGTGATCTCGATCACCGATGGCCAGATCTTCCTGGAAACCGACCTGTTCTACCAGGGTATCCGCCCGGCCGTGAACGTGGGTCTGTCGGTGTCCCGCGTGGCTCCGCCGCTCAGACCAAGGCGACCAAGACCGCCGCGGGCAAGATCAAGGGCGAGCTGGCTCAGTATCGCGAAATGGCGGCCTTCGCCCAGTTCGGTTCCGACCTGGACGCGGCCACCCAGAAGCTGCTCTCGCGCGGCGAGCGTCTGACCGAGCTGCTCAAGCAGCCGCAGTTCAGCCCGCTCTCCATGGAAGAGCAGGTCTGCGTGATGTACGCCGGTACGCGCGGCTATCTGGACAAGATCGAAGTGTCCGCGATCGGTCGCTATGAAGAAGAGCTTCTGCGTCACCTGCACGCCGAGAAAGCCGATCTTCTGGCCGCGATCCGCGACACCAAGAAACTGTCGGACGAGTCCGAGGCGGCGCTGAAAGCGACGCTGGAGACCTTCACGGCGAACTTCGCATAAGGACGGGCGCGCGAAAGCGCGCCCAACCTCCTCGTTCTGGAGGGGCTTGCCCCGACAGGATCAAGCGGTTGGGCTGAGGACGACAAATGGCCAGCCTTAAAGAGCTGAAAAACCGGATCAACTCGGTCGAATCGACCAAGAAGATCACCAAGGCGATGCAAATGGTCGCCGCGGCCAAGCTGCGCAAGGCGCAGGAAGCCGCGGAAGCCGCGCGCCCGTACGCTGAGCGTATGGCGGCGGTTATGGCCAATCTGTCATCGGCCATGGAAGGCCCGGACGCGCCGCGTCTGCTGGTCGGCACGGGCAAGGACGATGTCCACCTGCTCGTGGTCGCCACGGCGGACCGCGGCCTGTGCGGCGGCTTCAACACCAATATCGCGCGCTTGGCGCGCGAGCGTGTCGCGGCCCTGGTCGGCGCCGGCAAGACCGTCAAGATCCTGACGGTCGGCAAGAAGGGCTATGAAGCCCTCAAGCGTCTGCACAAGGACAAGATCGTGGACACGGTCGAACTGAAGGACGTGAAGTCCATCGATGGTTCGACCGCGGCGATGATCGGCGACAAGATCCGCACCCTGTTCGAGGCGGGCGAGTTTGATGTCTGCGAAGTCGTCAGCTCGGAATTCGTCTCCGTGATCAGCCAGAAGCCCCGCGCTCAGACGCTGATCCCGGCGCGTGACGCCATCGACGAGACCGTCGAGCGTCCCGACCTCAAAGGCGCGATCTACAGCTATGAGCCGGACGAGGAGAGCATCCTCGAGGTTCTGCTGCCGCGTTATGTGGATACGGTCATTCTCTCGGCCCTGCTGGAGAACGCTGCCGGTGAAATGGGCGCCAAGATGGCGGCCATGGACTCAGCGACCCGCAATGCCGGCGAGCTGATCGACAAGCTGAATCTGGAATACAACCGCTCCCGCCAGGCGAAAATCACCAAGGAGTTGATCGAGATCATCTCCGGCGCCGAGGCGGTGTAAGCGTAACAAGTTTGAACGACAGGCGACCGGGCGCGGCGCTTGCAAGGTTTGGAAAAGAGGCTGAGACGATGAGCAAGCTCAAAGGCCGTATTGCGCAGGTGACCGGCGCCGTCGTGGACGTGGAGTTCGAGGGCGGTCTTCCGGATATCCTCAACGCTCTGGAGACCAAGAACGGCGACCAGAAGCTGGTTCTGGAAGTGGCGTCGCACCTGGGCGAGAATATGGTCCGCACGATCGCCATGGACGCGACCGAGGGTCTGAAGCGCGGTTCCGAAGTGACCGACACCGGGTCTCCGATCATGGTTCCGGTGGGTCCGGGCACGCTGGGCCGCATCATGAGCGTCACCGGTGAGCCGATCGACGAAGCCGGCGATGTGCAGGCCGCCATGATGGCGCCGATCCACCGTCCGGCTCCGGCGTTCGAGGAACAGTCCACCGAGGCTGAAATCCTGCCGACCGGCATCAAGGTCGTGGATCTGCTCTGCCCGTACGCCAAAGGCGGCAAGATCGGCCTGTTCGGCGGCGCTGGCGTTGGCAAGACGGTTCTGATCCAGGAACTGATCAACAACATCGCCAAGCTGTTCGGCGGCTATTCCGTGTTCGCCGGCGTCGGCGAGCGGACCCGCGAAGGCAACGATCTCTATTACGAAATGATCGAATCCGGCGTGAACAAGGACCCCAAGGAAAATGGCGGTTCTGCTGAAGGGTCGCGTTGCGCCCTCGTGTTCGGCCAGATGAACGAACCGCCGGGCGCCCGTGCTCGCGTGGCTCTGTCCGGTCTGGCTCAGGCGGAATACTTCCGCGATGAGGAAGGCAAGGACGTGCTGTTCTTCGTGGACAACATCTTCCGCTTCACCCAGGCCGGCGCCGAAGTGTCCGCTCTGCTGGGCCGGATCCCGTCCGCGGTGGGTTATCAGCCGACCCTGTCCACCGACATGGGCGCGCTGCAAGAGCGCATCACCTCGACCAAGAAGGGTTCGATCACGTCCGTGCAAGCCGTTTACGTGCCGGCCGATGACCTGACCGACCCGGCTCCGGCCACCACCTTCGCCCACCTCGACGCGACCACGGTTCTGAACCGCTCGATCGCGGAAAAAGGCATCTACCCGGCTGTGGACCCGCTGGACTCCACCTCCCGGATCCTCGAGCCGCGCATCGTGGGTGAAGAGCACTATCAGACCGCCCGTCGCGTGCAGGAAATCCTGCAGCGCTACAAGGCTCTGCAAGACATCATCGCCATCCTGGGCATGGACGAACTGTCCGAAGAGGACAAGCTGGTCGTGGCGCGCGCCCGTAAGATCGAGCGCTTCCTGTCCCAGCCGTTCGACGTGGCCGAAGTCTTCACCGGTTCTCCGGGCATCCAGGTGCCGATTGAGGAAACCGTCAAGGGCTTCAAAGGTCTGTGCGATGGCGATTACGACCATCTGCCGGAACCGGCCTTCTACATGGTCGGCACCATCGAAGACGCCGTGAAGAAAGCCGAGAAACTGGCTGCTGACGCTGCGTAAGCCTGATCAGTCGGCGCGCCCCAGGCGCGCCGGCGACCAGCCCGCCCGGCGGGCGTAACTGAGCAAGGCCTGCCCGCTTGTCGGGCGTAACTGAGCAAGGATCGGCCCATGGCTGACAAGCTGCACTTTGACCTCGTTTCGCCTGAGCGCCGCGTCTTCGCGGGCGAGGTGGACATGGTCGTGGTCCCCGGTTCCGAGGGCGATTTCGGCGTGCTGGCCAACCACGCGCCCTTCATGTCGACCATTCGCACCGGAGCGATCTCGGTTCATTCCGGCAATGACGTCTCTCGCACCTTCATCCGCGGCGGGTTCGCCGAGGTGACGGCTGCCGGCCTGACCATTCTGGCCGAAGAGGCGATCGACCTCGCCGACGTGAACGCTGAAGACGTGTCCAAGTCGCTCGCTGAAGCCCGTGAAGATCTGGGCCAGGCGCGCGATGACGAAGAACGTCATGAGGCCGAAGCCCGCATCGAGAAGTTCCAGGCCCTGCTGTCGGAACTGTCTCACTAAAGATTGAAGCCTTTTCATTTGAGGCTTGCTGGAACCCTGCGCACTCTTGCGCAGGGTTTTGCATTCAAGGACTGAGGATGATGCGTGTCTCCATGATCTGTGCCGCAGCTGTGTCGCTGACCGCTCTCAGCGCCCCTGCGCTAGCGGCGGACGACGCTGAGATCGACGCTCTGGCGAACCAGATGATCGCCCTGTGTGATGCCGCCCTGGGCCCGCAGGGGCTGGAGGGAGCGGCGCAGGAGGCCGGAGTCACGCTGGAAGCCTTCGATTTTCCCGTTGCCGATCATGACATCACCGCGTCAGATCAGGCTCTGGCCCTGCCCCATGCCGCGGGGCTGTCCATCTGGACGGGCAAGCGCGATGGCGAGACAGTCTGTGTGATGGGCGCTCAGGACGACAATCTGCGCGTTGTCCGGGAGGTCGAGGCGAAGCTGCGCGCCGAGGATCGCAATATCGCCCACAACACCGTCAATCTCGCCTTCGGCTTCTTTAGCGTGGCGCGTCGTCAGTCCGAGTGGTGGAGCTGGCGGCGGACCGCTAGGCGCCATAGGGCGCGAAGGCCCCAGCTACACGCTCATACACGTCCCGCTTCCACGGGATGATGAGCTGCGGCGTTGTTTCCAGCGAGACCCAACGGAACTCGGAAAATTCCTGCGGCGGCACGGCTTCAAGATCGAAGTCGGCGTCCGTCCCCAGATAGCGATAGGCGAACCAGCGCTGTTTCTGACCGCGCCAGCGATTGCGCGAGCGCTGCGCGAGGACTTCAGGCGGGAAGTCATAGGCCAGCCAGTCGTTTATGCTTCCAAGCGGCTCTATGAGCTCTTGAGTGACGCCGGTTTCTTCATAGAGTTCGCGCAGTCCCGCCTCTTCAGGCGTCTCGCCTGCATCCATGCCGCCCTGGGGAAACTGCCAGCACCAGGGCTCATCTGCGCCATAGCGCTTGCCCAGCCAGACCTTGCCGTCCGCATTGAACAGCACGACGCCCACATTGGGGCGGTGTTCGGGATAGGCGTCAGACATGACTAGTGCGTGTCTCCGTGGCCGTCGCCATGGTCATTCGCGGGGGCGTGATCCTCACCGGCGCTGGCTCCGTGGTTGGTGGTCGGGGCCTGAGCGGTTTCGACGGGGCTTCGGATCTGCATGACGAAGCTCGCCGGCGCCAGCTGGTAGCCGCGGCCATCCAGCCTTCCGCCCAGGCTGCGATCGTATCCACGGTAGCGGGATAGGCGAAGCCCGAGCCAAGCGCCGAGCCGTTCTGCAAGGCCAGCGCTTCCAGCTCCAGAAGTCGGCCATCAATGGCGCGCGGTGTCGGGTCGGAATCCACCACCCGGTCCGCGATGGTCATGCGGGCATGGGCCTGACGTCCGGCCTGCTCCAGAACGGCGCGGCGACCTGCGCCATCATGAAAGATGCTCAGGCCGCGGGCTTCCAGTTCGGAGAAGATCTCGCTGAGCGGGCCTTCAGCAGCGCCCAGTCGCGCCCCGAGATAGTTCGCCACGCCCGTATATCCGGCGGCGCGAGACAGCAGCCAGACCAGTCGTCGCGTGTTCTCCTGGGAGCTGGCGTCCACCAGCAGCGTGTGCGGACCAGGATCGTTATTGGGGTAGTCGAACGGCTCCATGGGAAGCTCGAGCAACACCTCGTGTCCGTCCGCCCGGGCGCGATTGATCCAGTCCTGCAGATTGTCGGCATAGGGGGCGAAGCTGAGGGTCACCTCTGCAGGCAGAACCTCGATGGCGCGCTCGGTCAGGCTTTGTGACAGGCCGAGACCGCCGACAATGACCGACACTGTGGGCACGTTCTCGGCGCCTGGAAAGTCATGGGCGTAGGCCTGATCGGGGCGTTCCCCGCTGGCGCTGATGACGGGCAGGGGGCCGCCGGGGCCATTTTCATAAAGTCCGGGCAGCGGCGCAGGCGGGGCCTGGGGCAGCCGGCTGCGCGGTGGTGTGGCCGCCCGCATCATGAGCGCTGAGCGCATCGGCGGTGTCGCGCACGCCCGGCAGGCTCACCTCGTCAGCCTGACCGTCGCTGAAGGGCGCGCCATGATCGCCCTCAATCGGGGCGGAGGCCAGGACTTCGGGTTGGCCCGCGATATCGGCGCTGGCGCTGATGGTGGGCGCAGGACCGCCGGCGAGCCATGTCAGGGCGGCGACCCCGATGATCAGCGCAGCCGCGACCCCGAGGCCCGCCAGCAGCGGGGCTTTCAGGGGAAAGCGATCGGAGTCCAGTCGGGCCATGGTGCGCGTGCCGTTTCTTCAACGCCGGGTCAGGGGTGATTCGAACCCTGACCCTGCGTGAAGACGGGGTAAAGAAGCGTTAACGAACGCGCCTTCCGAGCGTCTGGCCTACTGCAGCTGGGCCTGTTCGCGGCTCATCATCGCGTTGAGGATCTCGATGCCGCGGTGAAGCTGGTAATCCTCGCTCGCATCCCAGTCCTCGGGCGGCATTTCGGTGTGCGAGAGTTCATTCTGCAGCTCTTCACGCTCCGCGCCGTTCTCGTTCTCCAGCGCATTGCGCAGGGCGGCCTCGGCATAGGTGTTGACGCTTTCAATCTCTTCCTCGGCGACGCGGCGCGGGGCGATGGCGATGTCAGGCGCGATGCCCGTCGCCTGAATGGTGCGACCGGCGGGCGTGTAATAGCGCGCCGTGGTCAGCCGCAGGGCGCCGTCACGGCCGCCGCGCAGCGGCACCACGGTCTGCATGGAGCCCTTCCCGAAGCTGGTCATGCCCACGATCGTCGCACGTTCGTCGATCCTGCAGCGCGCCGGTTACGATTT
>LZQR01000116.1_pt1 | contig 21651 bp, 26 predicted proteins | sample 768601 | NCBI WGS metagenome assembly LZQR01 (sample SAMN05207299, study PRJNA324521) | oil field metagenome | isolation source: sample BH-FW-24 from oil reservoir | place: India: Bombay High | collected 2015-12-04
GGCGGCATCGTGACCGGTTTTCTGGATGAGGCGATGAGTCTGTCGGCTTTCGTCGCCGGCGATTTGAAAGCGGCTGTGCCGACACTTGAAATGAAAACCGGCGGCCACGCGCCATTTCGGCTTTTCGCTGATCGATCTTGATCCCGAGGCGAACTGGGTGGAAGCCTGGTTCGAGGCGCGCCCCGACTTTCTCAATCCCAACGGCTCCATCCAGGGCGGCATCGTGACCGGTTTTCTGGATGAGGCGATGAGTCTGTCGGCTTTCGTCGCCGGCGATTTGAAAGCGGCTGTGCCGACACTTGAAATGAAAACCAGCTTCCTGCGCCCCCTGATGACCGATCGCGCCCGGGCGCGTGGCCAGGTCGTGCGGCTGGGCTCCAGCGTCATTTTCACTGAAGGCTGGCTGTGGAACTCCGAAGGCGTGCTGTGCGCCACCGCCAGCGCGACCGCCGCGCGACGCCCGTTCGGGGATGACTGAGCTTCCAGGCAAAGCGCGCCATCTGGCGCTCATCGCCCTGTCCCAGGTTCTGGCCCTGTCTGTCTGGTTTGCAGGCGCAGCCGCGCTGCCCGGGCTGCAGGACACGGGCGCGCTTTCCACATTCGACGGCGCCGCACTCTCCAGCGCCGTCCAGCTGGGCTTCGTGCTCGGGGCGCTTGCCAGCGCCAGTCTCGGCGTGGCGGACCGGTTTGACGCCCGCAAGGTCTTTGCGAGCGGAGCCTTGCTGGCAGGCCTCATGAGCTGTGCGCCTGCTGACGCCGCCGGGATCCCTGCTCATGCCGTTCACTCGGATGATCGCCGGCGCCGCACTCGCTTTTGTCTATCCGGTCGGCATGAAGCTCGCGGCCAGCTGGGCGAAAGGCGATACGGGCCTCCTGATCGGCCTGCTTGTCGGCGCGCTGACCCTGGGCTCCGCCAGCCCGCATCTGGCGCCGCTCCTGACCGACGGACTGGACTGGCGCGCGCCATTCGCCGTGTCGGGTCTGGCGGCCCTGGCCAGCGCCGCCTCGATCCTGAGCTCGAGGGCCGGTCCGGCTTTTAGACGCGCTCCGGGTTTTGACCCCCGGGCCATACGCCTGACCCTGAGGGACCCGGGATTGGCGCGCGTCAATCTGGGTTATCTGGGCCATATGTGGGAGCTCTACGCCTTCTGGGCCTGGGTCGGGGTGTTTGTTGCGATGTGGACGCAGGAGCGTCAGCTCGCCCAGAGCATCTCGGGGCCAGGGCTGACCTTCGCGATCGTCGCCATAGGCGCGGTCGGCTCTCTGGGCGCAGGCTGGCTGGCGGATCGGGCAGGCCGCACCCTTGTCACGAGTCTCGCCATGACGCTTAGCGGAAGCTGCGCCCTGCTGAGCGCCTGGGCCTGGTCAGCGCCCGCCCTCGTCATGATCGTCCTGCTGCTGATCTACGGAATCACGGTCATTGCGGACTCGGCCCAGTTTTCCGCGGCGGCCGCCGAGCTCGCCCCCCCAGACAAGGCAGGCTCCATACTCACCCTGCAGACCGCGATGGGCTTTGCCCTGACCCTGGTCACGGTGCAGCTGCTGCCGGTCTGGGCGGAGCATATCGGCTGGCGATTCGCCTTCTGGCCGCTGGCGCTTGGGCCGATCGTCGGGGTCTGGGCCATGCTCAGCCTGAGACGCCGGCCGGAATCCCGGGCGCTGGCTGACGGACGTCGGTGAACGCCTTTAGTGCAAACATATATTAACCGGCGAAGCGCACACCATGGTTAAGGATTGCGCTGTCCCTGCCTGAAAGTCTGACACGAGCTGCGCAATCGAGCAGAAAGACAGGGGTCGAACCATGATCAACAAGCTGGATCAGTTCTCGCTGACAGCGCGTCTTCGCATGATTGCGGGGGCGTCCATCATCCTGATGCTGGCCTATGTCGGCGCCAACTTCCTGATGGGCACGGTCAGCCAGCGCGTGGATGACCGCGCGACGAAGGCGACCGAGAACCTTGTTGCAGCCAGCGGACTTGAGAAGGACCTCACCTCTCTGCTGCGCGACACCTACCTCATGGCCAGCGCGCCGACGCCGGAACGCCGCGACGCCGCCCTGGGCAATCTGGCGGACTTCGAAACATCGCTGAGCGATGTCGAGGCCATCGTGACAGATCCTGTCTTCCGCGCCGCGCTCGCCGAGATCCGCGCCGACGTCCCGGGCCTCAATCAGCTGATCGAGACGGCGGCGGCGAACATCTCGACCTATTCCGATGTCGAGATGCAGCGCTTTATCGACGCCCTTGCGGTGTATGACGACCGGATGGACACGAATATCGAGGTGGTCCGGGATGGCGAACGCGCCCTTCTGGACGAGGCCTGGGCCGCTCGCGACAGTGTTGCGGCGACCTCTCAATGGGTCAGCCTGGTCGCCCTGGTGCTGACCGCTGCGGGTCTGATGGCCATGACCCAGATCATTGGCGGCAGCATCACCCGCTCCGTCAGCTCGATCCAGTCCCTGGTCGGCAAGCTGGCGGATGGCGAACGCGACATGTCGATTGACGAAACCCGCCGCAAGGATGTGTTTGGCGATCTCGGCCGCGCGATCGCCACGCTTCAGTCCGCACTGAGCAACGCCGACGAGGTTCATGCGAACCAGACCCGGGAGCCGCCCAGCGTCTGGAGCGCCAGAAAGAGATCGAGAGCGCCGTGGTGCGCTTCGAGAGCAGCTCCACCGAGCTTCTGAACTCGGTCATGGCCGCCTCCCAGCAGCTTTCCTCCTCGGCCTCGCAAATGCAAAGCTCTTCCAGCGAGGCTTCGGGCCTCTCCCGGGACGCCCAGACCGCGTCGGGCGCGGCCGCATCCGGCATTCAGGCCGTCGCCGCCGCCTCCGAGGAGCTCGCCGCCTCAATCCGGGAAGTGTCCGAGCAGGTCACCCGGACGTCAGAACTGTCGCGTGAAGCCGGCGACGAGACCGAGCAGAGCTCTACGGTCGTGACCCAGCTGTCCGAGGCCGCACAGGCGATCGGCGAGATTGTCACGCTGATCGAAACCATCGCTGACCAGACCAACCTGCTGGCCCTGAACGCCACCATCGAGGCGGCCCGCGCGGGTGAAGCCGGCAAGGGCTTCGCGGTTGTCGCGAGCGAAGTGAAGGAACTGGCCGAGCAGACCAGCAACGCCACCCAACAGATATCCGCCCAGATCACCGCGATCCAGTCCGCCTCCGAGAAGACGGCCGCCTCGACGGACCGCACCCTTCAGGCGGTGCGCCAGCTGGGCGAACTGGCCACCAGCTGCGCTGCGGCGATCGACCAGCAACGCGTGGCCACCACCGAGATCGCAGAATCCGCCCAACGCGCCGATTCCGGATCCAGCGACGCTGCATCAAGCGTCGCCAAAGTGGTGGAGTTCACCCACCAGACTGAGAGATTTCCAAATCGGTGCTGTCCGCAGCCCAGGAAATGGCGGATCGTCATGAAGCCTGGAAGGAAGAGTTCGAGAGCTTCGTGCAAACAATGCGCGCCTCCTGAACCCGTCTCACATCATGCAAAAAGGGGCGCACAGCGCCCCTTTTTTTGTGTCGCGTCACTCGCGCCTGACGGCGCAACCGAAAAAGACAACAACCCTAGGGCAAGACTAATTTAATAACCGGCCGCTCAGGATCGGGAGAATGTTGGCGCGTGATTCTCTTTTAACGGGAACACATCTGATGCTGGAGACCCTCATGTCGAACTGGACGTCTGCTCTCTCGCCGTTTTCCCGTCAGGGGCTTCCGACCCTGCCTCTCCTCCTCCTGCTTGTGTACGCAGTGACGAGCTCGCTGCTGGGGGCCTCCATCCGTCATCTGGAAAACCAGTCCCGTGACAGCGTGGAGCTGACCTACGCCGCTTCCACTCTGGGCAAGGACCAGGCGTCCCTGATGCGCGACGCCCAGGCCATGATCGGCGCGCCCAGCCAGCTGCGCATGCAGGCGCTCCTCATCAATTTGGAAGAATATGAAGCGGCCCTAGACGCGGTCAGGCTCAGGACCGATCGGGACAGCGCGCTCCAGGCGCCTCTGGATGAGCTGGAAGCCGCACTGCCGGCCATTCGCAGCGTCATGCTCCAGGCCGCCCGGATGGATGCGGACCGGGCGGACGCGGCGATCCAGGCACAGGTCATGGAGCTGACGCGCCTTGATGAGGCAATGCAAGGCCAGCTTGCGCAGCTCGACACCCGACTCACCAGCACGCCCGGTTATGCAGAGCCCTTGGCCAATCAGCTTCGTCGGCTGTCCTGGGTCGTGCATCTGCTCGCCATTCTTCTGGTCGGCGGTCTGATTTTCGGAGCCATAAGGTCGTCCAGGCCTCAGGATCTGAGCGCGCGGATCGCAGACTGAATACGCCTCCCAGATGCGCATAACCCCATCCAGTTGATCTGGATGGGGTTTTCGCGTTCGGTCATGCTGAACACCTGACTAACCAAACTTGAAGCATTTCAGTCCGTAATGCCTGCAGTATCGGGTGGCCTGTTGGGGGCGTCCGGTTTGGCATTGTCTCCAACCGAAGAGGCTGGACATGAAATCTTACAAACTCTCCCTGCTGCTGGGGGCAGGCGCCGCGCTTCTCCCTCAGGCGGCGCTGGCGCAGTCGGCGGAGGTTTTCGGCGACTTCCGGGGCCGCTATGAATCCGTGGAGCAGACCGGCAAGCTGGAAGCGGAGTCCCTGACCCTGCGCAGCCGGGTCGGCGTACGCTTCAAACCGGCGGATACGCGCTTCTCCTTCCTTGCGGAAATTGAAAACAACATCACGCTGGCCGGCGACGAGGATCGCAACACCTCGCTTGATCCGTTGCCGCAATACGCCACGATCAACGATCCGGACTTCACCGAGCTCAACCGCGCTCAGCTGGGCTTCAAGCCCAACGAGGACTGGTCCTTTACGGTGGGCCGTCAATATCTGGGCTTTGATGGCAATCGCATCATCGGCTCACCGGGCCACCGCCAGGACAAGAACTCGCACGACGCCGCCATGGCCACCTTCGGACGCGGCGCCTTTGAAGCCAGCTATGTCTATCACTGGCAGCTCAATCGTGGTCCGGGCGATGACGTCAACTGGGAAACCGACGCGCATCTGTTCCATGCGAGCTATGACGTCAATGACGCGCTGAAACTGTCCGGCTTCGTCTACCTGATCGACATTCCCGAACCGGGTCGCGAGAACCTGTCCAACACCACCTATGGCGCTCGCCTGACCGGCTCGACCACCTTGGGCGAAGTCGGCGTCAGCTATGATCTGCTGGTGGCGGCGCAGAACGACTCCGGATCCGCCACCGCGGACTTCGACAACACGCTGATCGATTCCGGCGTCGCCTTCTCGCGCAACGGCGCTCGTCTCGCTCTCGGTTATGATGTGGTGTCCGGCGATGGAACCTACGCATTCGCCAACCCGTTTGCGGCCAATCACGGCACCGCAGGTTGGGCGGACGTGTTCCATGGCGGCGGCCGGGCAGCTCCGGCGAACGGTCTTGAGGACTTTCATGTGGAAGTCAGCTATGGCGCGAGCGTCGAGGCGTCCGCGATCGAGAGTTGGCGCGCCGGCCTGATCTGGCATGAGTTCGAGGCGGAAAACACCAGCGACGATCTGGGTCAGGAACTGGACCTGTTCGTCAGCTTCAGTTTCGCCAATGATGTCAGCCTGTCGTTTGAAATGGCCGATTATGACGGCCCGGACGCCGCCTATGCGCCAGCGGACCGGACCAAATACTGGGTCACGCTGGGTTACAAGTTCTAGACCGAGCCAGACCGCCAACAAAAAACGCCAGGGCCCCGGCCCTGGCGTTTTTTGTTGTCTGCACCTGTCACGGATCAGGCGGCGTCAGCCTGGTCCTTGTGGGTCAACTCGCCGATGGGGCGCGCGCGGACCTTCACCCGTGCGCGTTCGCCCAGCACCTTCTCCACATGCAGGCGCTGGACCTGGCTGTCATCGTGGAAGACGACGCCCGTCAGCGCATCCAGAATGGCTTTCGCCACATTGTCCACGTCATGCACGGGGCTGTTCTCGGTGCGCTCGATCTCGATGATCACCTCGAACGGTCCGTATTTCGGGCGCACGCGCTTGAACTCGGTGCGAAAGAAGGCGGCGATCAGCTCCTTGAACTTGCGCGTCTGTGAGGTCAGCGCATCCACACGCACATTCAGAGATCCATCAATGGCGGAGGCTTGCACCTTCCCTCTCCCGGTCCAGTCGAGTTGATCCCAATACTCCGGCGGCAATGACGTGAAGCGCGGCATGGGACCTTGTTCGTTCTTCCTATGACGATTCGGCTGTCTCGCCCGCCTCGTCAAGCGTGGCGCTCCAGTCGCCCGCCAGCCAGGCGGCATAGACAGGATGGCGGTCCTGCATGGTTTCGGCAAGCAGCGCCATCCGGTCCACGAACCAGTATTTCGCGACCGCCGATCCATGCCAGGCCAAGGCCGCCGCCAGCACCTCCAGCCGGATATAGGCGATGACGAAACCGATCATGAAAAGGCCGGACAGGGTCGAGGTCAGCAATGCCGCACGCTTATAGCCCTCGGGCACCGGAACCGCCTTGCGGTTGATGAAGATGCGCTCTCCGATGACGCCCTTGCTCGCCCAGCTGCGCCCGGTCTTCGGCGGCGGGGTCAGGCGCGGATTGAGCCACATCCAGAGGATCGCCATCCCGATCAGCCCCACGCCATACCAGCCGATCCAGACCGGACTCCACAGGCATATGAAGATCAAAGGCGCCGCCAGCATGCGGCTCCATACGCTGAGCGGATGGGCGTGCCTGGCCCAGATGGCGTCGCTCATCCCGATGAGGCGCGCCGCACCCTGAAAGGCATCCATTCGCATCTCCCCTGGCTGCCGGTACGCCCTTCAGGTGCGCCCTGACGGGCATCCGGTTCAATCAAGGTGCAGATCACGCTCATTGCGACCAAGGCGCGGCTTGCCTGTCTTTGCCCTGCAGGCCTATAGACGCCCCATACAAGGCCCACGCCGTACTGGAGAAAGACCCATGACCGAGATGCGCGTTGAAACCGATTCCTTCGGCCCCCTCGAAGTCCCGTCCGACAAGCTCTGGGGCGCCCAGACCGCGCGCTCGCTGATGAACTTCAAGATCGGCGGCCAGACCCAGCCCCTGCCGCTTGTGCGCGCGCTGGGCGTGGTCAAGCATTGCGCCGCAAAGGCCAACATGGCGCTCGACAATCTCGAGCCCAAGCTGGGCGACGCCATCGCCGCCGCGGCGCTCGAAGTCGCCGAAGGCAAGCTCAACGACCATTTCCCGCTGGTGGTCTGGCAGACGGGCTCCGGCACCCAGTCGAACATGAACGCCAACGAGGTCATCTCCAACCGCGCCATCCAGATCCTGGGCGGTGAAGTCGGCTCCAAGGACCCGGTCCACCCCAACGACCATGTGAACCGCTCCCAGTCGTCCAACGACACCTTCCCCACCGCCATGCACATTGCGGCGGCGGAAGTGTTCAAGCACGATCTGGTCCCGGCGCTGCAGACCCTGCGCAATGCGCTCAATGACAAGTCCGAAGCCTTCAAGGACATCATCAAGATCGGCCGCACGCACCTGATGGATGCGACCCCGCTGACGCTGGGTCAGGAATTCTCCGCCTATGTGCACATGATCGACAACGCCATCCGTCGCGTCGAGGCGGCCCTGCCGGCGCTGTACGAGCTCGCTCAGGGCGGCACCGCGGTCGGCACCGGCCTGAACGCCAAGATCGGCTTTGCCGAGAAGTTCGCCGAGGAAGTGGCGAACCTCACCAAGCTGCCCTTCGTGACCGCGCCCAACAAGTTCGAGGCGCTGTCCGCCAAGGACGCCATGGTGGAAGCGCATGGCGCGCTAAATTCGGCGGCGGTGTCGCTGTTCAAGATCGCCAACGACATCCGCCTGCTGGGGTCCGGCCCGCGTTGCGGCATCGGCGAGATCGCCCTGCCGGCGAACGAGCCGGGCAGCTCCATCATGCCGGGCAAGGTGAACCCGACCCAGTGCGAAGCCATGACCATGGTCTGCGCCCAGGTGATGGGCAACAACTCCGCCGTCAGCTTTGCGGGCAGCCAGGGTCAGTTCCAGCTCAACGTCTTCAAGCCGATGATGTCCTGGAACGTGCTGACCAGCGCCAAGCTGCTGACGGACGCCTGCCATTCCTTCACCGACAATTGCGTCGTCGGCATTGAAGCGAACGAGCAGCGCATCGCCGACATCATGGAACGTTCGCTCATGCTGGTGACGGCGCTGGCGCGACCATCGGCTATGACAACGCCACCACCGTCGCCAAGACCGCCCACAAGAACGGCACCACCCTGCGTGAGGAAGCCATCAAGCTCGGCTTCGTCACCGAGGAAGAGTTCGACCGCGTGGTGCGCCCCGAAGACATGATCGGCCCGAAATAGGCCGTACGCTTTGCTCCGCCGCTTCGGCGGCGGAGCCTGAGAGGCTCCCATGACCCAGCCGATCAATCTGCGTCAGTTCCGCAAGAAGAAGGCGCGTGAGGACAAGGCCAAGCAGGCCGAAACCAATCGCGTCCAGTTCGGTACGCCCAAGGCCCAGCGCGAGCTAGAGAAAGCCCGCGAAGCCAAACTCAAGGCGGCGCTGGAGGCGCACAAGCGGGAGCCTGACAAAAGGTCCGATACATAAAAAACGGCGGCTCGATGAGCCGCCGTTTTCATTTCGGGACTCCCGTTTCTAGAACCGGTGACGGATTGTCAGGCGCGCATTGAGCGGCTTGCCGGTCGAGATATTGTCGTTCGAGTGCGCGTCGGGGAAGTAGTCCTCGTCGAGCAGGTTCTCGATATTGAGCTGCAGGCGGGTCTGTTCGGTCAGATCATAGAACACCGCCGCATCCACGCGGGTGTAATCGGGCACTTCGACAGCATTGTTCTCCAGTACGAAGAAGCTGTCCTGATAGGTCACGCCCAGCGCGAGCGCGAGCTGATCAGTGGCCTGGTACTCGTTCCAGATCGAGATCATGTTCTCGGGGGTCTGGCGGGTGGCGTTGCCATCAAATGCGCCGCCCTCGACCGTGCTGTCGAGATAGCTGTAGCCCGCATTCACGGTCCATTGATCGGTCAGCCGGCCCAGCAGCTGAACCTCGAAACCCTCCGTCGTGCTGCCCGGCACCAGCGTGACGATGGAGGGGTCATCGGGGTCCACCGTGGTGAACTGGCCGCGCTCCAGACGGAACAGGGCCGTGGTCAGGCTCAGACGCTCTGCGAAATCCCATTTGACGCCGACTTCGGTGTTCTCGAACCGCTGGGGCTCGATGTCCTCACTCGTGGTCGTCAGGGTCAGGAACTGATCGCCGGAGCTCGGCAGGAAGGTCTCGGCATAGCTGACATAGACCGAGACGTTTTCCGCCGGCTTGTAGATCGCGCCCAGACGCGGCGAGAATTCCTCGTCCACCCGGCCCCGACGGCCGTCATCGGTCGGGCTGATCGCCAGACGGTCCAGCACCGCCACGTCAAACCGGTCATAGCGACCGCCCAGCACCAGCTTGAACTGGTCGGTGATGTCGATCTGGTCCTGAAGGTAGAGCGAGACAAACTCCACATCCGAGGAGCGGTCGCGCACATTGCTGGTGAAGGTATAGCCCGGCACGACCACCGGATCGGTCAGGCTGACGCTGATCTGGTCGTCCTGAGTCGCGGCGAACAGGGTGTCCTGGCGCGCATTGGTGGTGGACTGGTCGCCATATTCAGCGCCCAACAGCAAAGTGTGCTGGAAGGGACCGGTGGCGAACTCGCCCACCAGATTGCCCTGGATGATCAGGTTCTGACGTGTCGTGGGATCGCGATAGCCGTCGAGCGTGAGCGTGTCGGTCGTCGCATCAAAACCCGCCGCGTAAATGTTCTGATAGAGCTTGTCATAGTCTGCGTACTGCACCGTGACATTGCCGCGCAGCGCGTCCGAGAAGGTGTGTTCGACACGGCCGCGATAGATGCTGGCGTCCAGTGTCGTGTTATTGCCGTCCGCATCGCCAAAGAAGGTATCGCGATACCCCTCAAGCGGCGCATCCGGACCATTGGCGACGGAGACCGACGGCACGCCCCGATCCACCACGCGATCATCGCTCATATACTCATAGCTGAGCACGGCCTGAGTCCGGGCGCCGAGATCGAATGTGAAAGTCGGATTGATGGCGTACCGCTCGCCGTCAAACACATCCCGATGGCTTTCCAGATGCTCGCCATAGGCGTTCAGGCGAAACGCAATTGCGTCAGACAGCACCGTGTTCACATCGCCCGCCAGCTGATAGGCGCCGAACGTGTCCACGCTGGCGTTGAGGCCTGCAAAGTCCTCGTCCAGCTGCGCGGTCTTGGTGACGCGGTTGATCACGCCCCCGCCGCCGCCGCGCCCGAACAGAAGCGCGTTTGATCCGCGCAGGATCTCCACCTGCTCGAGATTGTAGAGCGGACGGTAGTACTGAACATCATCACGCAGACCATCGAGGAAAAGTCCGCCGTGCTCTGATTGCCGCGGATGATGATGGAATCGCGGTGCCCCTCGCCCTGGCTGACCGCCAGGCCCGGCGTATAGCGCAGGATGTCGCCAATCGAGGTGAAGGCCTGATCCTCGATCTGGCGCGGGTCACGATCGACAGGCTCTGCGGCACGTTCAGGATAGGAGTGGGCGTCTTCACGGCATTCAGCTGGTCGATCGACAGATAGCGGCCCGTGACCACGATCGTGTCCTCAACTGTCTGATCAGAGGTTTCAGCCGCCTGAGCCGAGCCCAGCGACAGGATGGCGGCCAGCGCCGTCATCATGCGCGCCTTGGTGATGAGCATGGAGATCCGTCCGGTTTGAAGATGAGAATGCTTTTCGTTGTTATGAATTATAAAATGCCGTTTCGATAATCAATCTCATTATCAGTCGCAACTGCAGACACTATGATCCGGAGCTCGAAGGCGCCCAAGGGGAAGCCCGGAAAAAATCCTCATAGGCGAAACTGCGTATTGCTCTGAAAATTCTGGGAAATATCCTGGTCTCGGCAATCCGAGGGGCGCCTTCCCCAGACAAGTCCCTTGATTGTCGCGCGCGATATATCCAACTGATCGCCGTTCATTCGTGCTTTCAGGGGACCCTTCATGCCGAACACCAACGCCCTCTTCCAACCGTTCGAGCTTGGCTCGCTCCAACTCAAGAACCGGATCGTCATGGCGCCCATGACGCGGTCCAAAAGCCCGGGCGGCGTGCCCAACGACAATGTGGTCGGCTATTACGAGCGCCGCGCGGACAATGATGTCGGCCTGATCATCACCGAAGGCACCACCATCAATCGCCCCGGCGCCAGCTTTGATCCGGCGATCCCGAACTTCCACACGGAAGAGGCCCTCGCCGGCTGGAAGAAAGTGGTGGACGCTGTCCACGCCAAGGGCGGCAAGATCGCGCCCCAGCTCTGGCATGTGGGCCTCGCGCGCAAGCCGGGTACCGGTCCGCATCCGGACGCGCCGTCCGACAGCCGTCCGGCATCATGCCCGGCGGCAAGACCGTCGGCGAACCGATGACCCAGGCCGAGATCGACGACACCATCAAGGGTTTCGCGGACGCCGCCGAGAACGCCGCGAAGATCGGTTTTGACGCCATCGAGCTGCACGGCGCGCATGGCTATCTGATCGACCAGTTCTTCTGGAAGGGCATGAATCAGCGCGACGACAAGTATGGCGGCAGCCTGCTGTCGCGCACCGAGTTCGCTCAGGAAATCATCCGCGCCGTCCGCGCCCGCATCCCGGCGGACCTGCCGCTGATCCTGCGCTACTCGCAGTGGAAGCAGCAGGACTACAACGCGAAGCTGGCGCAAACCCCAGACGAGCTTGAAGCCTTCCTCGCCCCGCTCTCTGAAGCCGGCGTCGACATTTTCCACACTTCCACCCGTCGCTTCTGGCTGCCCGAGTTCGACGGTTCCGAGCTGAATCTGGCCGGCTGGACGAAAAAGCTGACCGGCAAACCTGCCATAACAGTGGGATCTGTTGGCCTTAATAGTGACTTCATTGGCGCCTTTATGGGGGAAGCCTCTGAAAAGTCTGGCCTCGACAAGCTGATCGAGCGCCTGGACGCGGGCGAATTTGATCTCGTGGGCGTGGGCCGGGCCCTGCTGTCTGATTACGCCTGGGCCCGCAAGGTCAAGGACGGCCGCTTTGAGGATCTGGAAGACTTCAACGCCGAAGCGCTCAAGGAACTGGCCTAGACACCATGCTCAAGAAACGTTCAGTCACCCTCAAGGGACACGCGACCTCTCTGGCGCTCGAGCCGGATTTCTGGTCAGTGATCGACGATGAGCTGAACGATACAGGCGGATCTCTGGCCGGGCTCATCACCTCGATCGACGAGATGCGCGAGCCTGATCAGCCCCTCTCCAGCGCCTGCCGGGTGTGGGCGCTCAAACGCGCCCTGGGCGCCGGTCAGGACTGATCCGGAGTTGACGATACGGGGCGAGCGGGGTTTGAAGATGGCATGAGCACCGCCGTCACCCCGCCGCCCTGTCGCCGCTCGACAAACTGCTGCGCTATCTCAAGAACAGCTTTGCTGACGGGCGCTCGCCTGCGCTGTGGCTGCTGGCGCTGGTGGTGGGCGTTGTGGCGGCTACGCCGCCATCGGCCTGCGTCTCGCCATCCAGTCCGTGCAACTTGTCGCCTTTGGCGAGTTTTCCGAACGTCTCGCCAGCACCGCCTCCACCCTGCCCCCGATCATGGTGATCCTTGCGCCGGTGGCTGGCGGCTGCGTCGTCGCGCTTCTGCTCTATGTGGGCCTGAAAACAAACTGGCTGCCGGAAGTCCGCGCCGAGGGCGTCGCCGACGTCATGGAAGCACGCGCCGCACAGGGCGGGAAAATGGCGCTGATGCCCAGCGTCTGGTCCGCCCTGATCCACGCTGTCTCCATCGGCGCAGGCGGCTCCACCGGACGCGAGGGGCCGTCGGTCAATCTGGGCGCCGCGCTTGCGAGCTTCATTAGCCGCCCGCTGAACCTGCCGGCCCGGGGCGCGCGCATCATGCTCGCCTGCGGGGCCTCCGCCGCCGTCGCCGCCAGCTTCAACGCGCCGGTCGCCGGCGCTCTGTTCGCATTCGAGGTGGTGCTGGGCCATTACGCCTGCGCTCCATCGGTCCGGTCGCCGCAGCCAGCGTGATCGGCGCGATCCTCTCGCGCATCCATTTCGGCGCCACGCCCGCCTTTTCGGTGCCCGACATCCCGCCCGCAAGTCTCGCGGACTTCATCGCCATCATTCCGCTCGGCCTCGCCTCGGCGGCGCTCGCCATCGCCTGCGTGATGCTGTCCTTCAACCTGCCGCGCGGCCTCGCCCTGCGTGCTCAGGCGCTCTCGGTCCCGCTCTGGATCCTGCCGCCCTTCGGCGGGCTGCTGATTGGAGGCCTGGGCGTCCTGGCGCCGGAAGTGCTCGGCGTCGGCTATGAAGCGACCTCGATCGCGCTGGCGGGCGGCTACGCCATCGGCACGCTGCGGCGCTGATCGTGCTCAAGCTCGCCGCCATTGTCGCCACCATGGCCTTCCGCTTCGGCGGCGGCATCTTCGCGCCCTCGCTCTATCTCGGCGCATGCTGGGCGCGCTCTATGGCGCGCTGATCGCCCCGATCCTGGGGCCTGACAGCGCCGGCAGCGCCTATTTCGCCGTCATCGGCATGGGCGCTGTGGGCGGCGCCGTGCTGGGCGCGCCGCTTTCGACCACGCTGATCGTGTTCGAGCTGACCGCCAGCTATGAACCTCGATCGCACTGCTGGTCTGCGTGTCGCTGGCGAGCGTCATCACCACCTCGATCACCAAGGGCAGCTTCTTTCACAAACAGGTCGAGCGGCATGGCTTTGACCTCACCCAGGGCGACGCTCGCGTCATCCTGCAGACCATTCGCGCCCGCGATATCATGACCCCGCTCGACAGCCATGACACGGCGGGCGAGCTCGATGAGGCCTGCGTCTATGACGATGATTATCTGGGCCGGGTGATGGGTTTCTTCTCGGCCGAGAAGATCGACGGCGCCCAGGTCCGCTCCCGCCATGCGACCAGCCCATTGTGGGCTACATCACCAAGGCCGACGCCCATGCCGCCTACGCCCATGCGCTGCAGGCCCGGCACGAGGAAGAACATCGCTAGCGCGCTTGTCCGGCAAACCATCGAAGACATCGCCGCCCCTACGCTTTGCAAGCGGATGTGCTAGTTTCGTTCTCCTGTGCGAATCGAAGTGCGAAAGCCTGCGTCATGTCCTCTGTCCCCTTTCCCAGCAGGCGGCCCCACGGGCGCCGCGTGCGGACGCCGCCTATCTTGACGGGTTAACCCCGAACAGCGCGCCGCGGTCGAGGCGGTGGACGGCGCGGTGCTGGTGCTGGCGGGCGCGGGCACGGGCAAGACCCGCGTGCTGACCACGCGGCTGGCGCATATCCTGGCGACCGGCAAGGCGCAGCCCTGGAACATTCTGGCGGTGACCTTCACCAACAAGGCCGCGCGCGAGATGAAGGAGCGCGTGGGCAAGATCATTGGCGAACAGGTTGAGGGCCTGCCCTGGCTGGGCACCTTCCACTCCATCGCCGCCCAGATCCTGCGCCGCCATGCCGAGCTGGTGGGCCTGAAATCCACCTTCACCATTCTGGACACCGACGACCAGCTGCGGCTTCTGAAGCAGATCCTTGAGGCCGAGGGCATTGATACCAAGCGCTGGACGCCGCGCCATCTCGCCAGCCTCATCGACGGCTGGAAGAACCGCGCCCAGACGCCCGAACGCATCCCCGAAGAGGACAAGTGGAGCTTCGCAGACGGCAAGGCGCAGACACTCTACAAGCTCTATCAGGATCGCCTGAGCGTGCTGAACGCCTGCGATTTCGGCGACCTACTGCTGCACAACATCACCATCTTCCAGAACCATGACGATGTGCTGGCGGATTTTCACCGCAAGTTCCGCTATCTGCTGGTGGACGAGTATCAGGACACCAACGTCGCCCAGTATCTGTGGCTGCGCCTTCTGGCGCGCGGCTCGGGCAATGTGTGCTGCGTGGGCGATGACGACCAGTCGATCTATGGCTGGCGCGGCGCGGAAGTGGACAACATCCTGCGCTTTGAACAGGACTTCCCCGGCGCGACCGTCATTCGGCTCGAGCGCAATTACCGCTCCACCGGCCATATCCTGGGCGCTGCGGCGGGGCTGATCACCGCCAACAAGGCGCGGCTGGGCAAGACACTGTGGACCGAGGATCAGGCGGGCCACAAGGTTCAGGTGTCCGGGCTCTGGGATGGCGAGGCCGAAGCGCGCTTTGTCGCCGACGAGATCGAGGCGCATATCAACGGCGGCGGGCGTCACTCCGACATCGCGGTTCTGGTGCGCGCGTCCTGGCAGATGCGCGCCTTTGAAGACCGGTTCATCATGCTGGGCCTGCCCTACAAGGTGATCGGGGGCCGCGCTTCTTTGAACGCGCGGAGATCCGCGACGCCCTCGCCTATCTGCGGCTGGTGCGCAGCCTGTCAGATGATCTGGCGTTCGAGCGCGTGGTGAACACGCCCAAACGCGGCGTGGGCGATACGTCCGTGCAAAAGATCGCCATGGCCGCGCGCGGCGCGCAGGTGTCGATGGCCGAGGCGGCGCGCCTGATGACCCAGACCGACGAGATCAAGGGCAAGGGCCGCACCGGCCTCATCGCCTTCCTGCGCGATCTCGATCGCTGGGCCGAGCAGGCCGAGACCATGCGCCATGACGAGCTGGCCGAAATCATCCTTGATGAAAGCGGCTATACGGCCATGTGGCGCGAGGACAAGAGCCCGCAGGCCGCAGGCCGGCTCGACAACCTGAAAGAACTCGTCCGCTCCATGGGCGAGTTTGACAGCCTGGAAGCCTTCCTGGAGCACATTGCCCTCGTCTCGGACGCCGACCGCACAGAGAACGGCGATGAAGTCTCGATCATGACGCTGCACGCGGCCAAGGCCTCGAGTTTCCGCTGGTCTTCCTGCCGGGCTGGGAAGAGACCGTCTTCCCCTCCCAACGCTCCATGGATGAAGGCGGCACGGCGGCGCTCGAAGAGGAACGCCGCCTCGCCTATGTGGGCATCACCCGCGCCCGCGAACGCGCCGTCATCAGCTTCACCGCCAACCGGATGATCTTCGGCCGCTGGCATTCGGTGCTGCCCTCGCGCTTCATCGACGAAATGCCGGCCGAGCATTGCGAAGCGAAATCGGAGACCGGCTATTACGACGCCGGGCCGGGCTTTGAGGGCGTCGCCGAAGTCGCTGACCCGTTCAAGTCGAGCTATGAAAGCCCTGGCTGGAAACGCTTCCAGGCCAGCAAGGCGTCCGGCCGCCGCGCCGATCCCGGCGTCATCGAGGGCAAGGCCACGCTGATCGACACCAGCTCGGTGGGTGGAAACTCGAAATGGAAACGCGGCGACCGCGTCTTCCACCAGAAATTCGGCTACGGCACCGTCAAAGCCGCCGACGGCGCCAAGCTCACCGTCGCCTTTGACAAGGCCGGCGAGAAAAAGGTCGTCGCGAGCTTTGTGGAAGAGGCGCCTTAGGCGTTTGATTCTGAGGGAGGCCCCGGCTCAAGGCCGGGGTTTCAAGTGATTTTAAAAGGTGAAACCCCGGGCGAGCGCAGCGAAGACCCGGGGCCTCGCTCAGAATAAAGCGCCCGGTTTTTTAGCCCGAAATATCCGGATAAAGGTCTCTCCAGTCCGGGTTGGCCTGTTCGATAAGCTGAACCTTCCAGACGCGTTTCCAGCGCTTCATACGTCGCTCTTGTTCCGCCGCTGCGGTCACATCTACGAAGCCCGAGAACCAGACCAAACGCTTGCAGTTGTATTTGTGCGTGAAGGATGATCCGCCGCCTTCACGATGCTCCCATATTCGGCGCCGCAAATCGGCATTGCACATGCCTGTATAGAGTACGCCATCTGGCCTGTTCGTGAGCATGTAGACCCAGGCGCGTGTCATAAATCCTCTCCCTTTCCCGACTGACCAAAGGGAGGCGGGGTCTAAGTCAGAGTATAGCGCCCTATGCTGAAGAAGGCCCCGGGTCTTCGCTACGCTCGCCCGGGGTTTCAGTTGGTTGAAATGTTTATCGGCGCTAGTTTGATCTGAAAACAGAACCGGATACCCCCATGCGCCTCGCCCTCTGCCTCACCGCTGCCCTCCTCCTCTCAGCGCCTGCATGCGCGCAAGACCCGTATGCCGACGCGCGCCCGATCAGCTGGCGGGACCTGCTCGACCGGGAACGCCAACCCGCCGACGCCCGGATCGCATACGGCCAGGGTGAGGAGCAGTATGGCGAGCTGTGGCTGCCCGACGGTGATGGCCCCTTCCCGCTGGTGATCATGATCCATGGCGGATGCTGGCAGGCGGCCATTCCGGGCACCATCCTGCAGGACCAGCTCAACGCCGATCTGAAAGCGCGCGGCATCGCCGTGTGGAACCTCACCTATCCGCGTCTGGGGCATGAGACGGGCGGATATCCGGGCACGTTTGAAAGCGTGGCGCGCGGCGTCGACTATGCCCGCCAGCTGACCCGCGATTATCCGATCGATCCGCGCCGCACCGTGCTGATGGGCCATTCCGCGGGCGGGCATCTGGCATTGTGGGCCGCCGCGCGCGGCCAGCTGCAGGACACGCCGCTTTATATGGAAGATCCGTTCATCCCGGGCGGCGTCATAACGCTCGCGGGCATCAATGATCTCGAGCTTTACCGCGCTGAAGGCCCCGGCCGCTGCGGCGAGCCGGACACGGTGGACGCCTGATCGCAGGCCATCCCGGCGATGCGCCCTATGCCGACACCTCGCCCGATCAGCTGCTGCCAATGCATGTGGAGCAGGTGATCATGTCAGGCGAACTCGACCCGATCGTGCCGCCGCAGTTCGGCGCGGCCTATGCCGCTGAAGCCGAAGCCGCAGGCGATACGGTCACCGAAATCACGCTGGAAAACGCCGGTCATTTCGAGCTGATCGACCCGACTGCGCCAGCGTGGGCGGTTATTCTGGATGAGGTCGAGCGGTTGCTGGAGGAGTAAGCGCTCACTTTCTCTTCCCCTGCGTAGGCAGGGGCCCAGAGCCGACAACGCAAAGTCCTGATGATCACTGGGTCCCCGCCTTCGCGGGGAAAGAGGAAATTCAAATACCTCGCACACATGTCATCCCCCGCTTCATGCGGGGGATCCATGCCGGTGGCTCAGATCACAGGTCACGGCATGGGTTCACCGGATAAACCGGTGAATGACACGTTGAGAGGGAGAGGCGCTCACCCCCCGATGAGCGCCAGCCATTCATCCTCGGTCATGGTCTGAACGCCCAGCTCCTGCGCCTTCTTCAGCTTGGAGCCCGCGCCGGGACCGGCGACGAGGATGTCGGTCTTGCCCGAAACGGAACCCGACACTTTCGCGCCAAGCGATTGCGCCTTGGCCTTCGCCTCATCGCGGGTGAAGCGTTCGAGCGAGCCTGTGAACACCACCGTCTTCCCCGCGACGGGGCTTTCGGCGGCCACCTGTTCGGCGTCTTCGACCGTCACATGGGCGAGCAGGGCGTTGAGCGCCTCCTGATTGTGGCTTTCGGCGAAGAATTCGGCGAGAGCTTTGACCGCCGTCTCGCCAATGCCGTCAATATCCATGAAGGCGGCGAAGGCCTCGCCAGGCTCGTTCGCGGCTTCCGCCGTCTCGCGCACGGCTTGCCAGCTGGTGAAGCTGCGCGGCGATCAGGCGGGCGGTTTCCTCGCCCACATGACGGATGCCAAGGGCGAACAGGAAACGCGCGAGGCCAATATTGCGGCGCTGATCGATGGAGCAAAAAGGTTCGCCGCCGAGCGCTCGCCCCAGCCTTCGCGGGTCTGGATGGGCGGGTTGATCTCGCCCGCCTCATTACGTGCGCGCAGGGTGAAGATGTCGGCGGGTTGCTTGACGAGGCCTTCATGGAAGAAGGCCTCGATCTGTTTGGCGCCCAGCCCTTCAATGTCAAAGGCTTTCCTTGAGACGAAATGCTTGAGCCGCTCGACCGCCTGGGCGTCACAGATGAGACCGCCCGTGCAGCGACGGACGACCTCGCCCTCCTCGCGCACGGCATGGCTGCCGCAGACGGGGCACCGCGTGGGGAAGGCGAAGGGTTCGGCGGCCTCGGGGCGCTTGTCGAGGACGACTTCAACCACCTGCGGGATCACATCGCCGGCGCGCTGGATAATCACGGTGTCGCCCAGGCGCACATCCTTGCGCTCGATTTCATCCTGATTGTGCAAGGTGGCGTTCGACACCACCACCCCGCCCACGGTGACGGGTTCGAGCTTGGCGACAGGGGTCAGCGCGCTGTGCGGCCCACCTGGATCTCGATGGCGTTGAGCCGGGTGACGGCCTTTTCGGGCGAGAATTTGTGCGCAATCGCCCAGCGGGGCGCGCGGGCGACAAAGCCCAGCCGTTCCTGCCAGTCGAGCCGGTCCACCTTGTAAACCACGCCATCAATGTCATAGCCGAGATCGGCGCGTTTGGCCTCGAGCGCCCGGTAATGGGCGAGCACATCCTCGACGCTCTCAACCCGCTCCATATCCTCGTTGATGACAAAGCCCAGCTGCCCGAGGCGTTTGACGGCGTCATACTGGGTCTCGGCCAAGGGCTCGCTCAATTCGCCCCAGGCATAGGCGAAAAAGCGCAGCGGGCGCTCTGCCGTCACATTGGGGTCGATCTGGCGCAGGGAGCCGGCGGCGGCGTTGCGCGGGTTCTTGTAGGCGGGCTTGCCGCGTTCTTCCTGCATGGCGTTGAGCTGGGCAAAGTCGGCATGGCTCATATAGACCTCGCCGCGCACTTCCAGCACGTCCGGAACATCGCCCTCAAGCCTGTGGGGAATGTCGGCGATGGTCTTGAGGTTGGCGGTGACGTTCTCGCCCGCCCGGCCATCGCCCCGCGTGGCGCCGATCACCAGCTCGCCCTTTTCATAGCGCAGATTGGCGCTCAGCCCGTCGATCTTGGGCTCGGCGGTGAAGACGAGTTTCTCGTCCCTGAGATTGAGGAAGCGGCGGATGCGGTCGGCGAAATCGCGCACATCCTGATCCTCGAACGCATTGCCCAGCGACAGCATGGGCACGGCATGGACACTTCACCGAACTGCTCGGACGGCTTGGCGCCCACCCGATCAGACGGGCTGTCCTTGCGCTTGAGCTCGGGAAAGCGCGCCTCGATGGCGCCGTTGCGCGCACGCAGGGCGTCATAGGCCGCATCCGAGATCTTCGGCGCGTCCTTTTCGTAATACGCCTTGTCGTGCCTGGAGATTTCACGGGCGAGACGTTCAAGCTCGGACGCGGCCTCATCGGAGGTCAGCGCGTCCACATCCTTTAGCGCAGCGGTCATGAGCCCATCAGCTGGTCGGCGGCGGCGCGGGCCGCATCGGTGATCTCCGCGCCCGACAGCATGCGGGCGATCTCTTCGCGGCGGTCGGCTTCGGCGAGGCGCCGCACCGTGGTGCGCATGCCTTCGCCCTGCTCCGCCTTCTCGATACGATAGTGCGCGTCGGCGCGGGCGGCCACTTGCGGGCTGTGGGTCACAACTAGCGCCTGACCGGTTTCAGCGAGACGCTTCAGGCGCGAACCGACCGCATCGGCGACCGCGCCGCCCACGCCCTGATCCACCTCGTCAAACACCATGGTGCGGGCGTCATCGCCCACAAGGCAGACCTTCAGCGCCAGCGCAAAGCGCGAGAGCTCGCCGCCCGAGGCGATCTTGTCGAGCGGTCCGAACGGCGCGCCGGGATTGGTGGCGACTTCAAGGGCGACCTTGTCCCAGCCGAGGCGCCGGGCTTGTCTTCATCGGTTTCGACGCGGACCCGGAAGCGCGCCTTGTCCATTTTCAACGGCGCGAGTTCGGCCTCGACCGCGCCAGCGAGCGTATCGCCCGCGCTCTTGCGCTTTGCGGTCAGGGCTTTCGCGGCGCGGCCGTAATCGGCTTCAGCAGCCTTGAGCGCGCCTTCGGCCTCTTTCAGCCGGTCGTCGGCGTGCTCGATCATGTCGAGACGACTGGCGAGACGATCGCGCAGCTCGGCCAGCTCATCCACATCCACATGATGCTTGCGAGCGGCGGCGCGCAGGGCGAACAGGCGCTCTTCCACCTCATTGAGCGGCCCGGCTCCACATCAAAGCGGGCGGCGGCTCAGACAGCGCCTCCTCGGCCTCGTTGAACTCGATGAGCGCGCGATCGAGCGCCCCGGCGGCGCGCTCGACCGAAGCATGGGCTGCGCCCGCCTCGCCTTCACCGCCCTCCGCGCCTTCAAGAGCCGCGCGCACGCGTTCAAGACCCCGCAGAGCGGTGTTGAGACGGTTGGAGAGGCCATCGCCCCCGGCCACTGCATCCATGCGTCGTTGAGTTCGGAGAGCGCTGATTCGGCCTGCTGGAGGAATTTGCGCTCGGCGGCGAGACCGTCCTCTTCGCCGGTCTGCGGGTTGAGCGCTTCAAGCTCTTCCACGCTGTCACGCAGGAACGCCTCTTCGCTGGCGGCCTTGTCGCGCGCATCCGTCAGCTCATCCAGGCGATGGCGGGCTTCGCTCAAGGCTTTCCAGGCCGCCTTCACGGATTTGAGCTCAGCGTCCGCATCGGCATAGGCGTCCAAAAGGCCGCGATGGCTCTTGGGGTCCATGAGGCCCCGCCCGTCATGCTGGCCGTGGATCTCGACCAGCACTTCGCCGAGTGAGGCCAGAAGACCCACGCTGGCGGCTGATCGTTCACATGAGCGCGGGAGCGACCATCGGCGGTC
>LZQR01000117.1_pt1 | contig 21643 bp, 27 predicted proteins | sample 768601 | NCBI WGS metagenome assembly LZQR01 (sample SAMN05207299, study PRJNA324521) | oil field metagenome | isolation source: sample BH-FW-24 from oil reservoir | place: India: Bombay High | collected 2015-12-04
GTCGTGGTAAAGCACCTTACCCAGTTCAGCCTTGTCTGCGTCGGTTTCAAACGTAGTGTAAATTGGTTGTAGAACTTTGGTTTTACGTTCTTCAGATACCGGTGATTGTGCGTGGCGCTCAGCACGCTTTTCACGAATCCATTTCAGTAGCGTGTGTTTTTCATCTTTCGACATACTTGCAGACCAGTGCATGGTCAGGTAAATCGCAGGCGGCATAGAATCGTCGTAGAGCACCTTCTCAAGACGAGCCAAAGCCACTTCAGAAACTGGATCATTCTGCTTCACGTCATCCAGCAAGTTTGTCATGTCAAAGTGACGCATGGCCACTTTCACATCCGCTTCCATAATTTGTTTTGCCACTGGCATTTCAGAATAGAAAGGCATTTCACTGCTCGGCGTATGACAATAGCCACAACCTTTATCCGCCAATACCTTCATCGCTTGATAATCCAGTGTCGATTGATCTAACGAACTAAATTGCGTCAGATTTTGTTGAGCCACTTTTTTATCGTCTTGGTTCACCATATAGACAGTACCGAAGTACACCACCAAGCCAACTCCTACAATCCCTAGCGTTATTTTCTTTTTATTCATCACTGTTCCCCTAAATCAGTTGGGGCGAAAGTTATTGAAATGGCGATATTTTTAAAAATGGGAAAAGGAATTGATATTAATCGAATATTTAGATGAGCAACGAATTTAACATCTAAAGTTCGTAAAAACAGATACTTGGCGCAATAAGTGAAAAACACAACATAAAAACAACAACTTAAAACCGCAACTTTTATTGATATGAGTCAAAAATGACGAGAGCACCAATATATTAACCAAACATATTAAATTCGATTAAAAATAATTCAGAACGAAATAAAGTAGGAATTTAGGAAGGAATTATAGGCATAAAAAAGGCAGCTCGTGAGCTACCTTTTTTGTAAGTCAGCAAATTAAATTATGCTTTCTTAACATCTTTAGCTGGGTAAGTCAGAGTTGCTTCACCAGCTTGAACGCGTACGTAGAAACCGCCGCTGCTCAGACCTGTAACAACCATTTCACCTAGATCGATACCTTTAGTAGCTACTACTACGTCACCGATTGAAAACATATTTAATACCTTGTTTATGTAGATTATGCCTTAAGTCGTTGGCGGTATTTAATCTGAAATCGCACCCTTAACCTAATCAGGTTTTTTGTCGTTATGATTAACTTTTGTTGTCGCCGTAAGCCTTGTTTTTAAAGGCGTTACAGGGCTATGACGAAGATCGCTTTTACGAGCATAAACTTACTCGGAGTTCAGCTCATGAAGTAGTCTAACCATATTGAGAGTGGTAATTGCTTATACTGAACTGCTAGCAAAGCCATTCCTACAAAGAGACTTCGCACTTCTGAATCAGTGACTATTTAAATACTTTTTAATCGATTAACGCGCAGAGGCTCATGACTAGTCAAAGTACTCAGACATCCTATATCAAAAAGCCACTTCACAGGACAAAGCTTTAAGGAACTCATCTTCTACACCTAAATTTCTTGACCAAAAAATTATTCATATCACTCGGATTTGGATGTAAAGGGCGGAGGAAGAGTCACTCACGCCCCTGACACTCAATAATTTATTATTACTTTATAAATAAGCCTTTACATCCGAAACTAACGTTCTCTATGATTTTTCTAAAAATTTTATCTAATGATGCAAAGTTAAAATTAATAATTTTTGCTTTCAAATTAAAAACAAACCAATTGATATTATTGACAATTAAATATACCAAAAAAATCAGACAAAAACATAAAAAAACAAGTCCGTAAGTGACATTTATTTCTTCTTTTTCTATATACGATTAAATTATTTTAAAGGAAAAGGGAGCTAAGTTATGGATTCACTTTTGAATGCTGTAGCATTATTTTGTGAAAAAGTCGGTCTACCCCACCCGACAGAGGAAAAAGATGTTTTTAGGCGGACGAGAACCTGAAAGACATCTTAGCGAATTCTAAAGGCTTTTCACGTAAACCCTCTGGAGGAATTACTGGAACTGACATAGATAACAAAAACCTTTATCAGTTTCTGAAGGCACACACATCAAGAGACTCTGCTGATAGTGAAACCTTCTGCCTACAAAGTATGGTAAAAGACGTCAAAAGTTGGACAATGCAGGCCATTGATAGGCAAGATAACAGCTTTAACAGCATCCAAAAAAAGCGTTTAAGGAGAGGCTTGAAAAAGCCAATGAAGTTGGAGCTGACGAATATCGTAAGAATCCCGCGATGCGAGAACCAGAAACAGTCGAGGAAGCAGCTCAATACCTGTACTTCGCGGCAGGTCTCTTCGGGAGTGAAAAAGGTTGGTTGGAACTAGCAAAGGAACCAACACAAGAACTTTTCGGTGCAGTAGCAAATATTTCCTACGCGAGAGCGAAAGGCATTTATGAAAAAATGTTATCAATGGCATTTACTCCTAACTAAACAAGCCTATTACAGGGCCTAAAATATATAGCTGCTCGATAATGAGTGGCCTATTTACTTTATATTTTGATTTTATATTGATACAAGTCATCTCGAAGGATCTGTGCGGAAATAGATAGAAACTCAATAAGCATTTATAGTGGTAAGAAGTATTGAATATAGAGCAGGCTTTATTTATCAGTAGTTTTTTTAAAAGCTTATTACACGGCTACTTAGTAATTTAGGAAGACAATAAGATTACTAAGATGAGTTTACCTTTATTCGGAATACTCACTTTTAGAGTAAAGAGATCTATACATTTTGATAATCTATTTTAGTTGAAATGTAAAAAGCCAAACTCTCAGAGGAGTCTGGCTAAATCGTGAGTGTCTAAGTCTTATGAATACAAACTTTAGGTCATTTATTAGACGTGCATTTCTTTGCAAGAAATTCCTTGTTTTTCTCTTATACGCTTGTAAGTAAAGACTAATGCATATAACAGAGGAATTAAAACAATAGCGTAAACTATCTTGAATAAGTAGTTATCATAGATTTCTCAAGTAATGTAAGCGATGTTGATGTGTTGAAGAATAGTCCAATCCAGATAATAGTGTATAATGCTTGCCCTACAACACTGGAAATAATAGATCTTTGCCAGATTGGTGCTTTGTAAAGCTTCGAGCTTAATGCTCTAAATATCATATTATTAGCTTGATCTGCTGATAATATACATAAACTATTGATAAGGTATAATTTAATCAGAGGGTAGAAGACTTGGTGATATGCACCATCGATATCAAACGTATAGAATGTTAAAGCAATCAGGCCAGAAGAAATAGCGCAGAGACCAGCTCCAAATATGTTGTTGTTTTGCATATTCATATCGCAATGTTGCATTTATTGCATCTAAAATAACAAACGTTATTGGAAAATTAGAATACCAGCAGGTTGGAACGTTCAAAATTTTTACCGTATGTGGTGACATGGGTATAGCAACGAGCAAAGCGCATAAATAAAGGCTAGACAAAAATGCGTACCATTTAATATCCAGCTTTGTCATTGAGGTCATTGCATAGATTGAATCTCTGTCTTGTTTACAGTCAAAGAGCCTGACAACTCCTCGAGAAACAAGTTCATGCGGCGTTTCTTTTAAAACGCAATCATTGTCTTCATTAGTGTAATAAACCAAGCCGTCTTCAATTTTTAATAAATTCAATTTTCTTATCATTAATATGTTCCCTGTTAATTCTAGAGATCACCTTGCCAATGGGAGAGTCTGTTTTCTTGGGTGAATCTGGATGCCAACTCATCGTCAGAAAGTTGTCTTCTCGATACAGCTCTATTATGTCTCCCTCTCTTCTAAACAAATATAAGCCACCTCCGAGTTTTCGTGTTGTGACTATATTTATCGAGTCGTCATGATAAATAATTTTCTCAAATTTTGAAATAGGCATATCTGTTTCAAACGTTCCAATTTTTTGAAACTCACTATTAACTAAAGACTCAATGTCATGTAGTTTCTCATAACCTCCAGATACCTCTTTCCCCGTCATCAGCCATTCATAGGAAACATCTAAAGATTCGGCAATTTTCCTCATATTCTTATGAGGCTTTTTATTTTGTTATTCAGTATCTTACTGATATATCCAGCTTCAATACTTACTTTTCTAGACAGCTCTGCTGCTGACATCCCTTTCATGAAAAGTACCTCGTTTAACCTTCCACCAAGAGTGTTGACATCTTTCACTAACTATCGCCTCCCCACCACACATTCAGCCTAAATCATTATATAAAATTAAGGTCATATCTCTTGCAAAAAGTTTCAAAAAGTTTCATTATACTTGCACGAAACAACCAAAAGTTGCAAAAGGATGAAAATCTACAATTAAAATGTATTTTATCAGCAATTTAAAGTCATCAAAGTCATCAAAGTCATCACTGTTTACTTTTCTTGGTCTGAATTACACAAAGCCTACTCGACGACTCACGTAATTCGGGGTCAAGAAAGTTCAATACCCTTGCCCTTTGATCTTGAGTGAAGTTCTGCCTCCCTCTAGCTATGAAGCCCTTTCTGTTTTTTGTACAGTAATGAGCTTCCGGAACATCACTTCAAGTTGCCTCGCCAATTTATAGACGAGGCTTTTTTTTACTTTTATCTAGCCCTTGATACGTGACCGAGTTTTTTTATATCTCATCTAGTTGATAAGCATCATAGCTGTTCACAAATTTAATTAAGAAGGTATTACGCTGGAATAAAACACTTTGAAATGATGCAAGCTCCTACGACAAACACTAAACACTCCCTTAATTTGCATCTTTAATCAATTTAACTCTAAAAAGTTATTTTTTATGCACTGAAAAACAAAAACGCAGCCCGAAGACTGCGATGTGATTCATTGACAAATGAACTTAAGCCCAAGCTGTAAGCTAACCTCTCGCTTACAGCTTTTCGACGCCCATATTGAACAAAGTGAAGCTATAAACATCCGCGGTTTTCTCGATAACCTTACTAGTCGGTGTACCCGCACCATGACCTGCATTGGTTTCGATTCGAATCAAGGTTGGGTTTGTACCTGCTTGTTTCGACTGCAACTCGGCCGCAAATTTGTAGGAGTGTGCTGGCACCACGCGATCATCATGATCCCCGGTTGTTACCATAGTTGCCGGGTATTTAACGCCGGCTTTTACGTTATGAACTGGCGAGTAACCTTTGAGGTAATCGAACATCTCTTTACTTTGCTCTGCGGTACCGTAGTCATAAGCCCAGCCCGCTCCTGCCGTGAAGGTGTGGTAGCGAAGCATATCCAATACACCCACTGCTGGCAGTGCCACTTTGAACAGCTCTGGGCGCTGCGTCATCACTGCCCCGACGAGCAAGCCGCCGTTCGAGCCACCATTAATCGCAAGCTTGTCTGATGAGGTGTAGTCTTTATCGATAAGGAACTCAGCTCCGGCAATAAAATCATCAAACGAGTTTTGCTTCTCTAACTTGGTGCCAGCATTGTGCCACTCTTTGCCGTACTCGCCACCACCACGGATGTTCGCAACAGCGTAGATACCGCCCATTTCCAACCATGCCGCTCGGCTTGGGCTAAAGTAAGGCGTCAGGCTGATATTGAAACCACCATAACCATACAAGATCGTTGGCGCAGTGCCGTCCATCGGCGTGCCTTTTTGTAAGTGATGATCATTGGAATCTTGGTACCGTCTTTCGATTTGTAGAACACCTGACGAGATTCAAATTGTGCCGAATCGAATGGTGCGTTCGATTTGTGGTAAACCTCGCTGTCACCGCCTTTGATGTCTAGGCGATAGGTCGTGCTTGGCGTCTTGTAGTTGGTGAAAGAGTAGTAAACTTCAGCGTCTTCTTTCTTACCCCAAAAGCGTAAGCACTGCCGATGTCTGGTAGCTTGATTTCACGAATGAACTTGCCGTCCATGTCGTATTGTTTGACCATCGAAAGCGCATCAACAATGTAGCTTGCGAACAGGTAACCACCTGCCGTTGATGGGCTAAGCACGTTGTCAGTTTCAGGGATTAGATCTTTCCAATTCTTTGGCTCAGGATTGCTCGCATCCACCGTCACTACACGTTTGTTTGGTGCATCTAAGTTAGTGACCAAATACAGCTTGGTGCCTTTGCTATCAATCACCCAAGTATCAGAATTGGTGTTATCCAAAATGGTTTGCAGCGGACTGTCTGGCTTGGTCAAATCTTTCAAGAACAGTTTATTGCCCGACGTTGACGTACTTGCTGAGATAAATAGGTAACGTTGGTCGTCCGAAGTGTAACCGCGAACGTATCGATGCTTCTCCGTATCTGTACCACCGAAGATAAGCTTGTCTTCACTCTGCTTAGTGCCTAGCTCGTGATAGTAAAGCTTATGTTGGTCGGTTTTTGCCGAAAGCTCGCTGCCTTCTGGCTTATCGTAACTTGAGTAGTAGAAACCTTTGTTCCCCAGCCAATTCACGCCGCTGAACTTAATATCCACTAGCGTCTCACCAACTAGCTTTGTGGTCTCGGCATCAAGCACAATCACTTTGCGCCAGTCGCTACCGCCTTCTGAAATGCTGTAAGCGACTAAAGAACCATCTTTGGTGAAGCTCACATTCGCCAGTGAGGTCGTGCCATCTTCGCTAAAGGTATTAGGATCGAGGAAAACTTCTGGCTTCCCATCATCGAGTTGACGGTAAAGCACATCTTGGTTTTGCAAACCGTCGTTTTTGTAGAAGTAAGTGTATTTGCCTTCTTTGAATGGACGCCCTAACTTCTCGTAATCCATCAACTGAGTTAAGCGTTCTTCAATCTGGTGACGATAAGGAATTTGCGCCAAGTAATCGAACGTGACTTGGTTCTGCGCTTTGACCCAATCTGCGGTTTCTTTGCTAACGTCGTCTTCTAACCAGCGGTACGGGTCACTGACTTTAGTCCCAAAATACTCATCTTCCACATCGACTTTCTTTGTCGTTGGGTACTTCACCGCCATTTTGTGTACGTGTTCAACCAGCTTTTTTGTTGAGTCTTCTGCATACGCACTCGGCAACATTCCCGTCATCGCAAACGCCGTCACCAATGCTAAGGTTTTCTTTTCATAGACTTCCTTTTCTGTTTTTGTTTTGTGTAATGCATCAAGCATCTTACCTATATCGGAGAATGATTCTAATCGTCTGAATAAAGCTGTGAATCCACGGAGACAAAGTGAGTTACTTTGCCCCGTGAGATAGACAGTCCTCGGTTTATCGCTGATTGGTGTTAGCTCAGTTCAACGCAGCGAGACACACCCGACTCCGCGGCAAAATCTTGGTCATGACTGATAAGAATAACACCGCCTCGGTAAGCATTTAATGCCTGGGCGAGCATGATTTTCGAATCTAGGTCGAGATGATTATCCGGTTCATCCAAGAGCAATAAAGGCTGAGTTGGTTGATGACTGACAATCAACATCGCGAGCTTCATTTTCTCACCGCCGCTTAATACATTCCCCAAACGAAATACACTATCTCGACGAAAGCCAATGCCTGCTAGTAATGTTCTGGCATCGCTTTCTTTCATCCCCTCACAATGTTGCGTCAGGTTTTCCAACATGGAGAGTTCAGGCTGTATCGCACCAAAGTGCTGGTCGAGGTAATAAAGCGGCGTATTGACTTGCAGCTCACCACTTTGTAGTGAGAACTCCCCCAAGAGGGTTTTCAGTAAGGTCGATTTACCGCATCCGTTTTTGCCCAACAAATGTACCTTATCATCCGCATGAACTTGCGCAGTAATAGGTTGAGCAGTCCCAAATGGCAACACGACTTCTAATAACGATACGACTTTTCGTGAGCGACTTTGACTGTCTGCCAAATACATGTTTTGCCCTTTGATTTGCTCTTTACGCGCTCGTAAGCTTTGCTCTTTCTCTTGTAGATGCGCTTGGCGAAGTTGCTCATTCTTATTGCGACTGGCAGCTCGGGCTGTGGCTTTGTCTTTCATACCATCGAGTAAGATCTTTGGCTGACTGCCATCCTTTCTCAACTTGTTACCTTGAGCCGCTCTTTGCTCCGCTTTCTCGCGATTGCGCTGAGCTTGTTCTTCCAAATGTTTCTTTTGCTTTTCGACACTGGCTAATTGGCGTTCCACCGCTTGCAGTTCTGTTCGCTTTTGCTCGGCATACACATCGTAATTACCCCCAAACACTTGCAAACCTAAACCGGATAGCTCCCAGATTTCTTCCATCTCGCGCAGCAATTCTCGGTCGTGACTGATGAGCAAAATCGCGCCTGAGAAACTGCGCATCGAGTCAATCAACCACTGCTTGGCGTGCTTATCGAGGTGGTTCGACGGTTCATCAAGGATCAGCAATTCCACTGCGCTTTCGAACAACTGCCACAGTTGCAAACGCGCTAACTGTCCGCCACTCAATTGCGAGCAAGGGAAGTCTGGCTGTGGCTGTAAGCCCATATCTGTAAGCTGCTTAGCAAGTTGAATCGGCAAATCCCATTGTTCGCCCACTACTTCAAACAAATGTTCAGAGCAATCGCCCATTTCGATCTGCTTGATAGCGCTCAGTACCTTGTCCTTTGCTAAAAACTGGGCAATCGAAAGGTCGCCACCTAACAAGTGCGATGGTTGCTGACGATATACTGCAAATGACGTTGGTAAGGTGACCGTACCACTGGTCGGCGTTTGCTCACCGCTGAGTATCGATGCAAACACCGATTTCCGACACCGTTGCGTCCGACTAACCCAACACGACGTTTGGTCATAGAACATGAGATTTGCTGAAACAGTGTTTCGCCGTTACCAAATTGATGACTGATATTGTAAGCCTGTAAAACTGGCATAATTTGCCTCCTGTATGACAGGGACAACAGCCGTAGCTTGAGATAAATCTAGAGATGAGATCGATGCAATGACACTCGCCCATAAGAACAACTCGAACAGAAGCGAGATGACAGCAAAGAAATATCGGAAAGTGAGCTACGCCTACTAACCCTGTAAATCCAAAAATAAAATGAGAGTTGGATGACAGGTTTAGTTGTTCATGTTGGCGTAATCTCCTAAAGAAGTGATGGACAAAGTCTAAAGGTTTTCTTGTATAAAAAGCAAGCGACTTCTGTCACGAGCGAGGTCTAGGAAAAACGAATTCAAACACAGGAAGTGAACTAAATTCTATCGCTCGCCGTAATATCCAGAGAGTGACACACCAAGGGAAACGGCTATGAATCTTTTGATTGAATCAGTCGAGGGTGGCATCTACCTCGCTTACAACGTAGAAAACCAGACAAGATCACTGATATTAAATGAAAACAAAAGCCCGCTAACGTTCGCGAGCCTTTGTGAAGCAAGGGATCATTTTCGTGGCAGCGGCTACTCATCAGCAAAACTGGTTCACCTCAATGCTTCAGATGAGATGTGCGGCGAGAAAATACGCTGTGACATGCCTTTAGAGATTGAATTGAGCTGGTACTGATACCGGCTCTTTTTCTATTTTTATCAATGCCTTCCACTTGCTCTGCTGATGATAATTTGCCAAAACTTTTTTGAGCAATTTCGGGATCTTAGCAACACATTTTTTCGCCAAGACATACTATGCTATTAGTAACGTATTCCACAAAAGGGCATGGTTATGAAATACAAACATATCCTAGTCGCACTGGAACTGTCTGATGAGAGTACTGTGTTGATTGACCGCGCTGTATCTATGGCGAGTTATCTCGCTCCGAGATATCATTTATCCATATCGACGGTACTCATGGTGAGATTTATCGTGAGCTTGTTGATATCAAAGCGGACCCAGATCAAAGACCGCTGAATGAGCACTCTATGGAGTGTTTGAGATCCTTCAGCGATTACATGGAGCAACCGTTGAAGCACTTCTTGTCGGCACCGGTTGACTTGGCAGACAAACTAGAAGTGACCATTAAAGAACAAGAAGTCGACCTACTGATTTGTGGTCACCACCAAGATTTCTGGAGCAAGATCATTTCTTACTCAAGACATCTGATCAACAAGTCTCCGGTTGATATTTTGGTTGTGCCTATCCACGACTAGGCTGAACAGACAGCGGAAAGTAACGACGCGAGAGATAGCCAAAAGATAATCGAAAGCCGCCTGTGATGGCGGCTTTTTTGTGTTCTTTTATTCTTCTTTTATTAGTTACTGAAAACGCGATCAAAATAACTAAGCGGAGCCACCTTAGTATTGGCTCTGCGCTGCCATTTGCTGTTGTTCGCCACCAGCCACTTTTGCTCCGAGTTAGCCAAAATCGCTTGGCTCACTTTAGCTTCTCGTAATTCGTGTTCCATTGCGAACGACTGAGTATCAATCGTTGTGCTGCCAAGGTTGATCATGTCGGAATGCGACTGCAGGATTTCGGTCACGCCTGCACAACCAATAATGCCAATATCCGCCGAGAACTGACCGTAAACAGCTCTCGCAGAGCCATCTACCACGTCGCGATCGTTGGTACGAATACGCCCACCGGGAATCCAAGTTTCAATATTCTCAAAGTGAGAAAGAATGTGTGCCGCTTCGAAGTTATTCGTCACCACACGAAGCTCGCTGTGGTTCGCCAAACGCTCGGCAATCAACGCGATAGTCGTGCCGATACCCAGAAATAAAGTCGAACCGTTAGGGATTGCTTTGACCACTTCATCAGCGATGGTCTGCTTTTCTTGTTGATTGGTGACTTGGCGAGAGGCATAACTGCGGTTGCTTAAGGTAGCAGGCAATCCGACACCACCATGATGGCGTCGGGTCAGTCCTAATTGGCAAAGCTGATTGATGTCACGTCGAATGGTTTGCGTCGTGACTTCAAAGCGTTGAGCAAGCTCTTCTATCGAACAATATTCTTGCTGATGAACCAGTTCAATGATGCTTTGCTGGCGGACGTTTAGGTTATTCATTCAGTGCGGGTTCTCGTTTGGCTGAAGGCACTTCTACTTTGTAACGTTGCGGGATGTCGGTAATCATCATATCCACTCCCCACTGCCAATGTGCTTCAACTAATTGGGGAAAGTTCGGTGTATAGCAAAACAGCTGGTAGCCAAACTGCTTGATCTGCTTCGCTTGTGCCTCAGTCAAGAAGCGGTAATCACAATGCACACTGTAAGCATCGATGTGTTGCAACACGATAGAAAAATCGTCTGGAATCTCTTGCCATAACTGCCCTCTTCTCACTTCTGGCAGGTAATTTCTCATCGTCATCAAGGCTTCAGTGTTGAAGCTAGAAAAGAGAATGGCATCCGCCTCGACGTCCAAACGCTCAATGACCTGTGCAACCTTTTCGCACAGCAGATCAATTTCATCGCCTGAGTAGATCTTCAATTCAATATTGAGCTTCACGCCCGCTCTCGAAGTGAGCTCAAGCGTCTCTTCTAAACTAGGAATATGTTCGCCTGCGAAGTCATCGCCAAACCATAAACCAGCGTCCAACAATCTTAATTCGTGCCAAGTCAGCTCTTTGACTTTTCCTCGGCCGTTCGTGCAGCGGTTTACGGTGTTGTCATGAATAACCACAGGAATGTTGTCAGCACTGAGCTGAACGTCGATTTCAATCCATTCGCAGCCGAATTCAATGGCGCGTTGTATTGCCGATAAGGTGTTTTCTGGAGCCAAACTGGATAAGCACGGTGTGCCGTTATTGTCATTTTTTATTCCGTCTTTTTCATTTGTTTTCAAATGAACTATCTCAGCCCTCAATGACGGTTTAATTACAAAATCGTGACGAAAATAATGCTCAAATAAGTTCATTTTTCTGTAACTAGAACGTCATTTGGCTCATTTAATGTTCATTTGAATTTTTTGAAGCGGATTCATTATCAAAGTGAACATCCGCAAGGAATCAACCTGTTCAAATCATCTATGAAAAGGAATCATTATGGCTATGAAACACCTCGCCGGACTTGCTGTTGCAGCGGCATTGATCAGCACACAAGCACAAGCAAAAACTGAGGTTGAGTGGTGGCATGCAATGGGCGGCGCGCTAGGTAAAAAGGTCAACGAAATTGCCGCAGACTTTAACGCAAGCCAATCAGAATACGAGATCAAGCCGGTTTACAAAGGCAGCTACGCAGAAACCATGACCAGTGCTATCGCGGCGTTCCGAGCAAAAGAGCAGCCAGCGATTGTACAAGTATTCGAAGTAGGTACGGCGACCATGATGGGCGCAGACAAAGCGATTTATCCTGTTTACCAATTGATGGAAGACACCAAAGAGTCGTTCAACCCTGATGATTACCTTGCAGCCGTAACAGGTTACTACACCACCAATGAAGGCAACATGCTTTCCCTGCCATTTAACAGCTCAACGCCAGTGCTTTACTACAACAAAGACATGTTCGCAAAAGCTGGCGTAGAAAACCCACCAAAAACATGGAAAGAGATGGAAGAAGTGTCTCGTAAGCTGCTGGCATCTGGTGCGAAGTGTGGTTTCAGCACAACGTGGCAATCATGGACGCAGATCGAAAACTTCGGTGCGCGTAACAACGTTCCTGTGGCCAATAATAACAACGGTTTTTCGGGACTAGACACTAAGTTCAAGTTCAATGATTCTGCGTTTGTTCGTCACATCGAACAGATGGGTAAATGGTCGAAAGAAGGCATCTTCAAATATGGCGGTCGCCAATCTGATGGTATGCCTTTGTTCTACACTCAAGAGTGTGCAATGACTATGGGCTCGTCGGCAGGTCTGGCTGGCATTAAAGAGAACATGAAAGACGTTGATATCGGCGTAGCGCAACTGCCTTACGACTCAGAGATCGTCGCTAAGCCACAAAACACCATCATCGGTGGTGCATCACTTTGGGTTCTTCGTGGCCATTCAAACGAGGAATACAAAGGCGTGGCGAAGTTCTTCTCTTACCTTTCTAGTGCAGAAGTCCAAGCTGATTGGCACCAGTTCACGGGTTACCTACCAATCACTAAAGCGGCTTATGAGCTGACGAAAGAGCAAGGCTTCTACGCTAAGAACCCAGGCACAGATACAGCGGTTCTACAAATGACGTCAACCGAGCCTACAGAAAACTCGAAAGGCATTCGCTTTGGTAACTTCCTGCAAACTCGCGACATTATCAATGAAGAGCTAGAAGCAGTGTGGGCAGGCAAAGCAACGGCACAAGCTGCGCTAAACAATGCAGTTCGTCGCGGTGACGAGCAGCTACGTCGCTTTGAGCGCACACAGAAATAACGAACCTTAATAACGAACAATGATGCACCGAGTCTTATTCAAGTAGGTACTCAGAGATGCACTCTCCCCGCCCATCATGGTGGGGAATTCGTTTACACACCTTGCCTGTTTTATTTTGGTATTTGTATGTCCTCACCTGTTGTTTTTAAACACAAATGGCTTCCGGTTGCGCTGATTGCGCCTCAGTTGCTGATCACCTTGGTGTTCTTCATCTGGCCGGCAGGACAAGCCATTTTCCAATCTTCACAACTTGAAGATGCTTTCGGTATGAGCCGTGAGTTTGTGGGTTTGGAGAACTTTGAAAAGCTCTTCCATGATCCACTGTACCTAGATTCGTTAATGACCACGCTGCAATTTAGCATCAGCGTTGCGGTGCTCGCGTTGGTCAGTGCGCTTATCCTTTCCGCTTTTGCAGAACAAATCATCCGTGGCGCGACCATGTATCGTACATTCTTGATTTGGCCTTATGCGGTCGCTCCGGTTGTGGCCGGCTCGCTTTGGTTGTTCCTGTTCGACCCAACCATCGGTGTGATGACCGAGTTATTGCATCTGTTTGGCGTAGACTGGAACCCAACGCTCAATGGCGCCCATGCAATGTGGATGGTGATCATCACCTCGACTTGGAAGCAAATCAGCTACAACTTCCTGTTCTTCCTTGCGGCGCTTCAATCGGTACCCAAGTCTCTGCACGAAGCCGCTGCCATTGACGGAAGTGGTCCAATCAAGCGCTTTATCACTATTAGCTTCCCACTAATTTCGCCAACCAGCTTCTTCTTGTTGGTCGTGAACTTTGTCTACGCGTTCTTTGATACGTTCGCCATCATCCACGCGATGACGCAAGGCGGCCCGAGCAACAGCACTTCCACCTTGGTTTACAAAGTCTACAACGATGGTTTATTGGTCTGGACTTAGGCTCATCGGCCGCGCAATCCGTAATTCTGATGATATTGGTCGCTTCCCTGACTGTGATTCAATTTAAGTATGTTGAGAAGAAGGTAGCGTACTGATGGTAGAAAGAAGACCGTTTTTTAATCTGTTTTGCCATGTCATTTTGATTCTTGGCATCATTTCGATTGCGCTTCCGGTTTGGATTGCAATCGTAGCAACCACCCATGAGAACAGCGCCTTCGCTACTGGCACTCCACTTTGGTTTGGGGACTTGGGCTTTAGCGTATTTACTGACTTGTTGAGTAACGACACTCAGTACAACAACAATACTTTGCCGATTGGCAGCATGCTGCTGAACTCTTTCATTATGGCGATGTGCATTACCATCGGTAAGTTGAGCATTTCCATCATGTCTGCCTATGCAGTGGTGTTCTTCCGTTTTCCGGGACGAATGCTGGCGTTCTGGATGATCTTCTTCACGCTGATGTTACCCGTTGAAGTTCGCATCATGCCGACGTTTGAGGTGATCACAAACCTCAACATGCTCAACTCGTTTTACGGCTTAACCATTCCGCTGATTGCCAGTGCGACAGCCACTTTCTTGTTCCGTCAGTTCTTCTTAACGGTACCGAATGAGTTAGTGGAAGCAGCACGAATTGATGGCGCAGGACCGATCAAGTTCTTCTTCGATATCTTGTTGCCTCTGTCGCGTACCAACATCGCGGCACTGTTCGTCATCACCTTCATTTACGGCTGGAACCAATATTTGTGGCCGCTTTTGATCACCACCGACGTGCAGTACTACACCATCGTGATGGGCATTAAACAGATGCTCGGAGTGGTTGATGGTGTGATCGAATGGAACAAAATTATGGCCACCACCATTATCGCCATGTTGCCACCCGTGATTGTGGTAATTGCAATGCAAAAAGCCTTTGTTAAAGGTCTGGTAGATTCGGAGAAATAAATGTCCACGTTAACTCTTTCAAATATCGCTAAATGTTGTCCGAACGGCTATCAGGCGATCCAAAACTCAATCTTGATATCTGCGACGGTGAAATGGTCGTGCTGGTTGGCCCAAGTGGCTGCGGTAAATCCACCCTACTTCGCATGATTGCAGGTTTAGAAGAAATCAGCTCTGGTGAGCTCAAAATCGACACCACAATCGTCAACGATCTCGAACCTGGCGAGCGCGACATTGCCATGGTTTCCAGAACTACGCCTTGTACCCACACATGACGGTGTACAACAACATGGCCTATGGTCTGCGCAACCGCAAAACACCGAAAGCGGAAATCGAACGATTGGTTCACGAAGCAGCAAAGATGCTGGAGTTGGATCATCTACTCGACCGTAAACCGGGGCAACTTCTGGCGGACAACGTCAACGTGTCGCCATGGGACGCGCAATTGTGCGTGAACCAAAGGTGTTCTTGTTTGACGAGCCTCTGTCTAACCTAGACGCGAAATTGCGTGTTCAAATGCGTTTAGAAATTAAGAAGCTGCAACGTCGCTTGGTACCACGTCAGTTTACGTTACTCACGACCAAGTGGAAGCAATGACGCTTGCAGACAAGCTTGTTGTCTTGAACAAAGGCAATGTCGAACAAGTTGGTACACCGCTAGAGATTTACGATAACCCTGCTTCTCTGTTCGTCGCGACCTTTATTGGCTCACCATCCATGAACATCTTAGATGGCAATTTTAGCGTTGATGGCATTACTATTGGTGACGCACTGCTTCCTACATCCACAACAAACTTGGATTTGGATGAAGTTAAACTGGGTCTTCGTCCAGAGCATTTACAAATCAGTCAACATAACCCATGGTTGCAGGTAGAAGTCGAATTGATTGAATCGCTCGGTGCTGACTTGCTGCTTTACTGCCGCACAGAAGGCGATGATTCACAAAAGCTGGTTGTTCGTGTTGAGGGGCACACGCCGATTCAAATTGGCGACAAGCTTGGTCTGGATATCAAACCAAAGCATGTTCACCTTTTTGATGCCAACACAGAAAAACGCATCGAGTATACACTAGCCCCAGCGGAATCATTGCAAGACGTCAGTGACGAAACCCAAGCAATCAATCCTCAAGTAAACAATCAAGGAGTGGTGAATGCCTAACCCGTTATCAGAGCTCAATATGGAGAGCCTGAAACAGATCGAATGGCTGCTGACCGACGTGGACGACACGTTGACTTGGCAAGGCAAACTGCCACCAGAAACATTAATTGCGTTAGCCGAGCTAGAGCGTGTCGGCGTAAAAGTGGTCGCAGTAACAGGCGCCTGCGCTGGTTGGTGTGACCAAATGGCAAAGATGTGGTCACTGCATGGTGTGATTGGTGAAAATGGCGCGTTTTGGATGAGAAAAGACGCGACAGGATTCAACACCACCTTTGCCCGTCCGGCAGAAGTGATGCGCAAAGAACAGTATGCATTGCAAGAAAGCATTGCGGGCATTTTGGCAGAGTATCCTGATGTCGATTTCAGCCACGATCAGAGCTTTCGCTACTGCGACGTGGCGGTGAACATCGCACAAGATAGAGTGCCGGTTCCTCCTTCTGCAACAATGGAAATCCTCAATCGCATCGTGAATTTGAATGTGGAATCTCACCCCGTCAATGCAACATTGAGTTCAATTCACATCAATGCGTGGGTGGGCAATCATAGTAAGCGCACTAGTGGTAAAGCCTACATTAGGCAGTTCAATAATGGCGAGTTGCCGAGCTTAGGGCACATCACGTATGTGGGTGATTCATTGAATGATGAAGGCATGTTTGAATGGTTGCCAACAACCTTTGGCGTGAACAATATTCGCCCCTTGTTGGCGAAACTGAACCATCAACCAAGCTTTTTAACTGAGGAAAATGGCGGCTTTGGGTTTGCACAGTTAGCAAATCTTATCGTCAAAGCGAAAAGACAGTAACAAGCTAAAGAAGACGCTAAATAACTAAAAAAGACACTCAATCCAAATATCACCATGGAGGGGGAAATATATTCGGATTGAGTGCAAAGAAGGATTAAAGACTGCGGCGGATTGCACGAGAAAATCAAACTCTCAATCTTTATTAAGCACTCCAACGAGAAAAATAACATCGCTTTTGATGTATTTATAATTAGCAGTTCTGAACTTTATTCACCGTAAGTGCTTAAAAACTCCCATATCGAAATACCTGTCAAGCCCTTGCTATACCTAGTATTTATTCATGTTAAACGAGTCTCAATGCTCAGAATGGCCAAGTCCGCAACAAAAATTGCTTGTTGTCCTCACTAATTATTTTTGTTTGTCGCATCCAGAAGCAGCCCATATTATCCGCAACACAAGGGATAACCTTCCTTGAGCTCTTTAACAATCAAATGCCGTACTTCCTCATCTGGCCACTTTCCTACTCATGTAAAAATTCCCTTTTGATTCTCATTTTCTAATTTTTACAACCACTGAGCAGAGCATTTAACGCTGTGTTCAACATTACAGTCTATTCATGTAGGAAATCATCGTGGATAAATATCAAGCTGCATACGCTAAGCGTCGAGAAAAACTGAAGTGCAATCGTTCACCAAAAGCTATTGCACGTATTTCGGCGTGGGATGCATTTTTTAACAAAGAATACGAGATGCAAGATCTAGAGTCTCAAATGGCAGACTCAGCACGTCATCACTATGAGCAATCTGACGTTAAAAATGAAATCAGCTTTGGTTCATTCAAACGCGCATTCTATAAAGAATCGATCGTGATTTATGACCTAACCGATGGCGCTTCAATTCAGAAAGTATTCACACCGCTACTTGTGCTAACAACAGCATGGGTACTGTTTGTGTGTTTTACCCAGTAATTGAAGAACCCGAATTTATTAAGCAATAGAAAAACGATTGGTAGAGAGTTTAAGGATGAAAGGAAGAAACATTGCGGCATTTGCCATTGTGGTGGCAGCATTTGCGTTTGGTTATGGCTTTAAATCCTACCAAGAAGCAAATGGTGTCATTTACCCAACCTTTAAGAAGGAGTTTAATCTCTAATGCCTAAGATTACCCTTCTGCTACTCGCAACGACTGTCGCCATGGGCGTGACTGGTGCTGCATTCTGTGTTGGCATTACGTATGCGTTTACACAGCTGCCAATCGAACAAATTCTATCGAGCTTATAAAAAAAGTAGAGCATTTCGGTGCTCTACTTTTTTGCTATTCGAGACTCAATATCTGAGTGTAGAAACGAAAGCGCAATTAAAATTCTCTGTTCATCTTCTGTAAGCAAGCAAACAAAATCGCCTGATGATCCGGGTCGATATTACGCGTTAAGTCTTGCACCAAATCTAAATGAAGCTGATTGTGATGACGGTGAATCTCCTCACCCGCAGGAGTGAGCTTCACTACAATTGCGCGGCGATCTTCTGGATGCGGACAACGCTCAATAAGCTCCGCTTTTACCAGTTTCTCAATTTGAACCGTTAACGTGCCTGTTGTAATACCGAGCTTCTCCGCCAGTTCTTTCATACGCAACGCACCATGCCCACCTAACACTTCAATCGTGTGGATTTGAGCCAGTGAATAACCCGTGCCTTTTACTACAGATTGCTCCCAAGAAGACATTTTGTCATAGAACTCGGTAAGCGTTTGATTCAGCTTTTCTAATTCGCGCATCACTCAGTCGTTTGAACTTCCAAAGTTAGGTGGTGAATCTTATCAAATTTACTCAATAATTGCTTAAATTCATCCAGCGTTTTGTCACTGTGATTTTTTAGCGCAATTGCCGCAGAGTAATGGTGACCACTCACCTTCCAGATGTGTAAATCAACAATCTCAGCATAAGGTGCAAGCGTCTCTGTAATCTCATCTCGGTAAGACTTGTTGATGCTCTCATCCAACAACACTGGCGCTGTTTGCTTCATTAAACCCAAAGTCCATTTACCAATCACAACGGCACCAACGATCCCCATCATGCATCCAACCAAATCCAACCGTAAAACTTACCGACAATCAACGCGACAATCGCCAACAGAGACGTCAACGTATCCGCCAGTACGTGGAAATACGCTGCGGTTAAGTTGTGGTCGTGATGATGTTCGTGATCGTGGTGATCATGATGGTCATGCCCATGATGATGGTGATCTTGCAGAAGCAGCATGCTTGCAAGGTTTACCACTAAACCAATCACCGCCACCATAATGGCCTTCGTTAAATGAATTGCTTTCTGGATTGAAGAGACGAATGAATCGACTCGACCATCATCATCAATGCCACAATCCCTAACGCAATCGCACTGGTAAAACCGCCGAGCACACTCACCTTACCCGTACCAAATGAGAAGCGGTCATTATGGGCGTTTTGTTTCGCGTAGCGGTAAGCAAACAAGGTGATACAAAATGCCGCTGCGTGTGTCCCCATATGCCAACCATCTGCTAACAATGCCATTGAGCCAAACATGGTTCCGGCAGCAATCTCCACCACCATGGTGGTCACGGTTAGGATCAATACGTAGAGCGTGCGTTTTTCACCCTTCTGGTTATGAGAAACGAAATCATGTGAATGTTGCGATACAGCCATTGAGACACTTACCTTCCAATTTTAGTTTGATTATCAAATTATTTGATTTTAATTTAGTTTGACAATCAAACAATGTCAATATGGAAAGTCCACATCACCAAAAGATCATGATCGTGGTGTTAATGAAGAATAGGAATAGGAAAAAACGCAGAGGGAGATGAGTAAGAAACACGGGCATTAATGAGGATAATGCCCGCTGTTATTAGCCTTAAACCAATTCACAAGACAGAAGCTGTGCCTCAAATTGCTCATCGATGCTGTCTGCAATCAGTTCAATTCGGCTTTCCGCGCAGTCATCCAACTCCACTTCCTGTAGCCCATCAGGCGTTAGGTTGTAGCCATAAATGCCATCGCCAGTAATAAACACCGCTTTCATGCGCTCCACTTCCAGCTCGACCAGAAGAGGGATCAACTTCCGGCGATCGAACACTTTCTCTGGGGAAAAACGCCAACCGACACTCTGGAAACCTTCGCCTGAATTGGTCGCTTTGAGCACACCACTCTCAGGCATTGGCATATCTGAAGCCACCGGCTTGTCACTTGCGTGGTGATGGTGATGGTGCGGCGGATGCTCATGAATGGTGGTCTCACCCTCAAATTCGGCAAACGGAATCACACCATGCTGAGCAAAAACCACCTTTGTATTCGGGCGCCCAACTTCCGCCACGTAAGCTTCGAGCTTCTGGGTATCACCCTCTTGATACAGATCGAGCTTGTTACCCACCACTGTATCGGCAATCGCAATCTGTTGGTTGAACGTGTCATGCTGTGTATAGCGCACATCCGCAAGCTTACGCGCGTCGACCAAAGTGATGTTCTTTTGTAGCGAAAGCACTTGGCGATAGTGATCTGTCGACAACACTTGCAGCACTTCTTTCGGGTGACCAAGCCCAGTTGGCTCAATCAGCAGACGGTCTGGCTTCGCTTCATTAAGCAGTTGGTTTAAGGCGATTTGCATTGGCAACCCCGCAGCACAGCACATGCAGCCGCCAGGTACTTCACGAATAAACACTTGCTGCTCTTTGCTTTTTTGCCCATGAACTAAACTGCCATCAACGCCAATTTCACCAAACTCATTCACTAATACCGCCCAGCGCTCGTTCTCTGGCTTGTTCGCCATCAAATTCAAAATCGCAGAGGTCTTTCCTACGCCCAGAAACCCAGTAATGATGTTAGTAGGAACACCAAGTATGGGTTGGTTCTCAGAGCTCATTGGCAATTCTCCTATAGCCTTGCACCAGCTCGTGGTTTGCTGAAACCACAGACTCCGAAAACGCCGAGTATTCTGGCGGCACTTTGGAGATGCTGTTCAAATCAAAGTCAGCGCCGATATTGGTCATCGGCGGAACATGGAAATTCTCTGGCAAGTCTAGTCCATCCACCACGCAGTTATGGCGAATCACACAGCCTGTGCCAATCACAGCATTAAACACCACGGAGTTAAAACCGATAAACACGTCATCACTGACTTCACATGGGCCATGAATAATAGAACGGTGCGCAATCGACGAACGCTCTCCAATGGTCACAGCTGCACCGGCTTTTGAGTGGATGACCACGCCATCTTGAATGTTAGTATCGCGCTTGATGACGATGGCTTCCATATCGCCTTGCTCGTTCACTTCATCGGCACGAATCACCGCGTAAGGACCAATAAAAACGTTATCTTCAATGATTACTTTGCCACAGATGATCGCCGTTGGATCAATGAACGCCGTTTCCGATACTTCCGGCATGTGACCAGTAGGATTTCTTCTTAACATATTGATTTCTCTTTATTCGGTGCCTCAAAGACACTCAAGCTACGACAACTATACTTCTACAAATAAAGCTCAAAGAAAGCGGATAAATGTAAGCTTTCGAAAATAAACTGAGCTTTCAAATAATCTAAGTTTTTGAAAAACGTGAATCCTAGCGATCAAATACCAATCGCATGGCGTGTGCAGCGCGCTCATTCACTTGTTGGTTGGCATACGCTAGGCCGCCATTGACCCATGTCTTCTTAATTTGAGCCGAGAACTGGTGACCAGCAAATGGTGACCAACCACAGTGGTATAAGCTGTTCTTGTTCGTCACCGGCGTTGGTGCTGCTGTATCAACAAGAACCAAATCTGC
>LZQR01000118.1_pt1 | contig 21539 bp, 31 predicted proteins | sample 768601 | NCBI WGS metagenome assembly LZQR01 (sample SAMN05207299, study PRJNA324521) | oil field metagenome | isolation source: sample BH-FW-24 from oil reservoir | place: India: Bombay High | collected 2015-12-04
CAAAGTCATAACGTACAGTTGCAACATCAAAGTCGTATAGGTAGTTTACTTTCAAGTCGATACCCGATGTTTCAAGGTCACCGATGTTTGATAGTGGAAACGGTACTCAGGAAGACCGTTACGGCCGACTTTGTTGTTTGTTGGGCCATTAACATACTCAGGGCTGCTGTAATCTAGTACGTAAGTACCAGCAAAGTCATAACGTACAGTTGCAACATCAAAGTCGTATAGGTAGTTTACTTTCAAGTCGATACCCGATGTTTCAAGGTCACCGATGTTTGATAGTGGAACTACAGCGTGCGTAATGCTGCCCGCAGAGTCACGCGTAATATTCGAGTTTGGCTGACCACTGCTACGCTCTTGGTCAATCATGCTCTGTAGCGTGTTCATCACGATAGTGTCTTCAATACGGATATTGTAGTAATCCGCTGTTAACGCTAGATCTTCGATTGGCGAGTAGCTTACACCGAAGTTAAATGATGTTGATGTTTCAGCATCTAGATCTTCATTTGATGTACGCGTTGTTGTGTACTGCTTCTCGGGACAATCTGCATCAGAGATACCTTGGTCTTCACAGTAAACGTAGTCTTTTGCGTAGTCATTTGATTCGCTATCCGCACCGTAAAGGTTGCTTAGAGAAGGAGCGCGGAAGCCCATACCTGCGCCAGCTCGGAACATTAAGTTGTCGAGAGGCTGGTAACGGAATGATGCTTTTGGTGAAACAGCACTACCGAAGTCACTGTAGTGGTCGTAGCGTAGTGCTACGTTCATTCTAGCTCATCTGTGAATGCGATCAGAGACTCTGCAAAGAGTGCGTATGTTTGGCGGTCACCGGCAGCTGAGTTACCAGCACTACCAATGATGTTACCCGCTTCACTTTGTGAATCGTATTGGTCAAAGTAGTCATACGTTGTTGCTTCAGCACCAATGTATAGTGGAATGGTTACATCACCGATATCTGCTAGGTCGAACTGTAAACCACCATTGATCTGGTGCATTTCCATTTGCGATTCACGAGCAGTAGTCGCGGCCAGATCTTTAGTCGCGTCAGCACTAAACTCGCCATTTACGAATTGACCAGAGTTAGCCAATGCTTCTGCTGGTGAGCGTAGAACATAGCCAGTACCGCGTTCATTACTGTTTGAGTAGTTAAGGTGGTAGCCTGTTTCCCAGATTACCTCACCAAATCCGTCAGTATAGAAGGAGCCGTCTAGACCCGCTTTCATATCCGCTTGGAAATCCGTAACGTTTGTGTCAACGCGTACCTACGTTCGTAAACGGTAGTAAACACTTGCAGGGCCCTTAGATGGGTCCAAGCCGTTCTCTGTAAAGAAATCAGCGCCGCCTGATGTTGTAGGATCAACTTCAAAGTAACCCGCTGCTGGGGCAAAACGACCGAAGCTTTCGTTACGGCTTAAAAGCATTTGTGCGTTAAAGGTTGTTGTATCTGATAGGAAAATATTACCATTACAAAACTGTATTTCGTTCAAGAGAAGCGGTTTGAGCTGCTTCTGAGGTGTAATCATAACCACACATAGGGCCAAGACCAGGGTATTCAGTAACACCCACGAAGCCTTTAGAAGAGTCACACTTCGCATCAGTTTCATAACCGTTCAGAGGCTTTAGTTTGCCATCATGATATACGTTACGGCCGTAAATACTTACGCCAGACATGTCAAAGTAGTTATCTGAGCTAGTATTCTTTGAGCTCAAGTAGTCACGGTCTCTTTGGTAGATCTCGCCTTTGGAATCGTGTTCAAACGAGAAGTAAATATTACCTTTTTCGCCAGAAGTACCCGTTACGATAGAGAAGTTTTGTTCGTCACCGCCTTCTTGCGAAGGGATGCCGCCACCAACAGTTACGTTAATGCCGTCAAACTCGTCTTTTAGAATTACGTTCACAACACCTGCAACAGCGTCTGAACCGTATACTGCAGAACCACCATCGGCCATTACCTCTACGCGCTCAACGATAGCTGCTGGAATGACGTTCAGGTTTGCTGCGCCGCCGCCCATTGTTGCAGAGCCTGGTAGACGCTTACCGTTGATTAGAACAAGTGTTCGTGAAGCACCTAGACCACGTAGTGACATGGTTGCTTGGCTCTGCCAAGAGCTACCTGAACTTTCGCTGTATGAACCGAAAGAGTTGAATGAAGATTACGTAGTACATCAGCGATAGAGATATCACCGGCGCGCTCAATTTCTGCTCGGCCGATAACCGCTACTGGTGTGCTTCCTTCCATAGACGCACGCGTTAGACGCGAACCAGTAACTTTCATTTTTTGAAGTTTTTCAACTTGCTGCTCTTCTGCCTGTGCTGCTAGAGGTGCCACTGCTGCGGTTCCCAGTGCAAGGCTGATCGCAACAGATAAAGCGGTTGTGTTTTTATACATCCTTGTTGCTCCGATTATTATTATTTCCTATGCGCGGTCACATAATGACCAATTATGACGTTAATATTTCGTTAACGTTCCGGACATGTATAACCGAGATGAAAAAAGGAAGTCAAACCAGTGGTAAACAGAGATGAAGAAATGTAAAAAAGATGTAAAAACCAAAGTTGATATAAATAACAGCATATTTTGCTGTTTAGAGTTTGTAAGCCGAGATTAAATTTTAATAAAACACCGTATTTTGTGTTTCTTGTAAAGATTAATGACTTATCTTGCCTATAGTTTTCAAGTGGGCGATTAGTGCTGAAAGTTGGTGTATATGTAGAGAATTGTTCTGTTATGGGTTTTTTACGGAATGCTCTGTATGTTAACTCGATCGCGTGGGGTGGTATCAGAATATGATACCCACCGATATAAAAGGGCTCACTCGTATTTTTAGGTCAAATGGAAGTTAGGTTGTTCTGTCTATTTATTCTGCAGAACTGCATGTTTATATAGGGTTTTGGCTCTAGAGTGCCTAGATTGATATTCTGTGTGAATTAGTTTTGTGGTTTTTTATAATTATTTACAAAAACATTTCTATTTTTCGACATCGGAAGAAGTTTGTCATGTTTTGGATTCAAACACTTGAAGCTTACTCAGATTCAAGATAAATATGACGCTGAAATTATTGCAGTAGTGGAAAAAACTGGCTTTTGAAATTCAGGGAGTGTGTTTCAACAGCTTTAGTTACTACAGGATAGAAATGCACCATTTTGGGCCGGATTTTTCCTATCCAACCCCGCCTAATAATGGACAGTAGACAAGGAGCAAGTTGTATATGCTGTCGTACTTTTACGCCGTTAGCACCTGGTGATCCCAACGTTTCTCGGAATTACCATTCTTATCTTCGCGATCACTCGATTTGTTCCCGGTGGGCCAGTAGAGCGCATGCTGTCACAAATGCAAGCACAAGGTGATGGCGCCGCTTCAATGACCTCAGCTGGTGGTAACACCGCACTTTCTGATGAGCAAATCGCAGAACTTAATGCGTTTTACGGTTTAGATAAACCAGTCATGGAAGCGTATGTTGAGTGGTTAAGTCGCTTGGTTACGCTTGATTTGGGTGAATCTACCCGATACTACGAACCGGTATCTGACATGATTGCCGAGCGTTTACCTGTATCTCTGTTTTATGGCGGAATGACCTTTTTTATCAGTTACTTTATCTCAATTCCGCTTGGGTACTATAAAGCGTTGAAGCATGGCTCCGTGTTTGACTCCGCTTCTTCCATTCTTATCTTCGTTGGCTACGCCTTACCGGGTTATGTGGTTGGTGTTTTGCTGATTACGCTATTCAGTTATCACCTAGAATGGTTCCCTATGGGGGCTTTGTTGGCGATGACTTTGATGATTACGAAACCTTCTTTGAGCGCGCAAAAGACATTATGTGGCATGCGGTATTGCCTCTGATCTGTTACTTGATTGGTGACTTCGCAACACTGACGATGACGATGAAAACAACCTGATGGAAACTTATCGTCAGATTACATTCGTACTGCGATTGCTAAAGGTTTACCGTTTAAGAAAGCGGTACGTAAGCACGCTTTGCGCAATAGCTTGATTCCTATCGCTTCTCACTTTGGTAATTCACTTTTGTTCTTTATGACAGGTGCGTTCCTTATCGAAGTAATCTTTAACATTGATGGTATCGGTCTGCTTGGTTATGAATCCATCATGGAGCGTGACTACCCTGTAGTAATGGGCATCGTAGCTATCAACGCGGTATTACTGCTGATTGGTAATATCATTTCAGATATCTGTGTTGCTTTAGTCGACCCACGTGTGAAGTTTGGAGCGTAATATGATTAAAGTTAGCCCATTAACTCAAAAGAAAATCCGTCACTTTAAAGAAATCAAACGTGGTTACTGGTCGTTTTTGATCTTATCTACCATGTTGATCCTTTCTCTGTTTGCAGAGCTGTTGATCAACAGTAAAGCTTTAATGGTGAAATACGATGGCAGTTACTATTTCCCAGTCGTCAGTGATGTACGTTTAGGTAGCGAGTTTGGCCAAGCTTCTTCGAGTGAAGCCGATTATCGAGAGCTGCAGAAAGTATTTGAAGCTGAAGGCGGCGATAACTTCGTGATTCTACCGATTGTTCCTTGGAACCCATACGAGCAAGACTTTAGTGGTGATTTCCCTCCAACGGCACCCGATGCTGAAATAAACACTACCTAGGTACGGATGTAATCGGTCGTGATATTTTGGCTCGATTGGTTTACGGCTTCCGTACTGCGATGGGATTTGCGCTACTAACAATGGCAATCTCGTACGCGATTGGTACCGCCGTTGGTTGTGCGATGGGCTTCTGGGGCGGTAAGTTCGACCTGTTTGTTCAACGCTTGATCGAAGTTTGGTCTATGGTGCCGTTCTTGTACGTCATCATGATCTTGGTATCCATTGTGCAACCCACCTTTACCTTGTTCGTCGCCATTAACGTACTGTTTGGTTGGATGGGGATGACTTGGTACATGCGTACCATGACTTATAAAGAATCGGCTCGCGAATATGTGATGGGCAGCGCGTGCGCTAGGGCATCAACAGGTCGTATTCTGTTTAATCATATCCTACCAAACACCATGGTGATGATTGTGACGCTTGCGCCATTTACTATCGCGGCCAACATCACGGCACTGACCGCGCTAGATTACCTAGGCCTTGGTCTGATGCCACCAACACCAAGTTGGGGTGAACTGCTGCAGCAAGGTAAGTCAAACCTAGACTCGCCATGGATTGTGTCTTCAGTAGTGACTTCAATTGTACTGGTACTGGTGATGGTGACCTTTATTGGTGAAGCGATTCGAGCAGCTTTCGACCCGAAAAAATTCACACGCTATGTTTAAGCAAGCATTGTGAGCAAAACATAAAAAAGGGAAGTTTTATGAAAAAATTATTTTTAGCGTCCACGCTGAGCGCCCTAAGTTTTGGTGCGATGTCAGCAACGCTACCGACTGACTTAAACTGGCAAACAAACTGGGATGAGCCGCAATATGGCTCTCCCGAAGCAAAACGCGGTGGTACTTTCCGAGCGTATATGTCGAGCTTTCCGCAGACTTTACGCAGCGTTGGCCCTGATGCGAACTCAGGTTTGCGTTCTTATATCTTGGATGAAACACCGGGCTTGGTGGTACGTCACCCAGATACTCTGGAATTCATCCCTGAGTTAGCGAATGAGTGGGCACTAGCTGGTGATAATAAGACGGTTTATTTCAAACTGAACCCAGAAGCGAAATGGTCCGATGGCAAACCAGTCACGGCAGACGATTTTGTTTTCATGCTTAAGTTCTATCGTTCGAAAGACATTCTTGAGCCTTGGTATAACGACTACTACAACAAAACTGTCGCTGATGTGATTAAGTTTGATGATCATACGTTCGCTGTGAAGGCTGCGAAAGAGCTTAATCCTGAAGAGTTACTGTTAAGAATGGGAGCGCTGCGTCCTCGTCCTGCTCATTTCTATGCGAATCCAAAGAAAGATGAGAACGGTGATGGTATTCACGACAACTTTGTCCGCTATTACAACTTCAAGAGCGAGCCTACGACCAGTGCTTACTACCTAGACGATATCAAAAAAGGTAAAAGTGTAACCTTTAAGCACGTCGGCGAGGACTGGTGGGGTTACACCAATAAGTACTACGAGAACCGCTATAACGTAGACAAGATTCGCATCACGGTTATTCGTGATAACGACATCGCCAAGAAGCACTTCGAGAAAGGCAGTTTAGATGCGTTTGGCCTTGTGCTACCAAGTTTATGGCATGACAAGTCCAATACCGCACCTTATCAAAAAGGCTACATCCAGAAGTTTTGGGGTTACAACCAATACCCTGTTGGCGCTGGCGGCGTTTGGATGAACACCGCAATGCCATTATTGGATGATTTAAACATCCGTAAGGGTATTACATACGCGATCGATTTGATGGCATGATCGAAAACATCATGCGTGGTGATTACAGCCGTAAGCCAAACCCAACAGGCTACGGGCATGGTAAGTACACCCTGCCAGACGCGAAAGCACCAAAGTTTGATCCAGAAAAAGCGGCTGAAGCATTTGCAGCAGCTGGTTTCGATAAGATTGGCTCCGATGGTATCCGTGTCAATGACAAAGGCCAGCGTTTGAGCTTTGAGCTGACCTACGCGACACCTGTTCATACACCACGAATTGCCTTTGTACGTGAGCAAGCGAAGTTGGCTGGTTTGGATATTGAACTTAAATTGATCGATGGCTCATCGATGTTCAAATATGTACGCGAGAAAAACACGATTTAGCGTTTTTAGATATGGGTACGTCTGAGATCCCAACATATTGGGAGTACTTCCACTCAGTGAATGCCAATAAGCCACAGACTAACTCGTTCACAAACTACAGCACACCAGAGCTTGATGAGAAAATCATCGAGTACCGTTTCAATATGGACATGGAAAAGAAGATTCAATTGGGTCATGAAATCCAACGCGACATCATTGACGCGCACGTGATTGTTCCGGGTTATATGGTGCCATACGTTCGTTACGGCCACTGGAGCTGGTTGAAACTACCAGAGAAGCCAATGAACCGAATGACAGAAGCGTTGTTCAGTGGTGGTATTATTGGCGATGGTACTTACTGGATTGATAAGGACGCGAAGAAACAAACCCAAAAGGCGATGAAGTCGGGTAAAACCTTTGAACCGGTTGTTGTCGTTGATGACACGTATAAGCTGTAAGGATGTGTTATGGAAAACGATGTAATCCTGAGTGTTAAAGATCTAGAAGTCGAATTCACTACTGATGACGGCCCAGTGAAAGTATTGCATGGCGTGAACTTTGATGTTCGCGCTGGACGCACCCTTGGCCTTGTAGGCGAATCGGGCAGTGGTAAGAGTGTGACCTCCATGTCCATCATGGGTTTGCTGCCGAAACCTTACGGTAATATCGTCAATGGTGAGGTTGATTACCGCGGTACAAACTTGGTGACACTGCCGGCAGAAGAAATGTATGCCATGCGCGGTGATCGCATTTCAATCATCTTCCAGGATCCAATGACGGCGCTTAACCCAGTGCACTTCTATTGGTCGCCAGCTTTGTGAGGTGCTAGAGCTACACCGCCCTGAGTTGGATAAGAAAGAACGTGAAGCTTACGCTATTGAAATGTTGGCGAAAGTGAAAATCCCAATGCCAGAAAAGCGCTTGAATGAGTATCCACACAATCTGTCTGGCGGCATGCGTCAGCGTGTGATGATCGCCATGGCGTTGGCGTGTAAGCCCGATATTCTGATCTGTGATGAGCCAACCACTGCACTGGATGTAACGGTACAGGCGTCTATTCTTGAACTAATGAACGAGCTGCAAGAAGAAACGGGCATGGCGATGATCTTCATTACCCACGATCTTGGTGTAGTTGCTGAAGTGTGTGATGACGTGGCAGTGATGTATGGTGGTCGTATTGTTGAAAAGGCAGAGATTTTCGAGCTATTCGATAACCCGCAACACCCATACACTGAACGTTTGATGGGCTTGATGCCAAGCTTAGATAACGAGCCTAAGCAAATGATCGACATTAAACCGATCGATGCCAGCATGTTTGCTAGCTAACTGGTGCAAAGTGAACAAGTCATAAAAGAGGATGTTATGGCCAAAGAAGTATTAAGAATTGAAATCTTAAGCAGCACTTTGTATCTGGTAAAGGACTGTTTAAGAAAGGCTACACCATCAAAGCGGTAGATGGTGTGTCGCTATCAGTAGGTGAGGGGGAAACCCTTGGCCTAGTAGGTGAGTCTGGTTGTGGTAAGAGTACCCTTGGCCGCACGATTCTCAAGTTGTACGAGCCAACGAAGGTAAGATTTTCTTTGAAGGTAAAGACATCACCAAGTTTTCTGTCAAAGAAATGCGTTCGTTGCGTAAAGACATGCAGATTGTCTTTCAAGACCCAATGGAATCACTCAACCAACGTCATACCATTGGCATGATTCTCGAAGAGCCGTATGTGATTCACAATATCGGTACTTCTGCAGAGCGTAAGCAATGGGTGAAAGAGCTACTGGTTAAAGTTGGCTTGCCAGAAACCGCAGTGAACCGCTATCCGCATGAGTTTTCAGGTGGTCAGCGTCAGCGTATTGGTATTGCACGTGCGATTGCGCTTAAGCCTAAGTTGCTGATTTGTGATGAATCGGTGTCGGCACTGGACGTATCGGTTCAGGCGCAAATCCTAAACTTATTGCTTCAACTGCAACAAGAGATGAATTTAGCAATTATCTTTATCTCTCATGATTTGTCTGTCGTGAAGCATGTCTCTGACAAAGTGGCGGTGATGTATTTTGGTAAGGTAGTCGAAGCGGGTAACGCGAAAGAAATCTACGCGAATCCTCAAAATGACTACACCAAGAAGCTCCTCTCTGCGATCCCAATTACTCATCCGAAGTATCGCAAGAAAAAGCGCTTAGCAGAAAAAAAGCAGCAAGTGGCGTAATGCCATCCGCCGAGTAAAATCATAATAAAAACGCTCCACTTAGTTGGAGCGTTTTTATTATGAGCGTATTTTTATAACTGGAGGGAGGACGCGTCTTCAGCTTCTTTAAAAGAGCATGCTACACTGCAAGCTTATTCCTTTGATTTGTTTGGATAGTTGACTATGCCGTCGCATTTACCTAAATCATTCAGTCGTCCATTTCTGAAGCTGTTTCACCTGCTTGAAGCCGTACTTTTGGTTGCCATCACGATGGCGACGGTGTGGGCGATGGTTGAAGAGTTTGTCCATATATATGTGCAAAAGCGCGTGTCACTTGATGACATCCTATTAATGTTCATCTATCTGGAGTGCTGGCCATGGTCGGGCAGTTTGTGATGAACGGTAAAATACCGGTTCGATACCCGATCTACATTGCATGATGGCGATTGCTCGCTATATCACCTTAGGTATGAAAGAGCTCGATTCAGTAATGATCGTGTGGTTATCTTTAGCGGCATTTATTCTGGCTGCTGCAACCTTGGTTATTCGAGTTGGTCACCATTATTGGCCGTATATCGATAATCAAACCGCCGAAAAAGACGAATGATGTTAAGCCTCGCTCAGTGCGAGTTAATTTTTGTGTGAAGGGGAATCACATCCAAATGGCATTGGGGTAAAAAAGTGTAAAGTCATCTCAAGCCATCTTGTTTCTTGTCTAATTGATGAGTATCTTCACAATAACCTTTTTACCTGTTCTGATGAGATATTGTGATGTTGGCGAAAAGCACATCGACAATTTATTTTCTGTTGAGTGTCTTGATTGCATTTGCGCTTTCAAGCGGTATCGCTCGTGCAGAAATATCATCAACAGTGAGCCACATCACGACGCTGAGTCTCTGCATATTAGCTACTGTGATTTAACCTTTGGTTCAGCTAAACAGGACGAACCGGGTTGTTGTGAACCTGGCGGAACATGCTTTGAAAAGCAGTGTTGCTCCCATGGCCACGCATCCGGTACGGCTGTTGTTGAAACTCAGCCAAGATCTTATGAGGCTCCATTCCGAGATGAAATGGCGGTAAGCAAAGCCGCGCTCTACACCAGTGCAGACATGCGCTCTCACTATCGTCCTCCGATAGCTTAATTCCTATCTTGCAGCGTATCGCTGCCAACAATGTTACTGCACGAATTGCCGTGCGAATTTGTTATGCGTGTGAATAGCTCTCTATTTGCACCATCCTGTGATGGGAATGAAAAATGAAAACCAATCTAATTGCTCGTACTGAGCACCTTGCTGCGTGCCTACCAAACCTTGTTATCAACCGAAAGAGGGAGGTCGCCATGACGCATAAGCATTTACCGATCATCTTGTTTGTGTCTGTGTGTTTAATTTGGGGCACCACGTGGTTTGCGATGGAAGTGGCGGTGCAGACTATTCCGCCCATTTTTGCTACCGGACTGCGCTTTTTGATCGCAGCGCCGCTATTAATCATGTTGGCGAAACACCTCAATCAGCCTCTGTTCTTTCCTAAGGGAAAAGTATTTTGGATGTTCGTGGTCGCGATTTTCTATTTCGCGATTCCATTTACCTTGATGATTTTTGGCGAACAGTACATTTCATCAGGTCTTGCTTCGATCATCTTCGCCAATATGCCAATCGCAGTCATGGTGACATCGAGCTTGTTCCTTGGGCTTAGGTTACGGAAATCGCAGATTGCTGGTCTTTTGGTAGCGGTTCTGAGCTTAATTCTGATTCTGGCTAAAGAGATGAGTTTAGGTGGCGAGGATTATCTACTGGGCTTTCTCGCTTTAGGTGGGGCGGTCGCGATTCATTCGGTGATGTATGTGTTTGTCGAAAAGTTCTGTAAGGGCATTCCTGTACTGACTTACAACGCCTTTCCTAGCTTTGTCGCTTCCGTATTGTTGTTTATCACCTCACTGCTTGTTGAACGGCCAGACATTTCTCAGTTCTCAATAGATTCGATTACCGCGGTGATTTACCTTGGTATGTTTGCCAGCGTCGGTGGCATTGTGGCGTACTTTAAACTTGGACAGGTGTCGACGCCATTTACTGCTCGATCTGTTTTCTGTTTTCCCGTTGATTGCGCTTAGCCTTTCAACATGGATTGCGGGTAACAGTTTGTCGTTGGTTTCTGTTGCCCTGCTGCTGCCATTACTCGGGGGTATTTTTGTAACGAAAGCCGAGCCTGCTTTCTGGCAGCGCTTTCGCCTTAAATCTGCAGAGCCAAAGCCGGTGCTATGTGAGCATTGTATGAAGAATCTCAATGCCTAACACAGACTAAAGTTTATTAAAAAAGCCCTGCAATGCAGGGCTTTAGAAGATAAATCGAAAGGTCTGTTATTCGATGTTCTGGATCTGTTCACGCATTTGCTCAATCAGACTTTCAGTTCAACACCTGATGCGGTGATGTCTGTGCTGATCGATTTTGACGCTAGCGTGTTCGACTCACGGTTGAATTCTTGCATCATGAAATCTAGACGACGGCCAACTGCGCCACCTTTCTTCAGGATGTTTGTTGTTTCTTTTACGTGAGAATCAAGACGATCTAGCTCTTCTGCTACGTCTGATTTCTGTGCCAGAAGGATAAGTTCTTGCTCAACGCGAGATGGGTCTAGCTCTACTTTCGCATCTTCAAACTTCGAGAACAGACGCTCACGTTGCCACTCTAGGATTTCTGGCATGCGTGCGCGTACTTTCACAACTTCTGATGTGATCGCTTCTAGGCGTTGCTCGATAAGCGCTTTCATGTTGTCGCCTTCACGGCCACGCGCGTCGATGAACTCGCTGATTGCTTCGTCAAAAGCAGCAAGCAGTTCTTTGTTTACTTCATCCATGTTTTGCTCTGGTGTTTCCATCACACCTGGCCATTGCATTACTTGGAATGGGTTAATGCGGCTTAGCTCACCAGTCATGTGCATCACTTGCTCAGCGGCTTTGATCACTTGGTTTGCCAGTGCTTCATTGATGCTTAGCTCCGCTTTTGCTGCTGGGTTAGCTTCAAAACGCAGGCTACATTCTACTTTGCCGCGTGCTAGGCGCTTACGAAAACGCTCACGCAGTACTGGCTCAAGAGCACGGAACTGCTCTGGCATACGGAAATAAGTTTCTAGGTAGCGTTGGTTTACACTGCGGATTCCCACACTGCGCTGCCCCAATCGCCTTTCACTTCTTTACGCGCGTACGCTGTCATACTGTAAATCATTGAATTTTCCTGTCTTCTAATTTGCTGAAAATTACCCCGCAATAGTAGCACAGCCAAATGGCAGTGGCTTTGCTATTCTGAGTCGAGATTGTCCAGATAGCTTTATTTAATCGATTCCGTTATAATCTGCGCCCAACCAAATCGTCTTCTCCTCATTACTTAAGGTAGATGCCCATGCGTCCAAACGATCGCAAGGCGGACCAAGTTCGCCCAATCAAAATTACTCGTAACTACACAGCTTACGCTGAAGGCTCAGTGTTAGTTGAATTTGGTAACACCAAAGTGTTGTGTAATGCGACCGTTGAAGAATCTGTGCCTCGTTGGCTAAAAGGTCAAGGTAAAGGCTGGGTAACGGCTGAATACGGTATGCTACCTCGTGCGACTCACTCGCGTACGCGTCGTGAAGCTGCGAACGGTAAGCAAGGCGGTCGTACTATGGAAATCCAACGCTTGATCGCACGTAGCCTACGCGCTGTGGTTGATCTACAAGCGATGGGTGAGTTCATGATCACAGTTGACTGTGATGTTATCCAAGCAGACGGCGGCACTCGCACTGCATCTATCAGCGGCGCAAGCGTTGCAATGGCAGATGCGTTCCAACACCTAGTGGATAGCGGCAAGCTAAAAGCAAACCCAATGAAAGGCCACGTAGCGGCAGTTTCAGTTGGTTTGCTAGGTGATGATGTTCTGTGTGACCTTGAGTACGTTGAAGATTCAGCGGCAGACACAGACATGAACGTTGTGATGACAGAAGAAGGCAAGATGATTGAAATTCAGGGCACCGCAGAAGGTGAACCGTTCAGTCACGAACAGCTGATGGCTCTGTTAGAGTCGGCGAAAATCGGCATTACGGAAATTGTCGCAGCACAGAAGGCGGCGTTAGCCGATTGATTTAGATAGCTCCATTATGGGGGCTATTTTTTATCTCGACAATAGAGAAATGAATGATTGTCGAGAAGAGACACAAGAACCCAAGGACATAGAGAGAAAATAATGAAAGCATACCAGCGTGAATTTATTGAGTTTGCACTTGAGAAAGAAGTTCTTAAGTTTGGTGAGTTTACTTTGAAATCTGGCCGTAAAAGCCCGTACTTCTTTAACGCTGGTCTTTTCAATACTGGTCGTGACCTAGCGCGTCTTGGTCGTTTTTACGCAGCAGCGTTGGCGGATTCAGGCATTGAGTTTGATGTACTGTTTGGCCCTGCGTACAAAGGTATCCCAATCGCGACGACAACAGCAGTAGCGCTAGCGGATCACCACGACATCGACACGCCTTACTGCTTCAACCGTAAAGAAGCAAAAGACCACGGCGAAGGCGGTAACCTTGTAGGCTCGGCGCTTGAAGGTCGTATCATGCTAGTAGATGACGTAATCACAGCAGGTACCGCGATTCGCGAATCAATGGAAATCATCCAAGCAAACGGTGCGGACCTAGCAGGTGTGTTAGTTGCGATTGACCGCCAAGAAAAAGGCAAAGGTGAGCTATCTGCGATTCAAGAGGTAGAGCGTGATTTCGGTTGTGCAATTATCTCAATCGTTAGCCTGACAGACCTTGTGACTTTCCTTGAAGAGAAAGGTACAGACAAAGAGCACCTAGAAGCAGTAAAAGCGTACCGCGCGGAATACGGCATTTAATTGTTCTTTCATCATTAAAGAAAAAGGGGCTGGTGGATATCCATCAGCCCCTTTCTTTTATCTTTATCACTTACTTGTAGCGAATGCCTTTTGGCGCACTTTCATCAGCCATGGTCTTGTAGCGTTTGTGTAGCCACATCCACTGCTCTGGTGCGCGTAGAATCACTTCTTCCACAAAAGTATTCATGTAAGCCGCTGCTGCAGCTTCGTCTTTTTTCGGATAGTCGGCCTCAATGCACTTATCAGCAATGATTTCATACTTGCCATCTTCATTACGGAAACCAGAGCCCGGAATAATCGAGCACTTAGACGTGTAAGCCAGAATGCTGGTGCCTGTCGTGGTACAAGCGTCTTCAACTGCGAAGAAAGGCACGAATACCGACTTGTTACGACCGTAATCGTGGTCTGGTAAGTAGAACAAACGCTCACCGCTACGTAGAACACGAATCATCTGTTTAACGTCTTTACGATCAATCAGCTTATTACCGTTGTGTGTGCGTCCCCAGTACTGAATGAAGTTGTACGCAGGGTTGTTGTGCGGACGAAATGCGCCGTAACCCGCCACGCCAAGCACTGCAAAGGCACGTGCCGTGATTTCAAGATTAAGTGCGTGCACGCAGCACAGCAATACGCCTTTGCCTTCTGCATTTTTCTCATGCAGCGCACCCAGATCTTTCTCGACAATCAGAGTTTTGAAACGCCACGTTGGCCAGAACCAAGTGATGCCGGTTTCGATCAGCGCCATACCGGTGTTTTTGAAGTTCTCTTCAACGATATGTTGGATCTCTTCAGGCGTTTTATCTGGGAAAGCCAACTCAAGGTTACGTGTCGCAACATGGACACGACCTTTGCCGTAACGCATACCAAGGTGACCAAGTGTGCGACCTAACGATAGCAGCATGCGGTATGGAAGGATATTGACCACGATAGCCAAAAAGCCAAAGCCGAGCCAAACGCCCCAGTTACGAGGGTGGAGAAGGGAAAGAGAAAACTCCGGCTTAGTGAATTTGTCTTTACTCATAATCTCTACTTAATTTGTGCGCTAAGAAGTGCCCAATACTCGTCAAAGTTCGCCGTTGGTTGGTATTTGAAATCACTACGAACAAAGCGGTTCAAGCTGCCTTCAACTTGCCCTAGGATTTGAGCTGCCAAAATGCGCTCTTCCACTGGGAACGATTTGCCTTCACGGATCTTACGTTCACGAAGGATCTGACGAAGCTGTGTTTCAATGCGTTCAAACAGTTGGTTGATGCGATCGCGTAGGCGCTCATTTTCAAACATTAGAGCATGACCAGAAAGAATGCGTGTCAAACCTGGGTTACGTTCTGAAAATGCCAGAATAAGGTGCATTACCATACGAATGCGCTCCAGCGTGTCTTTCTCATCATCCAAAATACGGTTGATGCGTGTCATGAGTGCTTCTTCGATGAACTCAATCAAGCCTTCAAACATGCGAGCTTTACTTGGGAAGTGGCGGTAAAGTGCCGCTTCTGAAACACCGACCTGTTTCGCCAATTTTGCCGTAGTAATGCGTGAAGCGCCTTCTGTAGATTCAAGCATCTGCGCGAGCGCTTGCAAGATTTCTTCACGACGATTGGATTTTTACTGCCGGCCATTTAGTTACTTCCTTTCAAATACAAAGTTGAGCGGAGGGGATTATAAGACGCTATTTGGCATCAAACTAGACCAGTGAGGGTGTAATGGGAGCTTTAACACCCTCAGTTGTCATGTTTGTACCAAAATTTGTGCCAGTTTTCGATGAAAGCCGCGTGGTATTTTCAACCGTTATGGCATCAACTCGTGCATTTTTTCCAAAATTCTGAAACTTAGTGCTTCTTTGGATTCTAATGCCAGTGCTTGTTCGCCTTGTGGCCAGAATAGAGTGATGGCGTTATCGTTACTGTTAAAACCTTGGCCTTCAACAGAAACATCGTTCGCACAAATCATATCAAGTTTTTCTTTAGCAGTTTACCGCGAGCGTAGGTTTCTACGTCATTGGTCTCTGCTGCAAAACCAACTGTGAATGGACGTTGCTCAGTCATATTGGCGACGGTCGCTACGATATCAGGATTCTTGACCATGTTGATGGTCATCTGATCGTTGTTTTCCGTCTTTTTCAACTTTTGAGACGCTACATTTTCTGGACGGTAATCGGCTACGGCGGCGCAGCTAATGAAAGCATCGTGGCTAGGCGCGTGAGCCATTACTGCATCATGCATCTCTTGTGCACTTGCAACATTGATACGCTCAACACCCGCTGGCGTATTCAAGCTGACAGGCCCACTGACTAGCGTGACCTTCGCACCTAGTTGTGCTGCGGCATTTGCTAGTGCAAAGCCCATCTTTCCTGAGCTGTGGTTAGAAATGTAACGCACTGGGTCAATCGCTTCACGAGTTGGACCTGCGGTGATCAGTACCGATTTTCCTGCCAACAGTTTCGGTTGGAAGAACTGCTCACACAGATGCACTAACTGCATTGGCTCTAGCATTCGACCAGGGCCAACATCGCCACACGCTTGCTCGCCGGCCGCAGGGCCCCAGATGTGCATACCACGGCGTGCCAGTGTCGCGATGTTTTCTTGAGTTGCGACATTGCGGTACATCTGTTGATTCATCGCCGGAGATACCGCTACTGGTGAGTCTGTCGCAAGTACTAACGTGGTGAGCAAATCATTACCCATGCCTGCCGACATACGTGCAATCAAATCTGCGGTTGCAGGTGCAAGAAGAACCAAATCTGCCCATTTTGCCAGTTCAATGTGACCCATCGACGCTTCTGCTGCTGGGTCTAACAAGCTGTCCGACACCGGACGCCCAGAGACTGCCTGCATAGTTAAGGGAGTAATGAACTCCTTCGCCGCTTTGGTCATCACTACTTGAACTTGCGCGCCTCTTTCTATTAGGCGACGGGTTAGCTCCGCACATTTATACGCGGCAATACCGCCACTGATGCCGAGTAGAATTTTCTTTCCTGCTAGTGTTTGCATGTGAGATCTCCAATTTTTCTGGCGACGAGTTTAGCACAACTGAATCTCTCATCGCCCAAGCAAATCTGATAAGAAGCTAATCCATATCAAACTACAGAATATTAATCTTTTCAGACAAAACTGGAGCGGGCAGTATTGCGTGCAATACAGCCAGTCTGTATAGAGAGTTGGTGGTTCAGTGTCGAGTAAGAAAGGTAGGAAGGCGTTGTAGCAGGTGGTTGTTGATAAATTGCATTATTACAGCAAATACAAAGATGGAACGAAAAAAGCTAAAGTCAGGTTCGACTTTCGCTTTTTATTTTGTGCAATAGGCGCTCACTTAAAGAGAGAACCGCCTAATGACACTGAAAACCTTGCCTAACGAGTCCATGCCAAGAGAGAAATTGCTGCAACGCGGTCCGCAAGCGCTATCGGATGCGGAGTTACTTGCAATTTTCCTACGTACAGGCACGCAAGGCATGAACGTAATAGAGCTTTCTGACTTTCTTATTCAAGACTTTGGATCACTGCGCCAGCTGTTCTCTGCCTCAGAGAAAGAGTTTTGCCAGCATAAAGGGTTAGGGCAAGCGAAATACGTGCAGTTACAAGCTGTTTTGGAAATGACGCAACGCTATTTAGCCGAGACATTAAAACGTGGTGACGCGTTAACCAGCCCAGAACAAACCAAACTTTATCTTTCCTCTATATTAAGAGACCGTCAAAGAGAGGCTTTTTACATTCTTTTCTTAGATAACCAACATCGGGTGATAAAAGATGAGATTTTATTCGAAGGTACACTCGATGCTGCATCGGTTTATCCGAGAGAAGTCGTCAAACGCGCCTTACACCACAACGCTGCTGCATTGATTCTGGCTCACAACCACCCGTCAGGTGTAGCGGAGCCGAGCCAAGCAGACAGAAGGATTACCCGGCGTTTAATCGACGCTTTGGGCCTAGTAGATATTCGAATTTTGGACCATTTCGTTATCGGAGATGGGGAAAGCGTCTCTTTTGCCGAAAGAGGTTGGATATAACTGTGCGTTTTTTAGGTTGTTAGTTGCTAAAAATCTGCTATCATCCTCGCCACTAAATTTTTAACTGAATTCAGCTTGGACTGCTAGAAAAAACCTGCTGTCTAAAAAAAGATCACGAAAACCTGTAAAAAGGATCTGTTCGGGTCTTGAGCAATGCATATCAAGTTAGTATAATGCGCGACCTTTGATAGCCTTGTATGGATTTTCCATAGCGGTTCTTAACCTCTAACTTCTTTCCGAGAAATAGAGAGGTTCGGCCACCAAGGTTGATATCGAGCTGAAACGATTTTGGAGAAGACATTCATGTCACGAGTATGCCAAGTAACTGGTAAGCGTCCAGTAACGGGTAACAACCGTTCACACGCACGAAATGCTACTAAGCGTCGTTTTCTGCCGAACCTACAAACTCATCGTTTCTGGGTAGAGAGCGAAAAACGTTTTGTTAAACTACGCCTATCTGCAAAAGGTATGCGTATCATCGACAAGAAGGGTATTGATACTGTTCTTGCTGATATGCGTGCACGTGGCGAAAACGTTTAAGAGGAAATAGGCAATGGCAAAGAAAGGCGTTCGTGAGAAAATCCGTCTAGTATCTTCAGCAGGTACAGGCCACTTCTACACAACTGATAAGAACAAGCGTAACATGCCAGGCAAATTTGAGATCAAGAAATTTGATCCAGTTGTACGCCAGCACGTTATGTACAAAGAAGCTAAAATCAAATAATTGGTTTTATCTCTTTGATGATTTGAAAACCCAGCTTTCGAGTTGGGTTTTTTATTACCTAAAATTCTTCCAACTCTCCTTCATTTCCATCCTCACCACGTTTACATACAGATGTTCTAGTCAAGATTGATGAGCTTTGATAGTTTGTTTCTAACTACTTGAGATTAGGAACCACTATGCGTGTAAGTCCGGCTCGCCGCCGCCGTTGGAACAACATTCTTATCCTAGGCATCATTGTATTTATGCTGATCCTCAATGCACCAACATGGATCAAATCTTACCTTATTGAAGAACCCGCGGATCCTTATCCAAACTTGCTGCGCTCCGATCATGATGTTCGTGCTATCTACTATGCGGGTTGGGAATTAGATAAGCAGAATGGCCAATGGCAATCGAACATTAAAGCCAATATCCCCGTACAAGAGATCGTGACTCGGTGGCAGTCATTGGAAGGTACTGAACTGACACCAGAGCAATACGGGCAGTTAAAGCCGCGTTTATCATCTCCAGAGAGTATCGAGATTTGGTATCAAGGTCTCGAAGAACCACAGCGAGTGACCTTTTACCGCCTTGACGATTTCTGGCTGTTTAAAAACTGGCAAGATAAATGGATTGCGATTTCTGTCGATGGCCACTACATCATGCCCAAGTAATTTAATAGCTAACTAGCTTGATACCAAGTGACGTCATGGGCAATAACCCTTTGCGCCACCAGTATTTGTCTTAGCTTTTTTCGATTATGCTAGCCACCCAGTATCAAAGTTCTTAGCGTTGTAAGGAGAATCAAATGCCTGAATTACCTGAAGTTGAAGTAAGCCGAATGGGCATCAGCCCACATATGATTGGCCAAACGATCAAAGCATTTGTATTCAGAACTCCGAAGCTGCGTTGGGATATCCCGCAAGAGCTTAAAAAACTAGAAGGGCAGGTGATTCGTAATATCAGTCGCCGCGCTAAGTATCTGTTGATAGAAACAGACGAAGGAACTGCGATTGTTCACTTAGGCATGTCGGGTTCACTGCGTGTGCTTGATGCTGATTTTCCTCCAGCAAAGCACGATCATGTGGATCTCAAACTAACTAATGGAAAGATACTGCGTTACAACGATCCACGTCGTTTTGGCGCATGGCTGTGGAGTGCGCCCAATGAGCCACATGCAGTTTTAGGTCATATGGGACCAGAGCCATTAACTGAAGAGTTCAACGCGGACTACGTAGCAGAGAAAGCCAAAGGTAAGCGCGTTGCGATTAAGCAGTTCATCATGGACAACAAAATCGTTGTTGGAGTCGGAAATATCTACGCCAACGAATCATTGTTTAAATCACGTATTCATCCCACTCGCCCTGCAGGTAAGCTAACCAAGAAAGAGTGGCAATTGCTGGTGGAGAACATTAAAGCCACGCTAGAGATCGCCATCCAACAAGGCGGAACCACACTTAAAGATTTTGCTCAAGCGGATGGAAAGCCGGGGTACTTTGCTCAAGAACTTCAAGTTTATGGTAAAGCAGGCGAACCTTGTCCAGAGTGTGGTACGATTATTGAAACCCTAAATGGGCAAAGAAATACTTTCCTTTGCCCTTTGTGTCAGCATTAACCCTCTTTGAGATATAGCTCCAATGACCAGTTTTCTAGATCACGTATTTGTTATTCATGTTAGTGAAGGCTACGAAGAACGTAGACAACATATTGATAAGCACCTTCCTGAGAGAGGGATTGTTCACTTCGAATATATGCTGCGTGGCGATATCAAAGATCTCACGCCAGAAGTGAAAACGAAGTATTTCAAAGGAAATGACAACTTACCTGAGCTTTCTTGCGCGTATAAACATATATTGGTTTATGAGGAAATCGTTAAAAGGAATATAGAGGTCGCTCTTGTCCTAGAGGACGATGCTTTTCTGGCAAGTGATGCTGTAGATAAGTTAAAACTCGTCGAATGTGAAATGCGTGATGAAGTGAACTTTATTGTCAATATCGAACATAGTAATCGTTCTGTTCCTTTGAAAATCAAAGAAAAAGGAAAGTTGTGCTATTTAGCATCCCATACTAAACGCACAGGTGGCTATATCATACACCTTGATGTTGCTAGAAAGTTTGTTCAATTCTTTGAGGAAAATAGAACGAGTATGCCTAGCGATGTATTCCAAACCAAGATGCGAGATGTTTTAGAATATAATACATTTGGATGGATCCTCCTGTCGTTTATCAAGGAAGTAAGAATGGCACTTTTGATAGCGACCTAAGCTCAAGAAAGCAAAGTGCTTTTACCTCGATAACGTCTTTTTTAGAGACTCTTACCAACGTTATGTCGTGACTAACCTGAGCAAAAAGCGCTTAGCCAGCTTTGAAAACGTAAAAAAACACTGAGTAAAACGAATGAAAGTGATATATCCAGGAACCTTTGACCCAGTGACTAATGGGCATCTAAATTTGATTGAACGCACTCATGAAATGTTTGATGAAGTGGTTATCGGCGTCGCAGCGAGTCCATCAAAAAATACGATGTTCACATTGGAAGAGCGAGTAACACTGATGGAAGAGGTGGTTGCTCATCTTCCAGGCGTCACGGTAAAAGGTTTTTCTGGATTACTAGTTGATTTTGCGAGAGCGGCAAAAGCCAATGTCTTAATTCGAGGGCTGAGAACGACCGTTGATTTTGAATATGAGTTCGGCTTAACCAATATGTATCGGAAGTTACTGCCAGGCCTTGAAAGTGTATTTTTAACACCGGAAGAAGAGTTTGCCTTTCTTTCTTCAACGATTGTTCGTGAAGTGGCAATTCATGGGGGGGATATTAAGCAATTTGTCCCGGATGTAGTAGCCAACGCTATTGAGGTAAAAGTGAATGAAAGGCAGTAAATTCCCGTATTATTTCTCTAATGCTTTATCTACTCTTATTCCTCGTTTTATCTATAGAGCACAAGCTACTACGTCTGAGCATCGATCGATGTACAGCTACGTACGTCTGAGCATCATCGATGTACACTACGTACGTCTATTCCTCGTTTTATCTATAGAGCACAAGCTACTACGTCTGAGCATCGATCGATGTACAGCTACGTACGTCTGAGCATCATCGATGTACACTACGTACG
>LZQR01000119.1_pt1 | contig 21458 bp, 32 predicted proteins | sample 768601 | NCBI WGS metagenome assembly LZQR01 (sample SAMN05207299, study PRJNA324521) | oil field metagenome | isolation source: sample BH-FW-24 from oil reservoir | place: India: Bombay High | collected 2015-12-04
CTTGGAAGCGATAAAGGAAGGCTGGTTTGAGCGTGTTAATCACTCTCGTCCCAAAAGGTTGAAATCTCCTTTGACCCTCGTTTTACCGATAAATTTACTTAAGACTAGATGATTCAATGGATGGTTATTGGGTTTGTGATTTGGCTGATGAAAGTCGGCGGTATTCTGGAATGAGCTTTGTCGAAGCTGAGCAGATTTATAATGATGCCAAGCGCACAGAAGCTCAAGCACAGCAACTATCCAGGTTTAAAAAAGTCGATATAGATCAACAGATAAATGCAGTGATTAATGAGGAAAGGAAAAAATCAGTATCAAGGGACAACAAATCAATTAATGGTATTCGTGAGAACCGAACCCAGGCCAGAAATGAAGAAAGGGGTCGTCAAGAATTGGTTGGAAGAAAAAAGATGGAACATCAAAATGAGAATGTGCTCTCTTTTAACCAGGAAGCAAACGAAGATTTTGATTATCCCTCTTTAGATGAGTTTTTGGAGGATGGTGATGACTAAAATTTTTGAAGCTCAATATATTAAGGGTGAAATCAAGGAGTATGAAGGCAATCCTTTGATTAATGCGCTACCACCAATTAACTCTATCCAGGAAACTGCGAAGTTGTTGAACCGTTATCCTGTGGTAACCGATGAAGAACGGGCGTTGCCAGCGCATATTCGTCGTCATGCGATGATGAGAATTCTGGATAAGTTCCTGTATCCGACCAAAATGCACCTTCAGCTTGAACAGATGATTTCAAGCATGATACGGCGAGGTTATTTGAACAGAAATATTTCGAATGCGGAATATCAGGAAAATTTGAATAAAGTTGATGAAACTGACTTTGTGCAGGTCTCTAGAAATGCCGGCAGTGAAGCCTTGTCTAGTTCAGTGATTGGTTGTTCTGGGTCGGGTAAAACAACCGCTACAGAAGCGATTTTAGCAGGCTATTCTAATCAAGCTATTTATCATCCAGAGTATCAGCATACACAGTTGGTTTGGCTGAAGCTTGATTGCCCGCATGATGGTTCTGCAAAAAGTTTATGTATTCATTTTTTTCGTGAGGTCGATCGAATACTTGGAACGGATTACGAAGATACTTATGTCAAGTCAAGGTCTTCAGCTGAAACAATGTTGGGAAGTATTGCTAGAGTTTCAGCGCTCCATTCGTTGGGGATATTAGTGATAGATGAAATACAGCACCTGAAGGCTGCAAAATCTGGGGGTGCTCAAACACTCCTCAACTTTTTTGTGACAATGACCAATGTCATAAAGGTTCCTGTTTTATTTATCGGAACACCCAACGCGACGGCTCTTTTTTCTGGCACCATGCGCTCTGCTAGAAGGGCCTCGCAATTTGGAAGTCTGGATTGGAATCGTTTCGAGCAAGGTGTTCATAGAAACGGTCAATCAGATTGGGATAAGTTTATAGAAAGGCTATGGAAGTTGCAGTGGTTAAAGTCGCCTGTACCGCTTCATGATGAAGTTAAGGCATTGTTTTGGGAATTGACACAGGGTGTTGCTCATATCGCTGTAACTTTGTTCTTTTTAAGTCAAGCTCGAGCCGTCATGTCAGGCAGAGAAGTAATCGATGTTAGGTTGCTCAAAAAGACATTTGACGATGAGTTTGAAATGGTAAGGCCCATGATTGAAGCTTTAAAGAGTAACCGCCCAGAACAAATTGTCAAATATTCAGATTTGGATCTACCCAAAAGTTCATTTAGAGCCATTGCCATGCAAGACGCTATTGAAACAACCTTTTCGGAAAAACAAACCACGAAAGTAGATGAAAGAGAAGCTTCATTCAAGTCTATGTTATTACAAGCGGGCATTGGAGAAGACTTGGTGGATCTTGTCGCTCTGCAGGCAATACAAGACAATCCAGATGCAAACTTTTTTGAATTAATGAGTTATGTTAGCCAAATGCAGTCGGACTTCAAGCCGAAAGAAGGCGATGAAGGAAGAGTGTGAAACTAGCCTCAAAAAAGGCATCAAAGCCTAAAGTTAAAAGCAGGAAAACTCAATATGAGCAAGATGATTTGAGACTGCTTGATGGTCAAGATTCTGATGAGGTTTATCGATATTTGCAACAGTCGGATTGTGTCTTGAATGTAGATGATTTTATTAGTCTCAAAAATCGGCTTAGGTCATTAGGTGGTTTTGAATGATTGCTAATTTTCCGGTGCCTCAAAAAGACGAGTTGCTCAGTAGTGTTTTGGCAAGATTTGTCACGACACAGGGGTTAGAAAGCCACAAAGTCGCACTAGATGTGTTGTTTGGTGATAGAAAGGTTGTGACATCCGCGCTTTTTCAGGGTCGAATAAACATGTTGTTGGAGAGAGTTGGTCATATTTGGCGTACCTCTGAACCAGAAGTCGTTTATCAACATACCATGTTGCCATTATTTGCGCCTTTTTTGCCGCCGAAACAAGTCGTAAAAATTATTGAGGATGTTTCCTTCAAGAAAGGGAATACGGTGAGTCTTCGTACGGGTATGAATGCTTCTTTGCTTAATTGGAATGACAACTACATGTTTTGCCCGCAATGTTGGGAGTCAGAAAAAAGGGAGTTGGGTTTTGTCTATTGGCATCGGAGTCATCAAGCACCAGGTGTAAATTATTGCTCTATCCATAACTGTGAGTTGGTTGATTCGGATAAAAGCATGCAGCATACACAGCGCCATGCTTTTGTTGCCCCTCGAATTGAGGAAGATACAATGCTTCATTGTAGTGAAGTTGAGCCGAATAACAAAGAAGTCTTGCTGTCTCATTTAGTAACCCAGCTTTTGAATTGCCATCTGATAGTTCAATGCTTGCAGGCATTTCGTCAGACAAATGGAGTGCTTTTTATTCTAACTATGCCGTTAAACAGGGGTTGTTGAATGGAAAACGCATTGATCATAAGTGCATAGAGCAGGCTGTAATTGCCTTCTGGGGTAAAGGATGGCTTAAGCAAAATAATCTGTTTTTTGATGGGGATAGTAGTTGGTTGAGACGTATTTTTCAAAAGCATCGTCGAGGTTTTTCATACTTGCAGCATTTTGTTGTGTGGTTGGCGATTGAACAAAAGCCTGTTGATGTTTTTGATCGATTGAGCAGGGTACAGTCCCTTCAGGGGAAGATGAAAAAGACAAAGTCGACTTCTACTGATAAGGATGTTCAAGAAATTCGGAGCATGTGGTTGGATTTAAGACGAAAGCAACCAAAAGCATCCCTGAAAATGCTTAGAGCAACACAAGCCGGTGCGCGTTTGTACATTTGGTTGTACCGCCATGATAAAGCATGGTTAGATGAAAACAAGCCAACAAAAGTGATGAATTATGTGAATTCCAGAATTGATTGGCAGGCAAGAGATAACAAATTGGTGCGCCAGTTGATGACGATTCTGCTGAGTAATGAGTTTGAGCTAGAAGGGCCAAGAAGAAGTAGGAGTTGGTATTCTAATCAATTGGGAATCAAGTCGATGATTGAAAAGCATCTGGATAAGCTTCCGAAGTTTCATTGTTTTTTAGTAAATATGCTGAAACTGTTGAAGAGTATCAATGTAGGCGTTTAGCAAGGGTGCTGGCCGACCTTATTTCAAAAAATGAGCAATTGATTCCAATTTGTGAGGTGGAGAGGTATGCGGGACTTTCTGAGCAACGTAAAACAACAGCTGCAAGACGTATTGTTTCAGAGAGTGTCTCAGCCTGGCAGGTATCTCAAGTCATTTCCAGATGATGTTCCTCTAAAATATTTGGGCAGAATAAAAAAAGGACACAATCTAAATCGAAAATCTCTATTTGTTGAGGTGGTATTCGAGGGTAAAGCAAAAAAACTATGGGCGCCAGTAGAATTGTTGCCTTTTTTAGTGAAGGGGCGGGCCTATGGCAAGGCAGATAAACAAAAAACTTCTGTCGTCAAACAATTTAAAGGTCGTCAGATTAAGCAGCTCGATATATCTTTCATTAGGAATGTTCAAAGTATTGAACCTTTAAGAAGCAAGTCAAGTGAGGTTATCTATTTCAAGCTGGTTGCGGCAAACGGAGATTATTTCATTTCTGCCTATGAATTGGCCAGAGCCTTGTTTTTCCTCGATCATCATCTGGTTGATGCCGCTTTCCGCCCTAATGGTCTATTTGAGCTGGCTTCTTGTAATGTCGGAAATAAGGAAGTGGAGATAAGGTTTCCTGAAGGTACGGCTTATCCAGCCAGCAATTTAAACCATCATCAGACGAAACAGCATTTGATCAATTTATTTTGAATGAAGGTTATCGAAAAAGCTTTGGAAGTATTTTTGCAAAAAGAGTCAAAGCTGAAAATAGCAATAACTTCATTTTAATTTTGTACCTCCAAATCTCGATGGATTACATTTAGAAGTGCTGTGCAGAAGGCATAAAGAAGGTGGGTATCTGGTACACGAGGTTCAAGGTATACAAAACCGTTCATTTTTTTATGATGGTGTTGTTCATTTTATGCATCCAAGAAAAAAAGATGTTGTAAAAAAAGAGGGCGACGGCGAAAGCGTCAGCGAAGGTAGAGTTATAAGTCGTCCAGACCAACCGGATGAAATAGATTTAGATAAAAGTCCAGGCTTTGGAAAAAAGAAGAAAAAAGTCGAGGATAAAGGGTTTTACTACCAAGTTCTAAGTCCTGTAAAAACCATTGTAAATAGTCAAAAGGTTGAGAAAGAGGCCGGAAAAAATACTCCGCTTGCTGAAGAGGTTTCTCAAATGGAGCCCGGCATCACCTCGGCAGGTAAGAAGGTGGTTGAAGGTAATGCCAACTTTGTTGAGCCGCATTTAAGTGGAGGTGATTCAATTTCAGCAACTCATGAAGGTGGAAACACTATTGATAGGTTTTGCTTGTTCATTGAAACGATTGATAGAGTGGTAGATGCTTTGAGGTGTGAGGAATACAAAATATTTCATTTATCACTTCCAGCACCGGGCGATGAGTATGAAAATGACAGGTGGAAAAACTCGATTACGGGTAAAGCAAGGCTTGTGTGTGCGGCACAGTTTCATTTCAAGAGTGTAGTTTTTGTTGCACTTGATGTCGATATTGCTGATTTATCAAATAAACGCACGATTAGCAGTAGATTAGTGGTTTTTAAAAATGATGGGGAAAGTACTGAAAACGGTAAACTCAATGTTATTTTAAAGGCATTGTCTAATTCCAAGAACATAAGCTGGCCCAAGGCTGAAGTGTTTGATAAGTTGTGTGAGCTGAGTATTCGTATGATTCATCCCGCCAAAAAGCTCTATGAGCATATAGAAAACCCTCAGGCCAGAAAAGAGTTTTACATTTCATACTGGGCAGAAAAGTGGCAAGAAAAATCAAGGGTGTGTTTAAGGAGTGTGAGGATTGAGTTGTTACTGGTTATTGTAATATTCTTTATATGCTTAATATGCTATGATTTATTTAAAACAAACTTTAATGTAATTCAATATGTGGTCAAAATTTTCTCGTTTAAAAATGAACAAAAATTAATGTAAAAAAGTTGTAAATGTATACTAAAAATGAACAAAAATAAATGTAAGGTTACAACAATTGAAGGTAAAGAGTTTGAGTCAGTTGATTCGGTGTCTATTCTAGATTCGGCCCTGAATTCTGACTTGATTTTTGAGTATAGCTGTAAAACAGGGCAATGCGGTGTTTGCAAAACTACTTTGTTAGAGGGGGGAGTCATTGAGCTACAGTCTCAGGTTGCACTGACTGATCACCAAAGAAAAAGCAACCAAATCCTTACTTGCTGTTGTGCGCCGAAAACCGATATTTTGATTGATGCCGAAGATTTAAGTGCGCTTCATGGTGTTGAAACCAAAACATTGCCTGCCAGAATTAATACAATAAAAAATATACTGCGGATATTATTGAAGTGACTTTAAGGTTACCACCAACGGCTAATTTTAAGTTTCTTGAAGGGCAATATTTGGATGTCCTCCATAATTCAATTCGTAGAAGTTATTCGATAGCTTCAACTTCAAGTCAAAAAGAAATTACCTTGTTAATTAAGCGTTTTGAAAATGGCAAAATGAGTGACTATTGGTTTAATCATGCCAAGGAAAACGATTTGCTTAGAATTGAAGGGCCTAAAGGTACGTTTTTCCTTAGAGATGATTTAAAACCTTTATTGTTTTTGGCAACTGGCACAGGCATTGCGCCCATTATGTCGATTTTAAATATTTTAGATGAAAATCCAGATTACCAACAGCAGCACTCTATTACCGTTTATTGGGGTAATCGTTACCCAGAAGAATTTGTTTGGCAGCCAAATTTTGAGAACTTGAATGTTGATTTTATTCAGGTGTGCTCTAAGCCGGATCAAAGTTGGACGGGTGAAGTCGGTTATGTTCAAGACATTGCTATGCAAAAACAACCGGACGTCGAAAAGTGCGCGATTTATGCTTGTGGTTCTAACGCGATGATTCAATCGGCTAAGCGACTTTTGACAGAAAGAGGCTTGCCAGAAAACCAATTTTATTCAGATGCATTTGTACAAAGCTATTAAAAAGTAGGAAGTAATATGAAAGCAGTTATTTTGGCCGGAGGTCTCGGCACACGATTAAGTGAAGAAACGTCAACTCGTCCAAAGCCAATGGTCGAAGTTGGTGGGAAGCCCATTCTTTGGCATATCATGAAAATGTATTCGGCACATGGTATTAATGACTTCGTGATTTGTTGTGGATATAAGGGATATGTAATCAAAGAATATTTCGCTAACTATTTTTTACATCAATCGGATGTCACCTTTTGCATGAAGGAAAATCGCATGGACGTCCATGAAAAACGCGCCGAACCCTGGACGGTAACTTTGGTGGATACCGGTGATGAATCCATGACTGGAGGGCGCTTGGGACGTGTTGCTGATTACATTAAAGATGAAGATGCCTTTTGTTTTACTTATGGCGATGGGGTTGGTGATATTGACATTGCGAAAACAATAGAATTTCACAAGCAACACGGCAAGCAAGCCACGCTTACGGCGACTTACCCGCCTGGGCGTTTTGGCGCATTAGATATACAAGCGGGTAAAGTAAACAGCTTTAAAGAAAAGCCAAAAGGCGATGGTGCATGATTAACGGTGGTTTTTTGTTCTCTCACCGAAAGTTTTAGAGCGAATTGACTCAGACGCATGTGTGTGGGAGCAACAACCGCTAATGGGCTTGGCTGAAGATGGCGAGTTGATGGCTTATGAGCATCATGGTTTCTGGCAGCCAATGGATACCTTGCGTGATAAAAACCATCTTGAAGAACTCTGGCAATCCGGCAAAGCACCTTGGAAAAATTGGGAATAAACCATGATTGACGTAAGTTTTTGGCAAGGTAAGCGCGTTTACCTTACCGGACACACCGGTTTTAAAGGCAGTTGGCTATCGCTATGGTTGGCGGATATGGGAGCATCGTAAAAGGCTATGCGCTTAACCCGCCCACAAACCCTAGCTTGTATGAAGAAGCCAATGTTTCTGAAAAAATTGAATCACAAATCGGTGATATTCGTGATTTTGAAACCTTAAAACCAGCATGATGGAGTTTAATCCAGATATTCTGATTCATATGGCAGCACAGCCTTTAGTTCGCTTGTCCTACAAAGAGCCGTTAGAAACTTATGACACCAATGTTATGGGGACTGCAAAAGTTTTAGAAACGGCACGAAGTTGTTCAAACCTCAAATCCATTGTCAGTGTCACAACAGACAAATGTTACGAAAACAGAGAATGGGTGTGGGGTTATCGCGAAGACGAGCCCATGGGCGGTTATGATCCTTATTCCAGTTCAAAAGGCTGTGCAGAACTCGTCACTTCCGCTTATCGTCGTTCCTTTATGCAAGAGCAAGGAATAGGCTTGGCTTCTGCCAGAGCGGGTAATGTGATTGGCGGCGGAGATTGGGCCGATGATCGATTGGTTCCAGATATTTTACGTGCGTTTGAAAAAAACAGCCAGTTGTTATTCGCAACCCCGCTTCAACACGTCCTTGGCAACACGTACTTGAGCCGCTTTCCGGTTATTTGGTATTAGCTCAAAATCTATACCAAAACCCAACGGATTTTGCAGAAGGATGGAACTTCGGCCCTTATGAAGACGATGCTAAACCCGTGGATTGGATTTTAAACCACATGGTCGCTAACTGGCCGGGGGCAAGCTGGGAGCTGGACAAAAACGCACACCCGCATGAAGCAGGTTATCTAAAATTGGATATTTCCAAAGCCAAAGCGCGATTACATTGGCATCCTACTTGGCGTTTAGAACACACACTGGCCAAAATCATTGAATGGCATCAGGCCTGGCTAAATAAAGCGGATATGCAACAAGTGTGTCTGGAAGAAATTAATGAATTTATGAGAGATTTTAACAATGCAAACCACTGAATCGATTAGACAAGAAATTTCTGAATTGGTCAAAAAGTATGCTGAGCTGCAGTATGACGAAAAACCTTTTGAGCCAGGGGTCTCGGTTGTTCCGCCATCCGGTAAGGTGATTGGCGACACAGAGCTTCAATATATGGTTGAGGCTTCCTTAGATGGTTGGCTCACCACAGGGCGTTTTAATGAACAGTTTGAAAAAGAGCTTGCTGACTTTATCGGTGTTAAACATTTAATTACCGTCAACTCGGGTTCCTCTGCAAACTTGGTTGCTTTTAGCACACTGACGTCTCCTAAGTTAGGGCCGCGAGCAATCAAAAAGGGAGATGAGGTTATTGGCGTAGCAGCAGGTTTTCCAACCACTGTGAACCCTATCGTGCAATTTGGTGCGGTTCCAGTCTTTGTTGACGTCGATTTAAAAACGCACAATGTTGATGCCGATTTGGTTGAAGCGGCGATTACGCCAAAACCAAAGCCATTATGTTGGCGCATACTTTAGGAAATCCGTTCAATCTTGCGAAAATTAAAGCCATTTGTGAAAAGCATCATTTATGGCTAATTGAAGATTGCTGTGATGCGCTTGGTGCAGAGTTTGACGGCAAAAAAGTTGGAACTTGGGGCGATATTGCCACCTTGAGCTTTTACCCTGCGCATCACATGACTATGGGAGAAGGTGGTGCTGTTTTTACAAACGATGCACAGTTGGCAACCATTGCCGAGTCCTTTAGAGATTGGGGGCGTGATTGCTATTGCAAGCCTGGATGCGACAATACATGTGGCACTCGCTTTAGTATGAAACTGGGTGATCTACCGGAGGGATATGATCACAAGTACACCTACTCGCATTTAGGTTACAACCTAAAATCACAGACATGCAAGCGGCGTGTGGTTTAGCGCAATTGAAACGCCTACCTGAGTTTATTGACAAACGTAATGCCAATTTCGATTACCTGAAGAATCGTTTAAATTCCGTGACCGATTTTATTGAGTTGACTGAGCCAACAGAGAACTCAAAACCGTCTTGGTTTGGTTTTCCGATTACCTTAAAAGATAATTGTGGTGTTAATCGAGTCGATCTTACTAAGTACTTGGATCAGAACAAGATTGGTACAAGATTACTTTTTGCCGGTAATCTGATTCGACAGCCTTATTTTGAAGGAGTGGAGTATCGCGTGGTCGGAGATTTAACTAATACCGATATTACTATGAATCAAACGCTTTGGTTGGGAATTTACCCGGGCTTAGGTCAAGAACATTTGGATTATATTGCAGAAAAACTAGAAGAATTCTTTGGTGTGAATTTCTAATGACAAAATCAACTGTTCTATCACTGGTGCAGCCGGCTTTTTGGGAAGCCACTTACTGGAAGCCTTGTTAAATCAAGGCTATTCAGTAGTTGTGCTTAAACGCACGGCATCTAGCTTATGGCGAATTGAACATTTGGCAGGGCAATACAAAAGCTATGATGTAGACGTTCAGCCCATATCAAAAATTTTCGAGCATGAGGTAATAGATATTGTTATCCATATGGCAACTTTGTATCGGAAGTTTGACAATGGGAATGAGGTGTCGGATATGTTGGTTTCGAATGTAATATTTCCAACGGAGTTGCTAGAGGCAGGTGTCCGCAAAGGAATAAAAGGTTTTATCAACACGGGCACTTTTTTTGAGTATGACTGTTCTAGGCAACCGGTTGATGAAAATGCTCCGATTAATCCGTTTAATTTTTATGCAAAGACAAAACTTGCCTTCGAAGCTATTTTAAAAACACACTCAAATAAGATGATGGTCAATACCTTTAGGTTATTTTCACCTTACGGTGAAAAGATAATCAAAAATTAGTTCCCATGATTATCCAAAAAGCATTGAAGGGAGAGGTAATTGAGTTATCCGAAGGATTACAGAAAATTGATTTGATTTATGTAAGGGATATTGTCGCGGCTTATATGAAGGCTGTCGAAAGAATCCTATCTGATACTTTGAAACCTGAATATGAGGTGTTCAACCTCGGTTCAGGTGTTCCACTGAGTATCAGGGATATTGTTTCGATTGTAGAGCAAAAGGTCAGTAAGCCGCTTAAAAAAACGTGGGGAGAGTCTTCAAAGATTGATATTCCCATTGCCTATGCAGACATTACAAAATTAGAACGAATTTTACACTGGAAGCCTGAATATACAGCTTTACAAGGTATTGAAAATACTGTCAGCTTTTATCAGAAAGAAGGAATGAAATGATTGTTAAAGCAACACAGTTAGATGGTGTATTTGAAATAGAAAATAAAGTATTTGAAGATCATCGAGGAAAGTTTGTGAAAACTTTTCATGAAGATGCTTTCAAATCTCACGGCTTAGAATATGATTTTAAGGAAAGTTTTTATTCCGTATCGAAAAAAACGTTCTTCGAGGGATGCATTTTCAATTACCCCCTCATGATCATGCTAAATTGGTTTATGTTACAGATGGTGAAATTTTGGATGTTGCGGTTGATATTCGCAAAAATTCACCAACTTTTGGAGAATATTTTTCTACAAAGCTTTCGTCAGGCAATGCAAAGTCCTTATATATGAGTAAAGGGTTTGCGCATGGTTTTTTAACTTTATCAAATTCTGCCACAGTGACATACTTGACGACGACCATTCATGCTCCAGAGCACGATTCTGGAATTCGGTGGGATAGTTTTGGTTTTGATTGGTGGGGATGTGATAATCCCATAATTTCGAACAGAGATGAAGCCTTTGAAGGGCTTAAATGATTAGTCAGAAGTATCAAAAAACATACTGGCAGTTTCTGTAATATTAGCCCAATTATTAGTTGTATTGATTCTCTTGTTGGATGAGGGGGCTAATAGGCTAACAGATTACTTTTTTTTAAGCTTGACGGTTCTTTCCGTTCTGCAGCTGTTAGTTTTGATGACTTATGAGCAGTTTATAGTCTTTTATAATAAGAAAAAGGCTGTTAACAGAGTGCAAGCCGAACTATTTTATGTACAAGTTATTGTCGTTTCAGTACTTACTGCATTTCTAGTTATTAGCTTAATTTTATTTTTGGTCTTCATAGTAAAAAGCTACTTTTTGTCGCAGGATTCATTATTTAGAGAGTATTTGGATCTTAACTTACTGTATGGCTTTTTGTATTCTCTTCCAGCTTACGCGGTTATATCCCTGAATGATCGTTATTATAATGCAAAAGGTAAAATCAATAAATCATATGTCTTTGTTTTGGCACCTAACCTTTCTTTATTAATAGCTACTTTTTTGTGGTCGTTTTTTTTGAAAGGTTCGATTGAAATTGTGGGCTTTTTATACTCTGGTATTCTATGGCTGTTTGCTGTACCAACAGCCTTTTCTTTAATTAAGACAAGAATGAAAAGAGTCGACTGTTTTTTCTGTGGCTTGAGGCCATTTGTATTAAATAGTATGAGCACAAGACTTGGTCACAATATATATGCAATTAGTTTTCAAACTATTGTGAATTTTATTTTATTAGGTATGCAGGAAGGCGCTGTAACTTTATTCAATTACGCGTATAGATTTGTATTGGCGATATTTAGCGTAACTGTCTCACCGTTGAATAAAGTGTTGATGTTTGATTTATCTGTTTTGGGAGCTAAAAATAAGTTACAGAATTATAATTCTATTTCAAATAAATATATCAAGCACGCTTTATTTCAGTTTTGCTTTTTATCTGTTTTGGGGCTGATTTCGTTACTAATTATTAAGCAATTACACCAGATATCCAGTTTAAATATTGATTTAGGTTTATTGGTCATAATGTTTGGTATTGTTGTTGTTTGGCAGTTAGTTGTGATAATAGAATCTGTTTATGTGGGTATTATTATCACTTCGTTACAGTCCGTTTATTTTGTAATAGTGAATAGCTTATTTGTATTAACATTTTTCTTTTCATCTCTAGTGGCTGCTTCATATAGTAGTGTTTTGTTTTTGGGTGTTGCAGGTTTTTTATCGCAGTTGCTTAGTTTGTACTTATATAGATTATTAGCGATGCGAATATTAAGAAGTATATAGTGAAGGATTTTATGAGCCAACCTCTAGTGTCAGTTTGCATACCCGTATATAACGGTGAAAAATATATAGAAGAAACTATCCGATCAGTTCTAAATCAAGACTTTGTCAATATTGAAGTAGTTATCCAAGAAAATGCTTCCTCTGATAGAACTAGAGAGATTGTACAAAATATGGCTGCTAAGGATTCTCGTGTAAAGGTTTTTATCAATAGCAACACAGTATCAATGGCAAAAAATTGGAATCTAGCTTTAAATAATTCAAATGGTAATTATGTTCAACTTTTGAGTGCGGATGATTTGATTATGCCTGAATTTGTTTCCAGTGCTTTAAGTGTTTTAGAGAACAATGAAAGTATTGATTTTGTTTCAACAGAACATCTTTTATTATTTCCGAACAAGGCTCGTGGTCGAAAAATTGATGTAAAGGGTGGTGAAAGGGTGTTGACTTGCGGAGAGGTTTTATTGAAAAACCCTTTTTCAATAAATTTTACTGTGTTTAGGAAAGCTTTTTTAGTTTCATTAATGTTACAACAGGGTAAGTATTTTCGCGAGCCATATTTTACATGTGATTATGATTTATGGATAAGGGCAGCAGAAAGAAAAAGTAAAGTGTTTTTTATCCCAAACGTCCTGGCAAAATATAGAGTGCATGATGATTCTCTATCATCAAAAAAATAAAATGATTAAGCACACACTGTTAACTTTATCGTCCAATAAAACTACCTTAATGGAGCTTGTAAGTTTTCTTACAAGATACTCCTTTTAAGATTTTTGGTTAGGTTAGTCTTTGTTGAGGCGTCTGATAAAAAGAAAATCGTCAACTACTTATTTAAGCGACTATTTTTTAGAAACTGTATGGGTTTATATAAATATTTTTTGTACTTTCAATAATAACTCTGGGGTATGAGAGAGTCGATTTAGTTCCATTTTTTGGGTTTAAAGTTCAGCCATCATACTTATTTGGACTGCCTATAATTTATTACTTCTTAAGTAGAATTGGTCTTTCTGGATTGCTTCATTTTTTTCTTGGAGTAATGCTTTTTCTGCTTTATTTGTTAATTTGGTATGCTGCAGGATATGAGTTTTATACTAAACGATGGTTTCTGTTCTTTTTTGTTATCCTTCTTTCTCTATCCCTCTCGTTTTACGCTGTGCGAAAACTTGAGATTGCTTGCTTAGCTAAGTTGATTTATTTTTGGGCAGTAGGGCAGTTCATTTTTTGTATTATTCAGATATATAGCTATTTAAATGGTGATTATTTAACTGAAGATTTTGTTTTCACTGGGGTCTTTAATGTTTCAGCAATCACTTGGACTGAAGGTTTAAGGCTTTCAGGTTCATTTCTTGACCCGAACCGCTTTGCCTTTTCGGTCGTTTTTGCGATGATTTTTTATTCTTTATCGAAAAAATACTGGAGTTCGAATAAGAAAATCTAATATATTCTCAAGTGTTTTAATGATTTTTGGTTCCCTATCTAAATCTGCCATCTTATCTGGAGTGGTAGTTTTTTTTATGAATAGGTTAATGTTTTTAATATTGTTGTCTTTTCTTTTTATTTCTTTCTTTTTATTTTACGACATCCTTGTCTCTAGATTAGAGTTAGGCTTGGAGCAAGGAAGTTCTGCTAGTTTGCATGTCACGCTTATTTATTTAGGTCTTGATGCTATAGGAAACTTTAACTGGAATGAATTTTGTTTTGGGAAAGGCTTTTCTAGTTCTTCTCTTTATCTTCAGGAATACTTTTCAAACTCTTATGGTAATTTTCATAATCAATACCTTTCAATTATCTATGAAATGGGTTTTTTAGGGTTTTTTATCTATTTTCTTTTAAACCTAGTATTTGTTTTTAGGCTTGGAGTTTTGAAGGCGGTTTTGTTTTTGATCCCATTCCACATGTTCCAAGTGTTTTATTCAAACATTGGAGAACAAGTGGTTTTGTTTATTTTGTTTTATGTTTATTTTTATTACAGGAAGACGCTCTATTTATGAAACTTTTTTTAGTTGTAGGTTCATTGTCTTCGGGTTTTTGTGGGGTTGTTGATTATACATCTAGGCTCTTCAATGCATTGAGGACTACTGGAATTAATATAGAGATTAAAGTTTTATCGGATATCAAAATTAAAGCATTAATATCACAAACCGCTTTAATTCATATACAGTACCCCTCTAAAGGTTATGGGATTACTCTTCTCCCACAAGTTTATAGCATTTTTTTAAGTGTGTTGTTACGCTCCATGAGTTTAGTCAGGCTTCAATATTTAGGCGTTTGTTAGAGCTCCCGTTTTTGTTGTTTGCCACTAGACTGATTGTGACGACTGAGCAGGAACGATCGGCAGTTATAAAGTATTGGCCATTTTGTAAATCAAGGGTTTTTGTCATTCCTGTGTTTTCCGCAGTGTCTCCGTTGAAACCGGCACCAAGTGTTAAAGATAGGGATGGTATATGTTTTTTTGGCTTAATGAGGCCAAATAAAGGTGTAGAAGAGTTTGTTCAATTGATTCAGTTTTGCAGAAGCACGAATCTGGAAACACTATACCTGTTCATATTTATACAGCTTTACCGAGCGGCAGTGAGCAATTTTCGAGAAATAAAGGATCAAGCACATGGTCTTAAAATTAATTGGCATGTAAATAAACCTTTAGATGTTGTTTCGAAGGGGATGCTAAAAATGAAGTATGCTTATTTACATTTTCCTGACGGTGTTACTGAGCGAAGATCATCATTTATGGCTGCTATTTCACATGGAATTACTGTTTTATCTAATGCCTCAGACAATACTCCAGAAACTTTAAAACCAGCCTTTTTAAATGCAAATACACCATTGGAAGCGTATGAGTTATTAAAAAAACTTGAAAAAATATTGAAATGTGTGCGTTAACTCAGGCGAAAGGCCTTAAGGTCGCGAGTAATTATTCTGAAGAGAAAATCGTTGCTATGCACCAACATGTTTATAAACAATTAATGGTTGATGCCAATGACTAAAAAAATTGCGATTATACATGACTGGTTAGTCACTTATGCCGGTGCGGAAAGAGTGCTAGAGCAGATGTGTAAAGTTTACCCTGACGCTGACTTATTTAGTATGGTTGACTTTTACCAGAGGGAGAACGGAATTTTGTTTTGAATAAACCTGTTGAAACCTCGTTTATCCAAAAGTGGCCTAAGGCAAAAACTAAGTATCGCAGTTATTTACCTTTGATGCCATTGGCTGTCGAACAGTTTGATTTATCTGGTTATGACTTGATTATTTCGTCCTCTCACGCTGTGGCAAAAGGCGTAATTACAGGTCCTGATCAATTGCATATTTGTATGTGTTATTCACCCATTCGCTATGCCTGGGATTTGCAACATCAGTATTTGCGTGAATCAGGATTAGATAAAGGCTTTAAGGGGTGGTTGGCTAAGTGGTTGTTACACAAAATTCGACTATGGGATCTGCGTACTGTTAATGGTGTAGATAAGTTTATTGCTATTTCCGATTTTATTGGGCGGAGAATAAATAAGTTATATCGTCGTGAATCTGTCACTATTTATCCACCTGTTTATGTTGATGATTTTGTGGCTAATGATGTTGTTAAAGAGGATTTTTATTTCACATCTTCCAGAATGGTACCTTATAAAAAGATTGATTTGATTGTCGAGACTTTTTCAAAAAAACTGCCTGATAAAAAACTGGTGGTGATTGGTGATGGACCGGATTTTAAAAAGATTCAGGCTTTAGCGGGTGACAATGTCACTTTGCTTGGGTATCAAAAGTTTGATGTTTTAAAAGACCATTTAGCTAAAGCTAAGGCGTTTATTTTTGCTGCCGAAGAAGATTTTGGTATTGCACCTTTAGAAGCACAAGCAAGTGGAACGCCTGTTATTGCTTACGGTAAAGGCGGTGCTTTAGAGACGATTGTGGGGTTTGATTTTGATAAGCCAACCGGATTGTTTTTCAAAGAACAATCTTTAGACGCATTGGCGCAAGCCGTTGAGAATTTTGACGCAGAAGGCCACAAAATTCGACCTGAGCATTGTGTTGGAAACGCTCGACGTTTTAGTGACGTGCGTTTTAGACAAGAATTTAAAGATTTTGTAGAACAAGAATATAAAGAGTGGAAAGAAAACTTATGAAAAAAGCAATTGTAACTGGTATTACTGGGCAGGATGGTGCTTATCTGGCGGAGTTGTTGTTAGAGAAAGGTTATGCTGTTTATGGCACTTTTCGTCGAACGGCATCGGTAAATTTTTGGCGTATTGAAGAGTTGGGAATTCAAAATCACCCTAATTTACATTTGGTTGAATATGATTTAACCGATGCTTCCAACTCGATTCGTATGGTATCTGACATACAGCCGGATGAAATTTATAACCTTGCAGCTCAAAGCTTTGTAGGTGTGTCATTTGAACAGCCATTGGCTACCGCCCACATCACAGGTTTGGGGGCGGTTCATTTGTTAGAAGCCATTAGAATCGTTAACCCAAACATTAAGTTTTATCAGGCATCTACTTCAGAAATGTTTGGTGAAGTTCAAGCGATACCTCAAGTTGAATCTACGCCTTTTTATCCGCGCAGTCCTTATGGGGTTGCTAAGCTTTATGCACATTGGATGACGATTAATTACCGTGAGTCGTATGGCATTTTTGGCTCAAGTGGCATTTTGTTTAATCACGAATCGCCGTTACGTGGTCGTGAGTTTGTTACCAGAAAAATTACAGATTCGGTTGCAAAAATTAAGCTCGGAAAATTGGAGTGTTTAGAGCTTGGCAATATGGACGCCAAGCGCGACTGGGGTTTTGCAAAGGAATACGTAGAGGGGATGTATTTAATGTTGCAGGCCGATAAACCGGATACTTATGTGTTGGCTACCAATCGTACTGAAACCGTTCGTGATTTTGTGCGTTTAGCGTTTAAAGCCGTTGATATTGAACTTGAGTTTAAAGGCGAAGCTGAAAAAGAAGTCGCAGTTGATAAGGCAACGGGTAAGACTGTGGTAAGAGTGAATCCAAAGTTTTACCGTCCAGCAGAAGTTGATTTGTTAATCGGTAATCCAGAAAAAGCAAAGCGTGAGCTTGGTTGGGAACCAAAGACTTCTCTTGAGGAGCTTTGTGCAATGATGGTAAAAGAAGATTTGAGAAGAAATGAAGCCGGCTTCTCATTCTAAAGTTTTAATAACCGGGCTGGAGGGTTTTACTGGTCAGCATTTAGGCTCTTTCTTAACTCGTGCCGGTTTTGAGGTTGTGGGTTTGAAGTGTGATTTGACGGATCGAGCAGCTGTTTTTGCGGAAGTGGCGGCATGTTCGCCTGACTATGTGATTCATTTGGCGGGTATCTCTTTTGCAGCAGAAGCGGACGCGGGTTTGATTTATCGCGTCAATGTGGTCGGTACATTAAATTTATTAGATGCTTTATGCGAGCTTGATAAACCTGTGCAAAAAGTCGTTATTGCCAGCAGTGCAACAGTTTATGGCAATGTTCCTGGTTCGGTACTTTCTGAAGCATTATGCTCTAAACCAGTGAGCCATTATGGCTGTAGTAAGCTGGCTATGGAGCATATGTCGCAGAACTATCTGGGTAGGTTGCCATTGGTTATTACCCGTCCATTTAATTACACCGGTATTGGTCATGCAGAGCATTTTTTGATTCCTAAGATTGTTAAAGCTTACCAAGAGGGAAGAACTGAAATTGAGCTAGGAAACTTGGATGTTTCGCGTGAGTTTAATGATGTTCGTGATGTATGTTGCATTTACCATGATTTGTTGTTGGGTGAAAATTCCGGCATTACCGTAAATGTTTGCTCTGGTAGAACGATTAGTTTGATGCGCATTATTACGTTAATGGATCAGATTGCCGGTTATAAAATGCAAGTAAAGGTAAATCCTGCTTTTGTGCGTGCTAATGAAATAAAGGATTTGTCTGGCGATGTGTTGCAATTAAATGATTTGATTCAGCCTGATTTTAAATATGGTATCGAAGATACTTTACGCTGGATGTTTGGAGCTAAGTAATGATTAATATTCTTTTATCAGGCGGTTCTGGTACTCGCCTGTGGCCTTTAAGCGTACTATGTTGCCAAAGCAATTTGTACGCTTATTCGATAACGAATCCTTGTTTCAGAAGACTGTAAAACGCAATGCTTCAATTTGTTCTCGTAGTTTAGTTGTTTCTAATGCGGAGCAATATTTTTTGGCGATGGATCAGTTAGCCCAAGTGGGGGAACAGATTCCCTTGTCAAGCAAGGGAATGACGGATACAGTTCGGTTTTTGTTAGAACCCGTTGGGCGAAATACGGCTCCTGCTATAGCTTTAGCTGCTATGTTGTTGGATGAGGATGATGTGGTGTTTGTGACGACATCCGATCATTTGGTGAAAGAACAAGCCGCTTATGAGAAGGCCGTATTGAAAGCAAAAGAGCTAGCCGAGGCGGGTGGTTTGGTGACTTTTGGTATTCAGCCAACCTATGCTGAAACAGGGTTTGGTTATATTGAAGCTTCTGGTCATGATGTATTGTCATTTAAAGAAAAGCCGGATGCTGAAACGGCTCAATCATACGTTGAGCAGGGGAATTATTATTGGAATTCCGGCATGTTTTGCTTTAAAGCGGGGGTGTTGTTAGAAGAATTGAAAGAACATTCTCCTGAAATTTATGAAACTTCCTTAAAGGCTTTGAAATCTGCCAGGCAGGGGGGAAGTGATGGTTGCGTCATCAAAATTGGCTTGGAAGAGATGGAAGCTATTCCTGAAGATTCGATTGATTATGCGGTTATGGAAAAATCCGGTAAGGTGAAAGTGGTGCCGTGTGATATGGGCTGGTCGGATTTGGGGAGTTTTGATGCCTTGTATGAAGAGGTAAAACAACCAGGCCTGGATAATGCGGTTTTGGCGCGTTCAGAAAATGCGCCGGATGTGATTAGCGTGGATGCCAAAAATAATTTGGTGGTGTCTCGAAACCGGCAGATTGCCTTGGTGGATGTGGACGATCTATTAGTGGTGGATACATCGGATGCGATTTTAATTTCTAAAAAGGGCAGCTCTCAGAAGGTGAAGCAGGTTGTGGCGGAAATTAAAAAGTCGCAGCCAGAAATGGCAGAAATCCATCGTCTGGCCCATCGTCCTTGGGGTACTTATGAAGTGTTGGTGGATTCTGATCAATATAAGGTCAAGCGCATTGTGGTGAAGCCAGGGCAACGTTTGTCTTTGCAAAAACACTTTCATCGCAATGAGCATTGGGTGGTCGTCTCTGGAACGGCAATGGTCACGGTGGATGACGATACTTTCTTAGTTCGTCCGAATGAATCTACTTATATCCAAATGGGGCAGGTGCACCGCTTGGAAAATAGCGGAAAAATTGACCTGGTAATGGTAGAGGTTCAAGTGGGTGAGTATACCGGCGAAGATGATATTGTTCGTATTGATGATATTTATGGCCGTTAGGCGTGGATTTTGTATTGTGCGGGTTTGATGGTGTTTTTGATGTAAAATATTTGGAACATTGTTTTGGAGTTTGAGTCATGAAAAAACTTAAAATGGAATGTAAATCAAAAAGACGGTTCTCAACCTTGTCTGGCCTTGCCAGTGTGTTTGATATTCTTCCAAGCCGTAATTATGATGATTACTACCGTTCCACTAATGTGGAAGAGCGGTTGTCTGGGTATTGGTCTCGTTCAGCCGAATATTTAAACAAAGCGGTCATTAAGTATGAGCGATCTTGAAACGCTAGAGGATGATGCAGGTGAAATTGAATCCATGCTGCCTCTTCTTGAAAAAGGTGAGCTTACAAACCAAGATCAAATAAAACTAGCGGAGTTGTTAAAAGACGCGTCACCTTCTGTTGTTTTACAAGCTACGCACCACCAAAGTTTTTCAGGTCCAATTCCCCATCCTTCTATTTTAGAAGGCTATTCTGAAGAAGTTAGAAATAAAATTGTTGAAATGGCTGTGAAAGAACAGTCTCATACACATGTGATGGAAGAAGTTTCGCTGGATGGCGCGATAAAAAAAGATAAGCGTGGTCAGTGGATGGGGTTTGGCATTGCGGTGACGGGGTTGCTGGCCGCTGCTTTTATTGCTCAGTTTAGTACAGCGGTGGCGGGTATTATTGCGGCCTTGGATTTGGTTGGTTTGGTTGCGATTTTTGTTGCACCGCGCCTGTTAGAAAAAGAAATAACTAAGTAAATATTGATTATTTAAGCCTGCTTCTGCAGGCTTTTTTGTTATTAGGTTGGATAAATGAAATCACTTTCTTGTTTTAAAGCGTATGACATTCGTGGCAAGGTGCCGGAAGAGTTGAATGAGGATTTGGCTTACAAAATTGGCCGAGCATTTGTCGCGGAATTAAATGCCGAATCTGTGGTGGTGGGGTATGACATTCGCTTGGAAAGCGAAGGCTTGGCGAAGGCGTTGAAAAACGGTCTGACGGATGCCGGAGCGGATGTGTTGAATATTGGTTTGTGCGGTACGGAAGAGGTTTATTTTGCCACCTTTCACCATCAAACAGACGGTGGCATTATGATTACCGCCAGCCATAATCCAAAAGGGTATAACGGCATGAAACTGGTGGCGAAAGACGCTAAACCGATTTCCGGCGATTCTGGTTTAAAGGCGATTGAGCAGCGGGTGTTGAATGAAGCGTTCAATACCTCAAAATCACCAGGCCTGGTGGATTTTCAACCAGACAAATCTGCCTATATTCAGCACTTGATGTCTTATGTGGATGTATCCATTTTGAAACCGCTCAAGATTGTGATGGATGCAGGGAATGGTTCGGCTGGGGCGGTGATTAAGCAAATCGCCGAAAAGTTGCCATTTGAGTGTGTGTTTGTCAATGAAACGCCGGATGGTCATTTTCCAAATGGTGTGCCTAATCCGCTTTTGCCACAAATGCGTGCCATGACTTCTCAGGCCGTAAAAGAGCATAACGCCGATTTTGGTATTGCATGGGACGGCGATTTTGACCGTTGTTTTTGTTTGATGAAAACGGAGAGTTTATTGAGGGCTATTATCTGGTTGGGTTGTTGGCCGAAACTCTGCTGGCAAAGCAGCCAGGCGGCAAATCATTCACGATCCTCGTTTAACTTGGAACACGATTGAGCAGGTTAAAGCAGCGGGTGGGGTTCC
>LZQR01000120.1_pt1 | contig 21189 bp, 24 predicted proteins | sample 768601 | NCBI WGS metagenome assembly LZQR01 (sample SAMN05207299, study PRJNA324521) | oil field metagenome | isolation source: sample BH-FW-24 from oil reservoir | place: India: Bombay High | collected 2015-12-04
TCACCGGCGGCGGTTGCTCCGGTTTCCAGTACGGTTTACGTTTGACGAATCTCAAGCGGAAGACGACACGGTGGTTGAGAAAGAGGGTGTCAAATTAATTGATTGACCCGATGAGTTTTCAGTACCTTGTCGGCGCGAAAATCGATTACCTTGAAGATCTTCAAGCGCATGAAGGCAACCCGGATTTGAAATTACGAGTTTACATCACCGGCGGCGGTTGCTCCGGTTTCCAGTACGGTTTACGTTTGACGAATCTCAAGCGGAAGACGACACGGTGGTTGAGAAAGAGGGTGTCAAATTAATGATTGACCCGATGAGTTTCAGTACCTTGTCGGCGCGAAAATCGATTACCTTGAAGATCTTCAAGGCGCACGATTTGTCATCGAGAACCCGAATGCCACCACAACCTGTGGCTGCGGTTCATCGTTCAGTGTTTAAAATTCGATAAACACTTTATTTAACGGCACGATTATTCTCCGGTCATCCCGGCTTGTGGTCGTGTCCGAAATCATTTTCTAGGGTAAATTATGGAATACATTCCTGGTTTGGCAGGCGTGCCTGCAACAGAGTCTGAAATTTCTTATATCGACGGTCAAAAGGGTATTCTGACCTACCGTGGTTACAACATCATGGAACTGGCGGAATACTCTTCCTTCGAGGAAACCACGCTTTTGTTGCTGTTTGGCAATCTGCCGACGGCCGGTGAATTGGCGGATTTCGAAAACCAGCTCCGTAATGCCCGCCGCGTGAAATACAATCTGCGCGAGATTATGAAAAACCTGCCGGCTACGACGCATCCGATGCACATGCTGCAAGTCGCGGTGGCCAGTTTGGCCAGTTTTTACCCCAGTACCGAGTACATGAAGGGCGGGACGGAAAACCAGGCTTATATCAATGAAGTGACGGTGAACATCATTTCCCACATGGGCACCCTGGTCGCGATGTGGGAGCACATGCGCAACGGTTACGATCCAATTGAGCCGCGTAAGGATTTGACCTACGCGGAAAACTTCCTGTACATGGTGACGGGCGAAGAGCCGGATAAGGATTGGGCGCGGTTGCTGGATGCTTGTTTGATTTTGCACGCCGAGCACACCATCAATGCGTCGACCTTTACCACCATGGTAACCGGTTCGACCTTGGCGAATCCGTGCTCGGTTATTTCCTCGGCGATTGCGTCTTTGTCCGGTCCGTTGCACGGTGGTGCCAATCAGAAAGTCATCGAAATGCTGGATGAAATCGGTTCGCCGGAAAACGCGCGTCCTTACATTGAAAACCGTCTGGCGGAAAAGAAAGTGATTTGGGGCATGGGGCACCGTGAATACAAAACCAAGGACCCGCGGGCTACGATTCTGCAAAAATTGTCTTCCGAATTGTTGCAGAAGAAGAACGATGCCGGTTCCCTGAGCCAGGCGTTTGCCACGGCGATGGAGGTGGAAAAGGTCTGTGAAGAGTTATTAAGCCATAAAGGTGTTTACCCGAACGTCGATTTTTATTCCGGCATTCTGTACAAGGAAATGGCTTTGACGCCGGTTTGTTCACACCGATTTTTGCAGTGGCGCGTTCTGCTGGCTGGATGGCGCACTGGCGTGAGCAGCTGCAGAACAACAAAATCTTCCGTCCGACACAGATTTACACCGGTGCCGGCAATTCCTGCTACTTGCCGATGGAAAAACGCGGCGAATCCCATGCGCGGGAAGCCGCTGAGTAATCCGAAACGTGTTTCCGTTTACGTTTAAAAAAGCCGCTCATTGAGCGGCTTTTTTATTGGTCAAAATCACCAGGCCTGGTGATATTTATACTTAACAACGCATGTGATGTTAAGCGTGCCAGATACCGCCCAATATCGAATCGCGTTTGGCGCCGGTAATGCTGGCCAGCGGAATGGGCCGGTTCAATAAGCGCTGTTGAGCGAGCCAGGCGCACATCATCGCTTCCATAGCATGGGGGTGAATGCCATAATCGGCGGTGGTTTTAACCGGATATCTCAGGCTGTGTTGCAAGCGGTTCAGTAAGGTTTGGTTTTCGGCACCGCCGCCGCAAATCAGCACTTCTGTCGGGGGCTCGGGCAAGGTTTTCAGCCTTGAATCAGTGTCTCGACGGTGAGTTGGTTGAGTGTCGATAACAGGGCTTCGGGGTTGGTTGTTCGGAACTGAAAGAGGTCAATTGCCGATTCAACAGCCTGGTTGAAATAGTCCTTTCCGGTGGTTTGGGAGCCGGCTGGGCAAAGTAGTCGTCCGTCAAAAGCTGCGCCAGTAATCGGTTGTCCGGTTCGGTTTGTGCCGCCAATTGCCCATTGGCATCGTAGTCGCATCCAAAATGCTGGCGGCAGATGTCATCCATTAAGCCATTACCTGGCCCGGTGTCGAAACCAAGGGTGTCACTTGGCGACAGGTAGCTGATATTGGCGATGCCGCCGATATTGATGACCGCCAGACGTTCAGTGTGCGCAAACAGTGTGCGGTGGAACGCTGGGCCAGTGGCGCACCTTGGCCGCCGTTGGCGAGGTCGTCGATGCGAAATCGGCCACGGTGGTCACAGCGGTTTGTTTGGCAATAAAGGCCGGGTGGCCGATTTGCAAGCTCATCGGAATGTCCGGCGCATGGAAAACAGTTTGGCCGTGGCTGCCGATGGCGGTCACGGTTTTCGATGCTGTGCCGGTTTGTTCCAGTAGCGCTTGGGTGGCTTGGGTGAACTGCATGGCCACATCGTGTTCCAGTTGGCACAGGCTTTTTAAACTGGCTTGCGGTTGTTCGTTGAGTTGATTTAAGGCTTGTTGTAAGGCTTGCGGGTAAGGATAGGTCAGAAAGCCTTTTAGGGCGATGTTGCCGTCTGAGAATTCGACCAAGGCCGCATCGATGCCATCGAGACTGGTGCCGGACATCAGTCCGATGTAGAGACCATCCACCGGACGGTCACTGGCGTTATTCAAAATTGGACACCAACTGGGTGTGCGGGTTGAGGCGGTCCATCTGGGCCGTCATCAAACCGGCGTATTGATCGAAACGGGCGCGGTACTGTTTCGGTACTGGGCCGGCGTCCGGGAATTTGACTTCAATGGATCCACGTGACGGCCGCTTTTGCGGAATTCATAGTGCAAATGCGGGCCCGAAGCCAAGCCAGTTTGACCGATGTAGCCGATGGTATCGCCCTGACGTACCCAGTCGCCTTTTTGTATTTGCCGAATTTGGACATGTGGGCATAAACAGTGGTGTATTTTCCGGCATGCTTGACGAAAATCACGCGGCCATAACTGCGGCTCCAAGCCCGTTTGACGATTTGGCCGTCACCAGTGACGTGAATCGGAGTGCCGATCGGTCCGCCGTAATCCACACCGCGGTGAGCACGCCATTTTTTCAAAACAGGGTGGTAGCGCTTTGGTTTGTAGCGGGAGGTGATGCGTACATAGTCCACCGGATTACGTAAAAAGCTTTACGTAAATTGCGACGGTTTTCATCGTAATAGCCCACTTTTTCATCGTTGGCGTCTCGTAATAAAAGGCGGTATGGCGTTCGTTACCGGCGGTGGTGATTTCGGCGGCGAGAATGTCGCCGTCACCGATGTATTGACCGTTGATGAAATGTTTTTCGTAGATGACTTTGAACGGGTCGCCTGGGCGTAGCTGGCGAATGAAGTCGATTTCCCACGAAAAGATATCCGCCAGGTTCATAATGGTTTTGGCGCTGAGTCCGGCTTCGGTGCCGCTCAGGTAAAACGAATGTTGGATGGTGCCGGCGGCGGTTTCCACTTTGGTTTCCACCGGATGTTCGATTTTTTGAATTAAAAAATCATCGTTGTCCTGGCGGATTAACTGGTAGTGGGTGGCATCGTGTTTCGGGTAGAGGATTTTCTGCAACTGGTTCTGCTGGTCGGTCCAGATATCCAAGGCATCGCCGACGCGCAATTGCGTCAACCATTCACCGTGTTGAGTGGTAGCGATTTTAAAACTGGTGCCGGCCGGAATGCCGAGGGCGTCGAGTGCTTGCGACAGGCTGCCGTTTTTCTGAATGGTGATATGGTGTTTATGCCAGCCGTTATCGGGCGTTTTGTCGGTGAGGTGAGCGGTATCCGTGAGCGGCGGAAGAGGGAGTCGCTGCTTCTCCGCCGGTTGGGAGGCGGTGGCGAACTGCACGACAAACAAGAAAATCAGTGTCAGTAACAGTATAAAATGTAAGCTTGCTTTTAACTGGTTCACTAGTCTTTCTAAGTGTTTGTAAATCGGTGTAAAAACCGATTCAATACCTGCTCTAAAAATGCGTTAAGCCTGATTATACCTGAACAAAAACCGGAAATACCAGTCTTAATCGTGAAGATATTCTACCTGTTTGCGGTTTTTGACGAGGTTTCAAGCCGAAATCAGCCGACTTCGACTTCAATGTCGCAGCCGTAATCCGTTGGGTTTGCGCCAATGAACGGGTGCTTGTTGACCTTACACCAGCTACGTATGTCCTTTTCGGCGCCCGGGTCGGTGCATTCGATAATCAGGCGTTCGCCGGATGATGACTGGCGAACGCTTTGCTGCAATTTAATCACCGGCATTGGGCATTTGAGGCCTTTTGCGTCAATCCGCTGTGCTTCGGGCATTTTTTTGTCCAATAAGTTGTTATAATTAGCGGTATTTTACGTCAGAAAGGCCGGGGTTTTGCGTAAATTGTGATGCGGTGGCTAGGTGCCATCAAAACACGGACGTGGCCTCGGTGATTCAAACCCATTCACAGTATCAAACAGACAGGGAAACAAAGTGTCTAACAACGCGGCAACGGATATTTCAACTTTTCAAGGGTTGATCCAAACCCTTCAAGCCTTCTGGGCAGAGCAAGGTTGCGTCATTATGCAACCGTACGACAACGAAATGGGAGCGGGAACCTTCCATCCATCCACCTTTCTAAAAGCCGTCGGCCCGGAGCCATGGCGTGCGGCCTATGTTCAGCCATGCCGCCGTCCAACCGACGGTCGCTACGGTGAAAACCCGAACCGTTTGCAGCATTATTATCAGTTCCAAGTCATGCTGAAGCCGTCGCCGGATAACATTCAGGAATTGTATCTGGAATCGTTGAAAACCCTTGGCATCGACCCGTTGGAACATGATATTCGTTTTGTGGAAGACAACTGGGAGTCGCCCACCTTGGGCGCCTGGGGCTTGGGCTGGGAAGTTTGGATGAACGGGATGGAAGTGACCCAGTTCACCTATTTCCAACAAGTCGGCGGCTTGGAATGCCGTCCGGTGACCGGTGAAATCACTTACGGTCTGGAGCGCATCGCCATGTACCTGCAAGGCGTCAACAGCGTGTACGACCTGACTTGGGTGAATGGGCCGGAAGGCAAAGTCACTTATGGGGATGTGTTCCATCAAAACGAAGTGGAAATGTCGACCTATAACTTCGAAAAAGCCGATACCGAAATTTTGTTCCGTACCTTTGACGAATGCGAGACCGTGTTCGGAAAACTGGTGGCGGACAAGCTGCCGTTGCCGGCTTACGAGCAGGTATTGAAAGCATCGCATGCCTTTAACCTATTGGATGCGCGTCATGCCATCAGTGTGACGGAGCGTGCCCGCTTTATCGGGCGAGTGCGTAACATGGCGAAGCAAATCGCCGAAGCTATTATGAAGGACGAGAAGCCCTCGGCTTCCCTCTGGTGAAAGAGGGAGGACGATAAGATGACCATGGATATGAATACAACGGATTTTTTAGTTGAAATCGGAACCGAAGAACTGCCGCCGAAGGCCTTGAAAACCCTTTCGAAAGCGTTTGTGGACGGTGTCAAAGCTGGTTTGGATGAAGCGGAACTGCGTTATGAATCCGCGCTCGGCTACGCGGCACCACGCCGTTTGGCGGTGAGGGTGCAAGGTTTGCAGGCCCGTCAGGAAGATAAGACCGTCGAACGCAAAGGGCCGGCCAAGAAAGCGGCCTTTGATGCGGACGGAAATCCGACCAAAGCGCTGCAAGGCTTTGCGCGCGGCTGCGGTGCCGATGTTGCCGACTTATCGGAAATGGAAACCGATAAGGGTGTCTGGATGGTTTACTATCTGGAGCAAAAAGGCCAAGCGGCCGCCGATTTATTGCCGGAGATTGTGAACCAAGCTTTGGCGAAATTGCCGATTCCGAAGCGCATGCGCTGGGGCAGTTCCGATGTGGAATTCGTTCGTCCGGTGCACTGGGTGATGATGTTGCTGGATGGCGCGGTGGTGCCGGCCACGGTGTTGGGGCACGAAACCTCGAACGTGACGCACGGTCATCGTTTTCATGCGCCGCAAGCGATTGAAATCGCCAGGCCTGGTGATTATTTGACTGTGCTGCGTGAACAAGGCTATGTCGAGGCCGATTTCGACGCGCGCCAGGAGCGCATTCGTCAACAAGTCATCGCTGCGGCCGAGTCGGTCAATGGCGTAGCGGAAATTGATGAAAGCCTGTTGGAAGAAGTCGCGGCCCTGAATGAATGGCCGACCGCGGTGGTGGGCGACTTTGACGAAAGTTTCCTGAATGTACCGTCGGAAGCCTTGATCTCGGCGATGAAAGGGCACCAGAAATATTTCCATATTCTCGATGCAAACGGTCGTTTGATGGCGAAATTCATTACCTTGTCGAACATCGAAAGTTCCAATCCGGAGTCGGTGAAAAAAGGGAATGAGCGGGTGATTCGTCCGCGTTTGTCGGACGCCAAATTCTTCTGGGATCAAGACCGCAAGCAGCCGTTGGACGACTTCCTGCCGCGTTTGAAAACCGTGGTGTTCCAGCAAAAACTGGGCACCTTGTACGACAAGGTCGAGCGTTTGGAAACGCTGGCGGTGAAAATCGGCAAGCCGTTGGGTGAGGCGTCTCAGATTCTGGAACGCGCGGCGCGTTTGTCGAAATGCGACTTGATGAGCGAAATGGTGGGCGAATTCCCGGACTTGCAAGGGGTGATGGGGCGTTATTACGCTCAGGCGCAAAACGAAAACGCTTTGGTTTCGGAAGCGATTGATGGCCAGTATCAGCCGCGCTTTGCCGGGGATGCTTTGCCGGCATCGACGGTGTCTCAAGCCTTGGCGATTGCTGATAAGCTGGATACGATTACCGGTATTTACGGCATCGGTCAGGTGCCGACCGGGGATAAGGACCCGTTCGCTTTGCGTCGTTCCGCTTTAGGCTTGATGCGCATCATTATCGAAAAAGAGCTCGATTTGGATTTGCGTTTGTTGATTCAATTCAGCTTGGATTTGCATTCCGAAATTACCGCTTCCGAGACATTGGTGGATGAAATTTACGATTTCATCGTCAGCCGTTTGAAAGCCTATTACGCGGCCAAAGGTGTGTCCGCTGAACAATTTGAAGCGGTCCGTGTTTGTGCGCCGGCCCATCCGTTGGATTTCGGCAAGCGTATTGATGCGGTCTGTCAGTTCAGCGATATGGAAGGTGCGGAGAGTTTGAGTGCGGCCAACAAACGTATCGCCAACATTCTCAAAAATACGACGGCGATTTGCCGGAGGAAGTCGATACCACGCTGTTTGAAGAAGCGGCTGAAAAGGCGTTGTTCGAGGCGTTGGATGCGTTGCGTGAAACCGTCAGCAGTCAGATTGCCGGGCGCGATTATGCGGCGGCCATGGCCTTGCTAGCGACCATTCGTCAACCGGTGGACGCTTTCTTCGATCAGGTCATGGTGATGGCCGATTCAGAGGCCGTTAAACAAAACCGTTTGGCGCTGTTGAATCAAATTTATCAACTGTTTTTGCAGGTGGCGGATATCTCGCGTCTGTAAGTTTGGTGTGTATTGAAAAACGGGCTCGCGGTCTTTGGCTGTCGGGTCCGTTTTGTTTTAAGGCGTCTGAAAAGACGAATGAAAATAACCAGGCCTGGTCATTGTTATGATTGGGTGTTTGTTAGGAAAATCGCATGAAATTGATTGTATTGGATCGCGATGGCGTGGTGAACGAGGATTCGGATGCCTACATCAAACATCCGGATGAATGGCATCCGGTGCCAGGCAGCTTGGAAGCCATTGCAAAACTGAAGCAAGCGGGCTGGACGGTGGCGGTGGCCACCAATCAGTCCGGGGTTCGGCGCGGTTATTATTCACGCGAGACGCTTCACGCCATGCATATGAAATTTGTGGCGTTGCTGGCGGAGCAGGGCGCGGAAGTGGACTGGATCAGCTATTCGCCTTATGTCGCGGAAGACGACTCGCCGTGCCGTAAACCGGGAACGGGCATGTTGCAGGCCATTGAAAACCGTTTTGGCGTGTCCTTGGCGGGGCAACCGATGGTGGGCGATACCTTGGCAGATATTGCCGTGGCAAAGGCCAAAGGCATGACGCCCTATCTGGTGAAAACCGGAAAAGGTCCACGAACCTTGGCGACACAAGACCCTTTGTTGTCGGGTGTTCCGGTTTACGACAATTTATTGACGGTGGTGGAGGTTTTGCTATGAGCGCGCTGAAAAGGGATTCTACGGATTTCGGTCGATTTTGTTCGCAATCGGGCAAGTGGTGTCGGTCATCCTGTTTTCAGTAGTGGGCCAGCTGTTGCGGCCCTTCTCGAACCGCGCCCGTTACCAGTTTATCCACTACTGGGCTCGATTCTGTATTTGGTGGTTGAAGGTGACTTGTGGTGTCTCCTATCGACTGCACGGTCGCGAGCATCTGGACTTCTCAAAAACTGGTTTGGTTCTTGCTAGACATGAGTCGACATGGGAAACCTTGGCTTTTCAGGAAATTTTCCCACGACAAACATTCGTATTGAAAAAAGAACTGCTGCGGATTCCGTTCTTCGGATGGGGACTGGCTTTGCTGGACCCGATTTCGATTGACCGGAATGCCGGAAGACAGGCGATCAAACAAGTGGTGAGCGATGGTGTGGCGCGCCTCCACAATGATGTTTGGGTGGTGATTTTTCCGGAAGGGACCCGTATGACATCCGGCCAGCCCGGCAAGATCAAGCCGGGCGGCGCTTTATTGGCGCAGAAGGCCGATGCGCCAGTGTATTTGGTGGCGCATAATGCGGGGCGCTTTTGGCCCAAAAACAGCTTTGTCAAATATCCCGGTATTGTGGATATTCATATCAGCCCGCCGTTGGAGACTGCAGATCTGACGGTGGCCGAAATCAACCAGAAAATAGAGGAATGGTTTTTAGCGCACTCTGACATTCAGCACGACAACTCAACCGATAAGAAGAGTGATAAGAGTGAGGTGCGCTGAAACGAAACGATAAATGAGTAAACTGGCAACCTTCATTGGCGTCTTTTTCGGAAGTCTGATCGTACTTCTGAGCATGGTCGATTTTGAAAAAGGCCAGTTGCTGTCTGCCTTCTTTAATTTTCAAGGGTTGCTGGTCGTTCTGGGCGGCACCTTTGCCGCCACGCTCATCAATTATCCGCTCTCCCAAATGGGTTGCTTCTTCCGCGGCATCGGCAAGGTGTTCGCATCCGAACCGGAATCGGAAAATGAAGCCATCGAACAAATCGTTTACCTCAGTCACATTGCGCAAAGCAAAGGCGTGTTGGCGTTGGAAAAGGAAATCGAGTTGATTTCGGATTCCTTCCTGCGTTTTGCGTTGTCGGAAATGATGGTTTATCGGGATAAAGAACACCTCGCCACCAGTTTGGAAAACCACTTGAACGCCATGCGGTTGCGACACCTCAATTGTCAGGATGTGTTCAACAATATGGCGTCTTACGCGCCCGCCTTTGGCATGATGGGAACGGTGATGGGGCTGATTATGATGATGACCTCGCAAGTGGGCGGAGATGCCGGCACCTATACGCCCGGGCAGTCCGACGATATGTTGAATAATTTGCTGCAAGGGATGGGCTTGGCGTTGGTGACGACGTTCTATGGCGTTTTGTTCGCCAACTTCGTGTTTATTCCGATTGCCGGTAAGTTGAAGGTGTTGTCGGATGCGGAGGCGTTGAAAACGAAATTCTGATGTACGGCGTGTTGGGACTGAAAAACGAACAGCCACCGCTGCTGTTACGTGAAAGTCTGACCGCGTTCGTCAATGAAAAAACAAAGAGCGGTTGGAGCTGACGCTCAGGTAACGGAGGCGTGACATGAAATCGGAAGCCATCGTTCAAGCGGAGGAAGTGCGCGCGACTCAGCGCATGAAACGCAACCAGGCCTGGCAGATTGTGTTCATCGCTCTGTTTACCTCTCTGCTGGCGTTTTTTGTGTTGATTATTACCATGGTGGAATTGGAAGGTTCCAAGCCCAAACGTGATTATCAACGCCTGGTCAATAATCTCTATCAGGATTCCGTGCATTTGAAAAAACAATTGGGTCTGGAATGGCTGCACGTTGAAAACACCCTATCGAAAGGGGTTCGCTTTACCCTGGACGAATCGGATTTGGCCAAGCAAGACCTGTTCGCGCCCGCACGGGCCAGAGTGAACCCGCGTTACCTCCCTTACATTAATCGTTTCGTATTGTTTTTGGATGAGTTGGATTTACCCACCTATGGCGCGCGCCACCAAAAGCTGGTCAACAGCATTTTACGACCGGATGAAAAATTCCAAGTCACCATTCGAGTGGAAGGGCATACCGACGCCAGCCCCTTGGCGAAAACCGCTTTGTATCGTAGCAACTTCGAGCTGAGTACGTTTCGTGCCTATGCCATTATGAGTTTGTTGAAGCTGTATACCGGCTTGCCCGACCATTTTTTCGCCATCGCCGGTTACGGCAGTTTTCGGCCAGTGACGAACAACCCGTTGGAGCCGGCAAACCGGCGGGTGGAAATTTATCTGGTACCACAGCTGGTTCCGGTTGAGGAGGGACCATGAGTGCGCAGGCGTTGAAAGCACGCAGCTCCTGGCTGTTTTCGTTCGGGGATGTGATTACCTTGTTAATCACCTTCTTCATTATGATGATTGTCCTGAATAAAGGCGAAATCACGCGGGTGCAAAAATGGACCGAGATGCAGTTGGATTTGGCTTATGCCGACTTGAAGGAACAGATGGCCGGTGCACAAGGCATTACCCTAGCGCGTAAACCAACGGCATCTTGATCAATATCGATCAGAACGGCGCTTATGTGAAAGGTGGTTTTGAGCCTTCCGAGTCCTTGAAAGATGAACTGACCCGTTTAGGCCAGGCGTTGGGCGGTTTGCCGCTTTTTAAGCTCAGTCTCGCGGATATGCCGAAAAAGTGGTGGAATACGCCGAGGCAGATCACATGAAATGGCGGGCCGAAATTTCAGTGGAAGGGCATTCCGATAATGATAAGATCGATCCAAATTCGGCCTTGCGGAATAACTGGTTTTTGAGCACCATGCGGGCGCAGAATGTGATGCGTTTGCTGTACGAAAACAGCGATTTGTCACCGAGGCTGTTCGGCATCGCCGGTTACGGTGAGTTTCGCCCGATTGCCTCCAATGACACGCCGGCAGGAAGGCATGAATCGTCGGGTACAGATTTTGGTGGCCGCCAATTTTGAAAAGGATGATTGGACGGACGAATGAGGCCGGCGAAGGCTTATGCCTTTGGTGGCAGCTGCCAATCAATCGGGGCTTGCTGGTGTTGCGTTAAATAGTGGTTGGCACGGGAAAAAGGCCGACTGCCGAAAAAGCCGCGATAGGCGGAGAGCGGTGACGGGTGCGGGCTTTTTAAAATCAAATGACGTTGCGGGTCGATGAAGCGCCCTTTCTTTTGCGCGTAAGCGCCCCACAAGATAAACACCAAATGTTCGCGTTGCGTGGCCAGGGCATGGATGATGGCATCGGTAAACTGCTCCCAGCCGCGATTTTGGTGAGCATTGGGTTGGCCGGCTTCCACGGTGAGGACGGCGTTGAGCAGTAAGACGCCCTGGTCGGCCCAGGGTTGTAAATAGCCGCAATGCTGGTTGTCGACATTGAGGTCGTCTTGCAACTCTTTATTAATGTTCAGCAGCGATTTTGGCAAGGGCTGGACGTCCGGCAAGACCGAAAAACTTAAACCGTGGGCGTGGCCGATGGTCGGGTAAGGGTCTTGTCCGAGAATCACGACTTTGACTTTGTCAAACGGCGTGCTGTTCAAGGCGTTGAACCACTGACGGCCTTTTGGAAGAATGCGTTTTCCTTGGGCTTTTTCGGCGGTCAAAAACGCCTTTAACTCTTGCATATAGGGTTGGTCGAATTCCTGACCGACCACGGCCAGCCAAGATGGGTCGAGTTGGATGTTCTGCTGCGGCATTGAGCGTCTCTGGTTTAAAACGGGTTAAGCGAATGAGTTTAACAGCCTGAATCGCACCGGCTAAGGTGATAAGCGGGCAATGTGCCAGGCCTGGTCGTTTTCGTCGGAGTGCGCGAAACGAAAACGGTCATGCAAACGGCTTGGGCGGCCTTGCCAGAATTCGAAATAGGTCGGTGTCAGACGATAGCCGCCCCAGTGCTCGGGGCAGGGAATTTCGCCTAAATGTTCTTCGGCCGCGATTTCCATGTTCTGTTCCAACGTTTTGCGGCCCGGCACTTCGGTACTCTGCTGAGAAATCAGCGCGGCCAGTTGACTGTCTCGCGGGCGGGATTTGAAATAGGCTTCCGACGCCTCACGGGGAATTTTTTCCATGCGGCCTTCAATGCGTACCTGGCGATCGAGTTCCGGCCAGAAAAACAACAGCGCGCCTTTCGGATTGTCGGCGATTTGCTGGCCTTTGTCGCTTTCATAATGAGTGTAAAAAACCAAACCGTCTTTCCCAAAGGCTTTCAATAGTACGATGCGGCTATGCGGCTGGCCGGTTTTATCCACCGTGGACAGGCTCATGGCGGTGGGATCTTGCGCCATGCGTTCGTAGGCGAAATCCATCCACTCGGAAAACTGTTGGAAAGGGTCGAGATGCAAATCGGCGTGGTTGAGTGTGGCAAACTCATATTGACGGCGTTCGTCGTGATAGTCTCGATTGGGCATTGGTTCGGTTCTCGTTTGAATCCATAGAATATTAGGGTTAATATAACTCAACTGAAAAATACTTACCACATGACTTACCACTTAGGAGTTCTCTTACGTGAGCGAAAATTACAATGCGTCCGAAATCGAGGTTTTAACAGGTCTGGATCCGGTCCGGAAACGACCGGGGATGTATACCGACACCACGCGCCCCAACCACTTGGCGCAGGAGGTAATCGATAACAGTGTGGACGAGGCTTTGGCTGGCCATGCTTCGGAAATCACGGTGACGCATTTCGCGGACGGTTCCATTATGGTGGAAGACAACGGCCGGGGGATGCCGGTGGATATTCACCCCGAAGAGGGCGTGCCGGGCGTGGAAGTGATTCTGACCAAGCTGCATGCCGGCGGCAAATTTTCCAATAAGGCTTATCAATTTTCCGGCGGGTTGCACGGGGTAGGGGTTTCGGTGGTGAACGCCCTGTCGAAACGGGTGGAAATCCAAATTAAACGCGGTGGTCAGCAGCACCAGATTGCGTTTGAAAACGGCGAGTTGGTTGAACCGCTGGAAGTCATCGGTAAGGTCGGTAAGAAAAACACCGGCACGCCTTGCGTTTTTGGCCGGACGCGGCGTTTTTCGACACGCCGAAGTATGCCTTGACCAAATTGAAGCATTTACTGCGTGCCAAAGCGGTTCTCAGTCCGGGGCTGAAAGTGACTTTCGTCGATGAACCGAGTCAGGAAAAAACCGAATGGCAATACGACGACGGTTTGCGAGACTACTTGAATCAAGCGCTGGATGGGGTGGAACGCCTGCCGTTGGAAGGGTTTGTCGGTGAGTCGCATAACGAGAATGAAGGGGTGGCTTGGGCCATTACCTGGTTGGCGGAGCCGTCCGAAAACTTGTTGGAAAGTTACGTGAACTTGATCCCCACGCCGCAGGGCGGAACGCACGTGAATGGGCTGCGTGCCGGTGCGACGGATGCGATTCGCGAGTTTTGCGAATTCCGAAATTTGCTACCGCGCGGGGTGAAATTGACACCGGAAGATGTTTGGCAGAATGTGGCGTTTGTACTGTCAGCCAAAGTGCGTGAACCGCAGTTTGCCGGACAGACCAAAGAGCGTTTGTCGTCGCGTGAATGCGTGCCGTTTATTTCCGGCGTGGTGAAAGACAGCTTGAGTTTATGGCTGAACCAGCACACCGATGTGGCGGAAAAGATTGCCGAAATTGTCATCAATAATGCCAATAACCGCAATAAGAAAGCCAAGAAAATCACCCGTAAGAAAATTACCTCCGGCCCTGCGCTCCCCGGTAAATTGGCTGATTGTACCGAGTCGGACTTGAACCGCACCGAATTGTTTTTAGTGGAGGGGGATTCTGCTGGCGGCTCCGCCAAGCAAGCGCGTGATAAGAATTTCCAGGCCATTATGCCGTTGCGTGGCAAGATTTTGAATACCTGGGAGGTCGATTCGGGGCAGGTGTTGGCCTCGGCGGAAATTCATGACATCAGTGTCGCGATCGGTGTGGACCCGGGGGCGGAAGACTTGACCAGTCTGCGTTACGGGAAAATTTGCATTCTGGCGGATGCCGACTCGGATGGGGCTCATATTGCGACCTTGATTTGTGCGCTGTTTGTCAAACACTTCCCGAAACTGGTGGAGAACGGCCATGTCTACGTGGCCATGCCGCCGTTGTATCGGGTCGATGTCGGCAAACAGGTGTTTTATGCTTTGGACGAAGCCGAAAAATCGGCATTCTGGATCGTGTCGAATCGGAAAGAATCCCTGGCAAAGTACAGGTGACCCGTTTCAAAGGCTTGGGCGAAATGAATCCGAAGCAGCTGCGGGAAACCACGATGATGCCGGAGACACGACGTTTGATTCAGTTGAGCTGGATGCAGAGACTTCCGTGTCGGTCATGGATAAGTTGTTGGCCAAAAAGCGCTCCTCGGACCGTAAGGCGTGGCTGGAAGAAAAGGGTGACTTGGCGGAAGTGGTGTAATTTCCCTGTATTCGACAGGTAAATTATTTTTACATTCGAAAAGCTTTTAATATCATGGGGCTTACACAATAATAAGGTGGTAAGCATTCTGTGAAAACGCTATCCAGTCATCTCTCGTTCATCGTCTGTTCGCAGAGTTGGAAACACTCTTTTCGTCGAATGGCATTATTTTGATTTTGGTGATTTTGCTCACCATCACCATGAATGCCGTCAGTTTTGTCAGTATTAAATGGCTGCAAACCGAATGGGCGGATGAGTACAGCCTGTACGAAGCCAAAGATAAGCTGTATTTCGACCTCTATCGTGAGTCGGGTTACGGCGGATTTATCCATCATTTCAAAACACTGTTCTTAGAAACGATGAGGTTCCCCTCAAGTACCTTTCCGATAATTATCAAGCGATTACCCAAAACCTGACGGCACTGCAAAACATGGCGACGTCGCCGGAAGAAAAACGCTTGATTCGCCAAATCGAAGAAACGTTTCAGGAGTATTGGGAAAAGCTGCCGATTTTGGAACAAGCGGTGCGCGAAAACTGGTCGGCGAAGAAAACCGATCGTCTGGTGAAGGTCAGTGACCGAGCTGCATTACAGGCGCTGGACGAGCTGGTAAAGGTGAATCAGAAGTTGTTTAATGCCTCCTTTGATAAGAATCAGGCATTGATCGACAATGTCCGTTTTTACCAAACGCTTTCCTTGACGGTGCTGTTATTGCTGAGTTTGCTGTTGCTGTTGTTCTTAAAGCGTAAAGCAGGCCTGGTCAAAAAAGTGCAATCCCTGCAAAAAGAAATTCTCTGCTATGAAAATCTGTACGAGGGCACCTTGGACAGTATGGTCGACGCCTGCATTATCACGGATGCGACCGGTATTATCGAGAACTTCAATGAAATCACGCTGCAAACGTTCGGGTATGAGTCCCATGAGTTGATGGGGCAGCGAATTGAGATTCTGATTCCGGAAGGCGAGCATAAACAGCACCATGCCGACTATATGAAGTCGGCTTCCATGCGTAAAAAAGTGTTGTTCAAGGGACGGGAGTTGAAGGCACAGAAGAAAGACGGTTCGGAAATCTCGGTTGAAATTACGGTGACGCCGCTCAGCGTGAACGGGCAGTTGAAGTTTGTTGGCATCATTCACGACATCACGGACCGAATGAAGTTGATGGAGCAGTTGGGTGCTGTGCTGCTACAGTTGCGTAATGAAGCCACCAAGGATTACCTGACGGGGTTGATGAATCGCAAAGCGTCGTAGCATGCCGAAAAAGTCTGGAGTTTGGCCAAGCGGAATCATGAACCTTGTGTATGTTGATGCTGGACATCGATTTATTCAAGGAAATCAACGATACCTATGGGCATAATTCCGGTGATCGTGTGTTGAAGGGCTTGGCGGAGTTGTTCGAACATGAGTGTCGCAAGGAAGATTTGATTTGCCGTTACGGTGGCGAAGAGTTTTTGATTTTGCTGGAAAGCCAGCCCGCGAAAGGTGCGATGGAATTCGCCAATCGGATTCGCCAAGCGGTGGAAGTGGCGGAAATGGACATTGGAGAAGGCGTTAAGATTCAAATTACGGTCAGCATCGGTTTGGTTGCGGTGGAATGCGACGAAATTCCTTCCATGGAAGAAATGATTTCCTTGGCGGATAAAGTGTTGTATCAAGCCAAAACCAACGGTCGTAACCAAGTGGCGGAAAATATCTTGCACAACTGATTGTCTTTTCATCAGAAGTCGCCAAAATAAAATTTTCGTAATCGATTCGTTGTCGTAGGGCTTATGTCGGATTTACTGTCTTATTCTCCCATTTCATTAACACCGTTGATTTTAACGGGGTTGATTCTGCTGAGTTACTTTGTCCTGAACTGGTTTTTGAAACGGGTGATCACGTCGCTGGGGCACTTAAAGAACGTGCCGCCCGCCCGCCACGCACAAGTGTATAAATATTTTCGGGTGGTGCTGATTATCCTGACGGCCGTAATGCTGTTGCTGGCCTGGGGGATTGATTATCGTGGTTTGGTGGTAGTGGCCTCGTCGATTCTGGCGATGCTGGCGGTCGCGTTGGTCGCGCAATGGTCGATTTGAGTAACATCACCGCGGGTGTGTTGATTTTCTTCAGCTTTCCGGTGCGTATCGGCGATAAAATGGAAATTATCGATGGCGCTTCGACCGTTATCGGTGAGATTGTGGAGATTAATTTGTTTCAAATCATTTTGCGTGACGATGACGGCAAGATGGTGTCCTATCCTAATAACCTGCTACTGCAAAAAGCGGTGCGCAAGCTTCAAAAGGACGATGTGTTGCCCGGTGCCAAGCCGGCGCGAATGAAAGAACGTTTGAAAGCTGATTGAGGTTTAGCTGTTGGCTTTGCGGTGCAGTTGTCGCCCGAGTTCTTTCAGGCGTTCCTTGTAGGCAAGGAAGTCTTCGATAATGTCGAAATCCCGTTTGGCCAATTCTTCAAATTCAATCGTTAAAAATAGCCGTTAGCAGTGTTGTGGCTACTGCGTACGTGCCCGAATAGCGTCATTTGGTTGAAACGTTCCAATGCCGGCAGTTCAAAAATGACTTCCAAACGTGTACCGACGGAGGCATTTTTGGAAGATTCAACCGCCACGCCTTTGATGGAAATTTCTTTTAAGCGCCCTTGAACGGTTACCGTATGCCCTTTGATGGTGGCGTTGCGGTCCGCCGAGGCGGACAGCGAATTAAATAGCATTTGGTTTGTATCTCCCTAATCCAAACGGTGGTGATAATTGATGTATTCCGTAATCACCGATTGCATGTAATCTGAAATATCAGTGAATTCGACACCGATTAAATATTGCTGTCCACGAATGTGGGTGCTGTGAGCGGTGACGCCTTCCAGTTTGATTTCAGAGCGCCCGATACTCGGCAGCTGGAACTGAACGGAAACTTTATCGCCTTCGTTTAGTTCTTCATTGGACAGGATGCCGACACCCAAAATCGATAAGTCCAACATTTTTGCGTCCGAGCTTCCGGACTCGGTGGTCAATTTTACAGGCCTTTCCGTCGAAATACGTTCGGCTCTTCGTTGTTCAGCAGTATACAGCATAGCGTTCCATCAGGGTTTCGGGTTGGTTTTAGTTTTATCGTTATATTAACTATGATAAATTAACTTCTATTGAATGGAAAACTTAAAATGTGGAGCGAATATGCTTTTTCCGTGGAAGTGGATAATATCAAGTGCGGCGGTTGTGCGCACTCAATCGAATCGAAGCTGTCTGAAATGGATGGTATTTCTCAGGTAACCGTAGAGGTTGAAGCAGGCCTGGTCACTTTCGAGTCGGAAGACGATACTCCCGTGGAAGCCGTCAAGGGTAAGTTATCGAGTATGGGCTACCCGGAAAAAGGCTCAATGGAAGGCGTGGGTGCGATGGGTGCGAAAGCCAAATCCTATGTTTCCTGTGCCATCGGCAAAATGTCTCAGGAGTGAATCATCACTTTCCCACCCTGCATGAATTCAACCCAAATCCATAAAACCAATAAAAGAGGCACGGATGAGCCAACAGATGATTAACTATGAAGGCATCGAGCAACAGTCGGTTGCTCAGTTTACGGAAAAGGCGTATTTGGATTACGCCATGTATGTCATTCTGGACAGAGCCTTGCCGCATATCGGTGACGGCTTGAAACCGGTGCAACGACGAATCATCTACGCCATGTCGGAATTGGGTTTGAAAGCGTCCGCCAAGTACAAAAAATCGGCGAGAACGGTCGGGGACGTGCTGGGTAAATTCCACCCGCATGGCGATTCCGCTTGTTATGAAGCCATGGTGCTGATGGCGCAAGATTTTTCTTTTCGTTACCCGTTGGTGGACGGTCAAGGGAACTGGGGTCGGTCGACGACCCGAAATCCTTTGCCGCCATGCGTTATACCGAAGCCAAATTGTCGAAGTTCAGTCAGTTGCTGCTGGAGGAGACGGGGCAAGGCACGGTGGATTGGGTTCCGAACTTCGATGGGAGTATGGAGAGCCGAGTGTTCTGCCGTCTCGTGTGCCGCATGTGTTGTTGAACGGGACGTCCGGTATTGCTGTGGGGATGGCGACCGACATCCCGCCGCATAACCTGCGTGAAGTCGTCAATGCCTGTGTGGCCTTGCTGGAAGATAAAAGTCTCACGCATGAGGCCTTATGTGAGATTTTGCCGGGACCGGATTATCCGAACCGCGCGTTGATCATCACGCCGAAGGCGGAGCGACTGCGCTTATATGAAACCGGCAGTGGTTCGATTCGTCAGCGCGCACACTATTACGTTGAAGACGGCGTGAATGTCGTCGTCGATGCCTTGCCGTTCCAAGTCTCCGGCGCCAAAGTGCTGGAACAAATCGCTTCGCAGATGCGTGCCAAAAATTACCGATGGTGGTCGATTTACGGGACGAGTCGGACCACGAAAGTCCGATTCGTCTGGTCATCGAGTTGCGCTCCAAGCGCATTGATGTCGATGCGGCCATGTTGCATTTGTTTGCGACGACCGATTTGGAAAGAAGTTATCGCGTCAACTTGAATGTCATCGGTTTGAATGGCCGTCCGCAGGTCAAAAGTTTGAAAGACATGTTGTCGGAATGGTTGGTGTTCCGGACGGAAACGGTTCGCCGACGTTTGCAGTATCGTCTTGATAAGGTCTTGGCCCGCTTGCACATTCTGGAAGGTCTGTTGGTGGCTTTCCTGAACATCGACGAAGTCATCGCCATTATCCGTGAAGAAGACAAGCCTAAGCCGGTGTTGATGGAACGTTTCGGTTTGACCGATTTGCAGGCCGAAGCGGTGCTGGAATTGAAATTGCGGCATTTGGCGCGTTTGGAAGAAATGAAAATTCGCGGCGAGCAGGAAGAGCTGGAAGCCGAGCGCCAAAAAATCGAAAAAACTCTTGGCAGTGCGGCACGCATGAAAACGTTGGTCAAAAAAGAACTGTTGGCCGATGCTGAAACCTATGGCGACGACCGTCGTTCACCACTGGAAGAAGCGTCTCAGGCACAAGCCATGAGCGAGCAGGATTTACTGCCGTCCGAGGCCATTACCGTGGTGTTGTCGGAAAACGGTTGGGTTCGTGCTGCCAAAGGGCATGATATTGAAGGTGAGTCCTTAGGGTATAAATCGGGGGACAGCTTCTGTTCGCAAGCCAGCGGCCAAAGCCGCCAAATGGCGGTGTTTATGGACAGTACCGGCCGAGCATACAGTTTAGCGGCGCACAGTTTGCCGTCGGCCAGAAGTCATGGTGAACCTTTGACGGGGCGCTTGAACCCTTCCGCCGGTGCCAGTTTCAAACAGGTATTGCTCGGTCAGCCGAAGGAGCAGTATATTTTGGCCAGTTCGTCCGGTTACGGTTTCATCACGGAGTTGGAGAACCTTTATTCGAAAAACAAAGCCGGTAAAGCGGCCATCAGTTTGCCGAAGGGCAGTGAGTTGTTGAAACCGGCGAAAGTATCGGCGTCTGACTGGGTCGTGGTGGTGACCGATGAACCGCGGATGCTGGTGTTTGAGATGTCGGAGCTGCCGTTATTGGCGAAAGGGAAGGGGAATAAACTGATTCAGATGCCGAAAGGCACGTCAGTACAGGCGGTTTTGCCTTCCAGTCCGGTCAAAAATTGAAATCGTTAGCCGGTAACGTAACGCGAAAGAGTTCGGACCGACGGCGATTGAAGAATGCATTTTCAAATCGTGCGAAGCGCGGCGTGACGCTGCCTCGCACCCTGAAAAAGGTAACGGCGATTCGCTTAGCGGAATAAGTTTTGACAGTTTTTGGTATCCTTGTTGCTTAAACGAGTTTAGATTAATTTAAGACTGTCAAAAAAGTAGCCATTATGATTTCAAAACCTTTTTCAATACTTGTCATCCTGGGTAGCATGATCGGGGGCTTCCTGATGGCGGGCGGCTCGTTGATTTCGCTGTGGCACCCGGCGGAATTGGTGATTATCCTCGGCTTGGGCTTGGGGGTCTTTTTCGGTTCTACGCCGGTGTATGTCTGGTTGAAGACGTTTACCTATATCGGTCGCTACTTTGGTGGTGGGCGCGTCAATAAAAAAATCTATATTGAAGTGTTGGGCCTATTGGACGAACTGTCGCGTTTGGCGCGTTCCCAAGGCCTGTTGGCTTTGGAAAATCATGTGGTTTCGCCGGAAAACAGCTCGATTTTCGCCAAGTATCCATTGGTGCTGAAGCACAAGGAATTGAAAAAATTTGTGGTCGACAATTTCAGTTATCTGCTGTTGAATCCACCGCAATCGTTGAATTTTGAAAATTACCTGCACGACCAGATCGAAGACATTATGCAGTCGATGATGGAAGTGCCGAAAGCCACCGGCAAAATTGCCAATTTGATGCCCGGTTTCGGGATTATCGCCGCCGTTATGGGGGTG
>LZQR01000121.1_pt1 | contig 21156 bp, 23 predicted proteins | sample 768601 | NCBI WGS metagenome assembly LZQR01 (sample SAMN05207299, study PRJNA324521) | oil field metagenome | isolation source: sample BH-FW-24 from oil reservoir | place: India: Bombay High | collected 2015-12-04
GCGGCCGGCGCACAGATCATCGAGGTCGACCCCGCCCCCTATTCCAGCGAGCACCATTTCGTCCACGCCTCGCGCCGAATCGCCGAGAGCCTGCCCAATACCGGGATCGGGCTGGCGCTGGTCGCCGGCGCCTTGGGATACAAGGCGCTGATCGTGATGCCGCGCGGGCAAAGCGCCGGCAAGCGCGAAGCCCTGATCGCGGCCGGCGCACAGATCATCGAGGTCGACCCCGCCCCCTATTCCAGCGAGCACCATTTCGTCCACGCCTCGCGCCGAATCGCCGAGAGCCTGCCCAATGCGGTCTGGGCCAACCAGTTCGACAATCCCGCCAACAAGGCGTTCCACGCGGCCACCACGGGCCGGGAGATCCTTGAGCAGACAGACGGAAAGATCGACGGCTTCATCTGCGCGGCGGGTACGGGCGGCTCGCTGGCGGGCATCGCCTCCGCGCTTCGGGCCGCCACGCCGGACGTGAAGATCGGCCTCGCTGATCCGGCCGGCGGCGCGCTCTATTCGTACTTCACCGAAGGCCAGCTCAAATCCGAGGGCGGCTCGATCACCGAAGGCATTGGCGTGGGCCGGATCACCGGCCAGCTCGAAGGCTCAGTGTCGATCACGCCTACCGGATCGAGGATGCCGAATTCCTGCCGCTCCTGTTCGATCTGGTGCAGACCGAAGGCCTGTCGCTGGGCGGCTCGGCAGGCGTGAATATCGCCGGTGCCATCCGGCTCGCCAAAACCCTGGGTCCGGGCAGGACCATCGTCACCCTTCTGTGTGATTCCGGCGCGCGCTATGCCGCCAAGCTCTTCAACCCCGAATTTCTACGCGCCCGCGGGCTGCCGGTTCCGCCCTGGACGGACGCCGACGCCAGTGCGGGCCTGAGCGCTGACGGAGATTTTCATGCTGGATACGGCTCAAGACCTGGACGTGATCGATCAGGGCGCCTTCTTCGCCTGCAAGGTCACCGAGGTCGAACACTTCACCGACGACCTGTTCCGCTTCCGCACGGCGCGCCCTGCCACCTTGCGCTTCCGGCCGGGCGAATTCCTGATGATCGGGCTTGAGGGCGAGAAGAAACCGGTGCTGCGCGCTTATTCGGTGGCGAGCCCGAGCTGGGACGACACGCTCGAATTCTACTCCATCAAGGTGGAGAACGGGGCCCTGACCTCGCGCCTGCGCCATATCCAGCCCGGCGACCGGGTTCTGGTGGGCCGCAAGCCCACCGGCACGCTCGTCACCGACGCGCTCAAACCCGGCAAGCGGCTCTACATGCTCTCCACCGGCACCGGGGCGGCGCCCTTTGCGAGCCTGATCCGGGAGCCGGGCGTCTATGAGCAGTTTGACGAGGTGGTGTTCACCCATACCTGCCGCACCCAGGCCGAACTGACCTATTCGCGCGGCCTCGTGGAAGCGATCAAGACCGATCCGCTGGTGGGCGAGGCGGCGGAGGGACGGCTGGTCTATTTTGACAGCGTCACCCGCGAGGACGGACCGCGCACGGGCCGCATCACCACGCTGATCGAGACCGGCAGGCTGTTCGAGATGATCGACCGGCCCGCTTTGAACCCCGAGACCGACCGCGTGATGATCTGCGGCTCCATGGCGATGCTTGAGGAGCTCAAGACCATGCTCGAGGCGCGCGGTTTCGAGGAAGGCTCGAACGCCAAGCCCGGTGACTTCGTGGTCGAGAAAGCCTTCGCGGGCGAAGGTGTCTAAGGCGCGTCGAGCCCGCGGCCGGACCGGAAATCCGCGCCGGCCGCGCCAGTCGTTTAGAACCTGTTAACACTTTGTTTACAACGCTGGTTGGGTCTTTGTTCAGCTTTTCCTGCTACCTTCGGTGATCATGGAGGGATGTCATGCAGGCCCAACGCAAGACTGAAATGAACGCGATGCCCGCCCCGGCCCAGACGCCGGAGCCTGAAGCGCGCGTGGCGCCGCCGCCCTTCCCGACCATTGGTGCGAGCGGCGAAGCGCCGTCCATTCCCTCCCCGGCGCACGCCCTGCAGGAGCGGCTTGAATCCGCCTTTGCCGAGCCCGTGGTGGAAAACCGCTGGAGCCCGCGTCAGACCCTCGCCTTCCTGGTCTTTCCTGCGGCGTCTTCTGGGGCGCCATGATCGGCGGCGCGATCCATTTCTTCGGCTGACACGCCCGGGGTGACATCTGTCATCCCGCCCATGTGACGCGCGTCACTCCTCTCCCCTGGCCCCATCCGGCATGCTTGCAGCTTGATCGCCAGGCTGTGAGGCTGATGACTGTTTCCGATGATCTTGCGCCGCCCATTCTCATGGCGGATGCGCTGACCCGACGCTATGGCCGCAAGACGGCGCTTGACGGGCTTGAACTCTCCCTGTCCGAACCCGGCGTGCTGGCCCTGCTGGGCCCCAACGGCGCGGGCAAGACCACCTTCGTCCAGACCGCCCTCGGCCTCACCCGCCCCAGTAGCGGCCGCCTGAGCGTGTTCGGCGCCCGTCCCGGGGATCGCGCCATCCGGACCCGCATCGGCGTGATGATGCAGGACACCGATCTGGCGCACACCCTGACCGGGCGCGAATTGCTGGAGCTGTTCGCGAGCTATTATCCGGACCCCGCCGATCTCGACGCCCTGATCGAGCGCTGCGCCCTCGGGAGCTTCATCCGGCAACGCTATGGCAAGCTCTCGGGCGGCCAGAAGCGGCGCATCCAGTTCGCCCTGGCGCTTGTGGGCCAGCCCGACCTCCTGTTTCTCGACGAACCCACGACCGGGCTCGACACCGAGGCGCGACGCGCGCTCTGGGCTATCGTGCGCGATGTGGCGGCGAGCGGGGCGCTGGTCATCCTCACCACCCACTATCTGGAAGAGGCGGATGCGCTCGCAGACCGGGTCGTGGTGCTCAAGGACGGGCGCGTCATCGCGGATGACACGGCCGACGGCCTGCGCACCCGCATGGGCGGCGCCATCATCGAATGTGTGACGGCCCTGGACGATGACGCCCTCAACGCCCTGCCCGGCCTGATCGCGCTCAGCCGGTCGGGTCGCAAGCTGCGCCTGCAGGTCAGTAACGCCATCCCGGCGCTCAAGGCTCTGTTCGAGCTGGACCCGGAGTTGAGCGATCTCGGCGTCGCCCAACCCACGCTGGAAGACGCCTTCGAGGCGCTGACCGGCCAACCGCAAACCGAGGGAGCCTGATCATGCGAACGCCTATCTTGCTGAAATCAAGGCCGAAGTCCTCAAGCTCTCGCGCATGCCCGAATTCGCCATCCCGACGCTGATCCTGCCGGTGATGTTCTTCACCCTGTTCGGGGTGATCATTCCGGGCAGCCGGGACAACGCCGTCTATCTTCTGTCCACCTTCGGCGTCTTCGCCGTGATGGGCCCCGCCTTGTTCGGCTTGGCGCGGGAGTGGCGCAGGAACGCGAACGCGGCTGGCTGACCCTCAAGCGCGCCGTGCCGGCGCCCGCCGCCGCCCTGCTGGTGGCCAAGACCACCGCGACCGTGCTGATCGCCAGCGTGTCGCTGGGCGCCATCTACGCCGTCGCCGCCTTCGCCGCCGGGGTGGAGCTGTCCTCTCTGGTCTGGCTGGGCCTTCTGCTGGTCCATGTCCTGTCGGCCATCCCCTTTGTCCTGCTGGGCCTGGCGCTCGGTTTTGTCTTTGGCGCCAACGCCGCCGTGGCGGTCGCCAATATCGCCTATCTGGGCATGGCGGTGCTGGGCGGCCTGTGGATGCCGATCAGCGTCTTCCCGAAGATCATGGGCCAGATTGCGCAAGTCCTGCCCAGCTATCATCTGGCTGAAATCGCGCTCGGGGTCAGCGGCGCGGGCGGTGAGACGGCCCTTCCGGGCCATATCCTCGCCGCGCTGGCGATCACGCCATCTCCGCCGGGCTGGCGCTGCTGGCCTGGGCGCGCCAACGCTAGGGTCTGGTTCTGGAAGGCGGAGCAGGGCAGGGTATCCGCTCGCGCTCCGCCCGCCACACTACGGAAACCCCTCTCCCATGGCGTCAGACCCTCTTTACAAACCCGACAGCGCCTCGGAGCGCGCCGGACCGGAAAGCGCTCCGCCCACACGGGCGAACCGCCTGCGCGGCCTGTCAGAGACGCCTGCCTTCTATCTGATCTATCTCGTTTCTATTTCACGCCCTGGTTCTTCCAGCTCCCGGGCCTGAGGGATGCGCTGATCGGTTTCGCCGCTGTGGGCAGCTTCATCCCGGTCTATCTGTACGCCAATGCCGGCGACCCCTATCGCAACGGCGTCAAACCCGTCCGGACACTGATGGCGGCGGGCTACGCCTCGGCCCTCTCGCTCGCCCTGATCCCGGTCGTGGGCATGAGCGGCAATTTCCACATCTATGCGGTGACCCTGCTGGCGGGCCTGCGCCCCCAGAGAGTCGCGCTGCTGGCCATGGCCGGGCTGAGCGCCTTCTATCTGTGCGCCTCCTGGCTGCTGGGCGTGACGATCTTTGAAATGGTGCTGTCCCAGTTCATCGCCGTTATGGCGGGGATGGCGACCCTCGCCGGGTTTGAATCCGCCCAGCGCGTGTCCGTGCGGGAGCGCAATCTGCGCATGGAGCCGAGCTCGCCGCCCTGCGCGAACGCGAACGCATCGCCCAGGATCTGCATGACCTTCTGGGCCACACCCTGACCACGATCGCCGTCAAATCCGAGCTTGCAGCACGCCTTCTGGATGCGGATGCGGACCGGGCACGCTCTGAAATCATCGAGATCCGAGACGCCGCCCGCATCACGCTCAAGGATGTGCGCGCGGCCGTCGCGGGCATGCATGTCACCACCCTGCATCAGGAGCTGGCGCGGGCGCGATCTGCGCTGTCAGCGGCGGATATAGGCCTGAGGGTCGAGGGAGAACCGCCCGATCTGGACCAGGCCGCCCATGCGGCGCTCGGCCTCGCCTTGCGCGAAGCGGTCACCAACATCATTCGCCATTCCGGCGCGGAGGCGGCGCTGATCCGCTTCGCCCCCGAGGGAGTCCTCGTGATCGAGGATGACGGACAGGGCGGCGAGCTGAACGCCGGCACCGGCCTCATGGGCATGCGCCGCCGGATTGAATCCCTCGGCGGCGAAATGGAGATCGAAAGCCGGGACACCGGCGTTCGCGTCACCCTCAGCCTGCCCCCGCCCCAGCCTGATACCGAGAGCCTTGAGTCCCACCCATGATTTCCATTGTCATCGCTGAGGACCAGTCGCTGCTGCGCGGCGCGCTGGCCGCCCTTCTGACGCTCGAGCCCGATATCGAGCTTCTGGCGCAGGCCCAGGATGGCGAAGAAGCCGTTCGCCTCGTCCACGAACTCAAGCCCGACGTTCTGGTCACCGATATCGAGATGCCCGGCCTGACCGGGATCGAGGCGTCCGAAGCCCTGCGTCAATCCGGCAGCGACACGCGCGTGCTGATCGTGACGACCTTCGCCCGCCCCGGTTATCTGCAGCGCGCGCTGCAGGCAGGGGTGCTGGGCTATGTGCTCAAGGATGCGCCAAGTGAGGAACTCGCGGACGCCGTGCGCCGCGTGGCGCAGGGCCAGCGCGCTATCGCCTCGGAACTCGCCGAAACCGCCTGGAGCGCGCCGGTCGTGCTGACCGCCCGCGAGCGCGATATTCTGAGACTGGTGGAAGAGGGCAAGTCCAACAAGGAGATCGCCCGCCTTCTCAATCTGTCGCCGGGCACGGTGAGAAACTATCTCGCCGAAGCCACCCAGAAGCTGGGGGCGGCCAACCGGATCGAGGCGTTCCAGATCGCCCGCGAAAACGGTTGGCTCTGACCCGTCAGCCTGCGCCCTAGCCGCGGTCGACCACGGCCGCCAGCTCCCGCAACTGCGTGGAGCTGATCGCCACTTTTGACAGGGTCCATCCGCCGGTGGAGGAGATTTCCTCCAGCGCGCGGTCGGCGCGCTTGACCATGACGCTCTGGGAGTCCGTCCAGGCCGAGACCACCTCATCAGCCCATTGTGCATCGGCGGAACCCAGATCCTTGAGCAGATCGGCGCGCTCGGACTTGGCGTAGGCCATCATGCCCTCACAGATCGCCTGCTGGCTGCCATACAGGTCCTCGATCAGGCGGCGCATGGCCAGACGGTCCCAGTGCAGGGTCGAGGAGAGCTGATTGCCCGCCGCGCGCAAGCGGTCGAACAGGAAGCGCGCCCCCACGGCGTGATACAGACGCCCCACCGCCGCCAGCGGCCAGTCCACAGCCTTTGCGAGGTCGATCACGTCAGAGGACGAGGTCAGCGGGCGCAAACGCGCCACATCGCGGGCGATGTCCTCGGGCGCCCCGGCCTCCACATAGGCCTGGAAGCGATGCTCGACCGCCTCGCAATCAAACGGACTCGCAATCTCGGTGACCAGCGGCTTGAGCTCATCCACACCCGGCTGATAGGCCGCGATCACATCCGCGATCGGCAGGGCGTCCTGACCCAGGGTCCGGCGCGAAAGCCAGTAGCTCTGACGGCGCAGCAGGCGGATCACCTCGTCATGCAGCGCGATCTGGACCTCGGCCGGGGCCTTGTTGTCGAGCGCGTTGATCCGGTCGCTATACTCGTTGAAGCGGAAGATATTGCGTCCCGCTTCGAAGGCCCGCGCCACCGCGGCCACATCCGCGCTGGTGCTCTCGATGGCCCGGTTCACGAAGGTCGGACCGCCCAGATTGATCATGTCGTTGGCGAGACGCGTGGCGATGATCTCGCGCTTGAGGCGGTGACCGTCCATCGCGTCGGAGAATTTCTCCAGCTTGTCCGGGAAATAGGTCACCAGCGATTGCTTGAAGTGGGCGTCATCCGGCACGTCGGACTCCACGAGCGCATCAAACAGCGCGATCTTGGAATAGCTGATCAGCACCGCGATCTCGGGACGGGTCAGCCCGAGCCCCTGATCCTTGAGCTCCCGGATCTGATCGGGAGCCGGCAGGCCTTCGACCTTGCGGTCGAGACGGCCGTCCTGCTCCAGCCGCTCCATCAGGCGTTCATGGGCGTCGAGATCCTCGACCGCATGCTCCTTGGCGATGGTGATCGCCAGGGTCTGGTCGTAATTGTGCTCGAGCACATGGTGCGCCACCGTATCGGTCATGGATTCCAGCAGCGTGTTGCGGTCATCGAGCTTCATCGAGCCCTCGCGCACCATCGGGTTCAGCAGGATCTTGATGTTGACCTCGTGGTCAGAGCTGTCCACGCCCGCCGAGTTGTCGACAAAGTCCGCATTCACGCGGCCGCCCTTGCGGGCGTACTCGATGCGCGCCGCCTGGGTGACGCCCAGATTGGCGCCCTCGCCGATGACCTTTGCATTCAATTCGTTCGCATCGATGCGCAGGGCGTCATTGGCCTTGTCGCCGACCTGATAGTTCTGCTCGGTCGACGCCTTCACATAGGTGCCGATGCCGCCGAACCACAACAGCTCCACATCCGCCTTCAGAAGGGCCTTGATCAGGGTCGTGGCCGGAGCGGTCTGCGCCTTAAGTCCGGTCAGCTCGCGGATCTCGTCGCTGAGCTTGATAGACTTGGCGGCCCGCGGGAAAATCCCGCCGCCTTTTGAAATCAGGGACTTGTCATAGTCCTGCCAGCTTGAGCGCCCGAGTTCAAACAGCCGCTTGCGCTCCTCCCAGGTCTTCTCGAGATCAGTGGGGTTGGGATCGATGAAGATGTCGCGATGGTCGAACGCGGCGATCAGCCTGATCTGCTTGGAGAGCAGCATGCCGTTGCCGAACACGTCGCCGGACATGTCCCCGACGCCGATGACCGTGAAGGGCTCGTTCTGGATGTCCTTGCCCATTTCGCGGAAATGGCGCTGGACGCTGACCCAGCCGCCGCGTGCGGTGATGCCCATCTTCTTGTGGTCGTACCCGGCCGAACCGCCCGAGGCGAAGGCGTCGCCCAGCCAGAAATCATACTCGGTCTGGGCCACGGAGTTGGCGAGGTCTGAGAAGGTGGCCGTGCCCTTGTCCGCGGCGACGACGAGATAGGGGTCCTCATCATCCCAGCACACAACATTGTCGGGACGCTTCACGCCGTCATCAACGAGATTGTCGGTGATATCCAGAAGGCCGCGCAGGAAGGTCTTGTAGGCTTCCTGACCCTCGGCCAGCCAGGCGTCGCGATCGCTGCGATCGGGCAATTGCTTGGGATAGAACCCGCCCTTGGAGCCCACCGGCACGATGACGGCGTTCTTGACCTGCTGGGCCTTCACCAGACCCAGAACCTCGGTGCGGAAATCCTCCCGACGGTCCGACCAGCGCAGGCCGCCGCGGGCGACCGGGCCGAAGCGGATATGCACGCCCTCGACGCGCGGGCTCCACACGAAGATCTCGCGATAGGGCTTGGGATCAGGCAGCTCGCGCACGTCGCGGCTGGCGATCTTCATGGAGATCCACGGCTTGGCGCGGCCCTCCTCATCGGTCTGGAAGAAGTTGGTGCGCAGCACCGCCTCGATCAGACGCAGCATGCGGCGCAGGGCGCGGTCATGATCGAGACTCTCGACGCGTTCCAGCAGGATGCGGATCGCCTTGGACACATCCTTGGCGTGGCTCTCGCGGCTTTCCTCGCCAAAATCGAGCTCGGGATTGAACTTGGTGTTCACCAGCTCCAGAAGGCCGCGCGCGATTTCCGGGTTGGCCGCCAGGGCCTCTTCCTGAATGGCCTGGGAGGGATCCAGACCGGTCTGCTGGCGATAGCGGGCGACGGTGCGCAGGAAGGCCGCTTCGCGCCAGCTGACCCCGATGGCCAGCACCAGCTTGTTGAAGCCGTCATCCTCGGTCTGCCCGTTCAGAACCGCCAGAAGGGCGCTCTCGAAGGCTTCCGCTTCACTGTCGATCTTGCTGGCGCTTTCGCCATTCAGGGAGGCCTCGAACTCGTGCACCCAGACGGTTTCCGCGCCATTCTCGCCATGACGCTGGACCGGATAGCCGGCCTCGGCCAGCACGTGCAGACCCAGATTTTCCAGCACCGGCATCACGCCCGACAGCGCCACCGGTTCGCCGCAGCGATACAGTTTGACCCGCAGACGGTCCTCGCCGTCCTTTTCCACGCGATAGGCGCGCGCGCTGGTGTCTTCGGACGCCTTGACCCGCTCCATGCGGCCAATATCCGCCAGCGCGTCCTCGGGAGTGAACCGTTCGCGATAGCCAGCGGAATAGCCGTCCAGATAGCGCGTCACCGCCCGGCGTAGCTCAGCGTCGCCGGAATTGCGCGCCGCGTTGTGAAGCTCGTCCTCCCAAGTGCGCGCGAGCGCCGCGATCTCGCGGTCCAGCTCGGACGGATCGGGCTCGGGATGGTTGAACGGATCGAGCCCGACAATGAAATGGACCCGCGCCAGTGGCGCGTCGCCGAACTGGGGATAGAAGCCGACAGGCGGCCATTGAAGGCTTCGCGGATCTTCTCCCCCGCCAGTTCGCGCACCTTGGAGTTATAGCGGTCACGCGGCACGAACAGGAGGCAAGAGACAAAGCGGTCAAACTGGTCGCGGCGCATGAACAGCTTGGTGCGCGGCCGGTCATGCAGGTGCAGGATGCCCAGCGAGATATCCAGCAGGTCCTGTTCCTCGGTCTGGAACAGTTCGTCGCGCGGATAGTTCTCGACGATGTTCTGCAGCTTCTTGGCCGAGTGCGAGCCCGCGCCTTGGCCGCCTTGTCGAGCACGCGGCGCACCTTGCGGCGGATCAGCGGCACTTCGCGCGCCATCTGGTCATAGGCCTCGGCGGTGAACAGGCCCACAAAGCGGGTCTCGCCGACCACATTGCCGTCCGCGTCATAGCGTTTGACGCCGATATAATCCATGTAAACCCGGCGATGGACGCGGCTCTTCATGTTCGCCTTGGCGACGATCACCGGCGAGGGCGCGCGCATATAGCTTCGATGGCCGGGGTCAGCATCATCGGCTCGGCGCTCTTGCGCAGCACCTTGCGTTCGGGATCGCGCAGCACGCCGCGCCCGCTTTCGGACTTCACTTCGGGCTTGTGATCGCCTTCGGCGCCCTTCTCGAAGTCGACTGATAGGTGCGGCTGCCCAGGAAGGCGAAATGGTTGTCGCGAAGCCAGCGCAGGAAGGCGACGGCCTCTTCCTGTTCTTCCTTGGAGGCGGAAGTGTTGGCGTTGGTCAGATGGTCGATCGCATCGTCCATCTCCGCGCGCATGTCGTTCCAGTCCTCGACCGCGTCGCGCACATCATCGAGCGTGGCGCGCACGCCCGCGACGAGCCGCTCGCGCAGATCCTCGCTCAGAAGGTCGAGATGGACCTGGATCATGGACTCGTTCAGGCACCGCCCGCCCGACGCGACCCGCTGCCCCTCATCATTACGGCGCACCTGGACCACCGGGTGGAACATGGCGAGCACGTCCAGCCCCTGGCTGGCGATCTCGCCCATGACGGAATCCACCAGGAAGGGCCGGTCCTGACCGATCACCTCGAGGATGTCGCGCTCGAGATTGCGGCCATCCGCGCCATGCGCCGTCCGCACCCGCACTAGAAGCTTGTCCGATCCCCGCTCGACGCCATAGCGCCAGAATTCCTCGGCCAGGGAGATCGCATCCTGTTCGGAAATCCCGGCGAGATCGTCCGCCAGCGCATCGCCCCAGAGCTGCTCCAGGAAGCTGGCGGCATCGGGCCCGCTATCGCCAAACGCCGCAGCAAAACGGCTTTGCGCGGCCTTCAGAAAGGCCTCTCTGTCATATGCGTGTCGGACGCTGACCACGGCGTTCATATCAAGGGGCTCCTGAACGGAAAAATGGTGGACGGTGGACGGTGTTCATCGAATAACCATGAACATATGACCCGCAGCCTACTCCCGCTCGCGCTGGGTTCAAGCGGTACTGAGCGGCTAGACCTGCAATCATGGCTGTGCTTGGTTCTGCACTAACAAAACAACAGATTTCCACATCGGAGACGACCATGCCTCACGCTCTCATCACGGGCGCAATCGCGGGCTCGGCCTTGAGCATGTCAGCCAACTTCTTAAGCGCGAATGGACGATCAGCGCCGCCGTGCGTGATCCCGAGGGCGCGGATGCGCTCAAGGCGCTGGACCCGGGCGATGGCCGCCTGACGATCCTGCCCTATGACGCCTCCGATCTGAACGCCGCCCAGGCGCTGAAGGACAAGGTCACCGGTCCGCTCGACATTCTGTTCGCCAATGCCGGCGTGATGGGCCCGAAAGAGCAAGCCTTCGGCGAGGCCGCCAATGACGGCTTCCTGGACACCTTCCGCATCAATACGCTCGCGCCGCTGGCGCTGGCGGAGGCCTTCGCCGATCAGGTCGCCCAGAGCCAGCTCAAGGTGATCGCGCTGCAATCGAGCCGCATGGGCTCCATCGCCGACAATGACAGCGGCGGGCGATACGCCTATCGCGCCTCGAAGGCGGCGCTGAACGCCGTGGGCAAGTCGCTGAGCATCGATCTCAAGGACAAGGGCGTCGTCGTGCTGATCCTGCATCCGGGCTGGGTGCGCACCGATATGGGCGGCCCGAACGGGCTGATGACGCCCAGCGAATCCGTCAGCGCACAGCTGGATCTGATCGCGCGCGCCAACCCTGCGATGAGCGGTCGCTTCTTCCATATCAGCGGTGAAGACCTGCCTGGTAGACGCCGGCCGTTACCGGACAGCAAAAAACCCCGCAGCCTTGCTGCGGGGTTTTTCGTTTCAAGCGGCGCCGCCGGACGGGGACAGGCTTGTCCGGCGGCGCCTGCAGGCCTCATCGGGCAGGCTGGGGGGACGCACTCTGAGGCCTGTTCTGTTCACTGACGCGCTTCACCGAATCGCGTTCAATCAGCCTGTGATGTAGAGCCCCTCGCCTGAAGCGCAAGCGGCTATGAGGGCGAGAGTCAGAAAAATACCAGTTGCGATCACCAGTGAGATGGCGCGGGTCATGGCTGAACCTTCTTTCTTGTCTTGATCTCCGGCTTGCCGCCGGTTGGCGAAGGGCGGAGCCGGTCAGGCCCGTCAAGCCAGGGCTTTCAGGGTCTTCCGGCTGGGGAGAGGTCCGGTGAGGGGATCCGGCTCCGCCTTCGCAGGACGGGATATGGGGCGGGCGCGACCGTTTCGCCAGACACGCCGTCTCACAGCTGCGTGAAAGATGTATTTCCTGTCCGGCAACATTCCGGGGCAGGATCGCAAGCTCGGGATCCGACAGTCTGGCGGGGGAAGAAGTGGGATGATGATTTTGCGAACGGCCGTGCGGGTCCACAAATGGCTGGCCCTGATCATCGGCGTGCAGGTTCTGCTGTGGATTCTGGGCGGGCTTGTGATGAGCGTCCTGCCGATCGAGCGCGTGCGCGGCGAGCACAAGATCGCCGACCACCCTCCGGTCCTGATGACGCCGGAAGCCCTGATCCCGCTCTCAGACGCCACGCGATCAGCCGGTTTCCAGACACTCGACAGCGCGGTTCTGACCTCGATCACCGACGTGCCGGTCTGGCGACTTGAAAGCCGGGGGCGCACGAGAGTCATCTCGGCCCGCAGCGGAGAGCCCCTGTCTTTCCTGGACGAGTCCCTCGTGCGCCGGATCGCCGACTATGACTTTGCGCCCGAGGCCGAGATTGACAGCATCCGCCTGCTCGCCGATCCCCCTCCGAATACGGCCCGGGCGGGCCTGTCTGGCAAATCGTTTTCGCGGATGCCGAGGGGACCCGGTTGTATGTGGATCCCGAGAGCGGACTTGTGCGCGCGCGCCGGTCGGACACCTGGCGCCTGTTCGACTTCTTCTGGCGTCTGCATGTGATGGATTACGATGACGGCGAGGATTTCAATCATCCCCTGCTGGTCATCGCCGCCAGTCTGGGCCTCGCCGTGGCGCTCGCAGGCCTTGTCATCCTGATCTTCAGGATGCGGCGCAGCCTTGCGGTCTGGCGCGCGGCGCGCAAGCGATAACTGGAACAGGGATGGGAGCGGGGCGGAGCCTGTCACAGGCGGTCCAGAGGGATTGGTGGCCGAGAACCTTCGGGGGAAAGGCTGACGGTTGATCCGCCCCGCGCAGTCCATCCTGTGAGCGCAGCGTCCGGGGGACGCATTCCTCAAACAACATCACCGGCCCGAAGGCCGGCGACTGGGAACTTGCCCGGACACAAGGCCCGGCTGCAGCGCAAGTCGTTTGTCGTCTGAAGAAATGGAGCGGGCGATGAGATTCGAACTCACGACCCTCACCTTGGCAAGGTGATGCTCTACCCCTGAGCTACGCCCGCTCACTACCTGCGTACAGGGTCCGGCTTGCGCCGAGGCCGGGTATATCGCTCATCGCCGTTCGTTTTGCAAGCCTGTCATCTGCAGCTTTTGCAGTCGTGCTGCACCTTGCCTGACATCCCCTGTCCTGCTGATCTACACGCCATGACAAAGACCCCGCCCCTGCCCGCTCCGCCCGCCTCGCGCGAGGACCTGTTGCGCTTTCTCGATGGCCTCGGGATCGCGCATGAAACGTATGACCACCCGCCCATCTTCACCGTCGAGGAGGGCGAGTCCCTCAAGCTCGACATGCCCGGCGGACACACCAAGAACCTGTTCCTGAAGGACAAGAAGGGCGCGCTGATCCTGATTTCGGCGCTGCAGTCGACCCGGATCGCCCTCAACCAGCTCCATCATTCTCTGGGATGCGGCCGCCTCTCCTTCGGCAAGGCCGAGCTCCTGGAAGACAAGCTGGGCGTGACGCCTGGCTCGGTCACCGCCTTCGCCCTGCTCAATGATCACGATCATCAGGTCCGCTTCATTCTGGATGAAGCGCTGATGGCCCATGATATCGTCAACTTTCATCCGCTGAAAAACGACGCCACCACCGCCATCCGGTCCGCGGATCTGCTCAGATTTGTCGAAGCGCTCGGGCGCGCTCCGGAAATCGTGAAGCTGGACGGGTGAACGGGCGCGCTTGCATCACGGCGCGCAAACGGCCACCTAGTGGTCAAACGACATTTCGCCCCAAACGGGAGGCTTTCATGGAAATTATCGGTGCAAACGGCGCGGATGCGTCCGGCGGTGATGATCTGGTGCGCGACGGCACCGACCAGTCCTTTATGGCCGACGTCATCGAGCTTCACGCGAGGTCCCGGTGCTGGTGGACTTCTGGGCGCCCTGGTGCGGCCCGTGCCGCCAGCTGGGCCCGACCATCGAACGCGCCGTCGCCAAGGCAGGCGGCAAGGTGAAACTCGTCAAGGTCAATATCGACGAGAACCCCGGCGTCGCGGGTCAATTGCGCATCCAGTCCATCCCGGCCGTGATCGCCTTCAAGGATGGCCAGCCGGTGGACGGCTTCATGGGCGCCCTGCCCGAGAGCCAGGTCAATGACTTCATCAACCGCATGACCGGCGAAGTCTCCGAGGAGGAAGTCTCCGCGCTTGTGGAGCGGGCCCAGCAGGCGCTGGACGACGGCGATTTCGGCGGCGCCGCCCAGGATTTCGCCACGGCGCTGCAAATGGACAAGGACAACGCCGACGCCATCGCCGGCATGGCGCGGGTCTATCTGGCCAGCGGCGATCCGGTTCAGGCCAAGCGCTTCTGGACAATGTGCCTGACACGCTGCGCTCCGCCCCCGCCATCGCCGCCGTCTGCGCCTCCATGGAGCTGGCGGGCGAGGCCGAGGACGCCCCCGAGCTCGATGCCGCCGAAGCGGCCGTGAAATCAAATCCCGGGGCCCAGACCTGGTACGAGTTGGGCCGCGCCCGGCTGGGTACGGGGGATATGGGCGGCGCTGCAGAGGCGCTGCTGGAATCCATCGCCATTGACCGCGAGCACAATGACGCCGCCGCGCGTCAGTTGCTGCTGCGCGTGTTTGAATCCGCGGGCGCGGGATCCGACCTGGCCAAGAACGGCCGTCGCCGCCTGTCCTCGATCCTGTTTTCCTGAATCTGAGAGGGCCGCAGCACTCGCCTGCGGCCCTGATCGGGCTATCTCACGTCCAAGGAGCGACCCAAGAGCCCAGTCATGTCCGAGAGCCTCATCCTCCCCAGCGCCATCAAGCTGTTTCCGATCCGCGGCTGTATCCTGCCCCCGGGCGAGCACCTGCCTCTGAACGTGTTTGAGCCGCGCTATCTGAACATGGTGGATGACGCGCTGGCCTCTGACGGGATCATCGGGGTGATCCAGCCCGCGACCGGCGGAACGCCTGAGAAACCGGCGCTCCAGCCTGTGGGCGGGGCGGCCCGGATCGTCAGCCACCAGGAAACGGCGGACGGGCGCTATCTGATGGTGCTGGAAGGGCTGACCCGGTTCGCCGTCGAGGCCGAGCTTGAGCAGCAGACCCCCTATCGCGTGGCGCAAGCGGACTACCGTCCGTTCACCCAGGACCTCGTCGAGGTGCACATGCCGCCCGCCATTGATGTTCAGGGGCTGATCGAGCGGTTGCGCGCCTATTTCGACCTGGTGGGGATCGAAACCGACTGGCCCGCCCTTGAAAAGGCGCCCCTGTCGCTGGTCATCAACAAGACCGCCATGGCCGCTCCCTTTGACGCCGAGTCCAAGCAGAGACTGCTCGAAGCGAGCTCGATCCCGCATCGGGCGGAGATCCTGGACCGGTTGATGCAAAACAGCCTCGACGAGGCCGCAAGCGGCTCGCGAGGCTGGACGCCCTGAAAGCGTCGGCGTAAGAGTTTTCCCCATGAGTGACGTGAAAACCGAACAATCCGCTCTCGATCCCAAGCTTCTTGAGATCCTGGTCTGCCCGGTCAGCCGCGGCCCGCTCGAATATGATCGCGCGGCGAATGAGCTAATCTCCAAGGAGGCCCGCCTCGCCTATCCGATCCGGGAAGGCGTGCCGATCATGCTGCCTGAAGAAGCCCGCAATCTGGACGACTGATCCATGAGCGACCGCCCCTGGCCGACCCGTTTGAGCTTCAAACGCTCTGACAGCGTGCTGGACATCAGTTTTGAAGGCGGCGACCGCTACGCGATACCGTTCGAATTGTTGCGTGTGGAAAGTCCGTCCGCAGAAGTGCAGGGCCATGCCCCGGACCAGAAAAAGCTGGTGAGCGGGAAGTCAGGCGTGCAGATCACTGCGGCGGATCCCGTGGGGCGCTACGCCGTGCGCCTGAGCTTTGACGACGGCCATGACAGCGGCATCTATTCCTGGGACTATCTGCACGAGCTGGGCGAGAACGCCGACGCCTGATGCAGGCCTATCGCGATCGACTGAAAGCCTCCGGCCTGCCGCACTAGGCGGCCGTGTCGCTCTGCGGCGGGCTCTGGGTTTCCGGCGGGGCCAGCTGAGCGAACAACTGTTGCACGGCCAGCATCTTGCTTCACCGCCAGGGGACGCCGCGGCTACGCGCGCTTCATCACTTTCCATCATCCGCACCGCGCGCAGCTCGCGCATCGGTCCGGCATCGCCTTCCGGCAGAACGCCTGTCGTCGACAGCTTCAAGAGGGCGGCGGCGCGGTCCAGAACCGGGGCCTGGGAGCCCGCCACCCGGTCCATCACCTTGGTGGCGTCCAGAATGGCGAGACCGAGGCTGTCAAAGGCGTCGACCAGCTCTTGCTTGTCCGTCTTGGGAAAGCCGCCCTTCTTGGCGCGCGCCTGCAGGCTTGTCACGCGCGACAATCGCTCAAGCGGCTGTCCGCTGCCGCGCACGAAATAGCTCACCGTCGTGTTGGCGGTGACCTTGGCGCGGATATAGCTCGCGAGCTTCTTCTTGTTCTCCTCACCCACCAGATGGTCTTCCATCGCGAACAGGCGCTCGATCTGGTCCACCGGCGTATGAGCGCCCGACAGCGCCTCCTCAATGGCGTCCGGCTGCAGCAGGCGTGCGGAGCGGTGGGTGAAGGCGTCCACCAGCGCCTCGGGGTTGAGGTTCTCGCCCGCCGACACGATCAGACGCTGGGCGAGCTTCCGCGCCAGCTCGATCTCGGCCATCACCGAGCGCGGCCGGAAGCGCTTGGGCGCGCGGAGTTTCTCCAGGATCTGCTGGGCGAGCTCATTGTGGGCGGCCGGCAGGGAGGCCGCCTTGATCTGGCTGGCCAGCCGACGCGCGGTTTCCGGCGCCCGGCTGAGATCGGGGCTGTCCGGGGCGCCCTCATAGATGCCGGTCAGGCGCAGCACCTCGTCGCCCAGATCCACAGTGTCGCCCAGCACCCGGCGAAGCGCGGAATCAAAGGACAAGATCTCAGCGATGAAGCGTCGGTCTGCTTGGCCGCGAGCGCCCGGGCCTCTTCGCTCTGCGGCAGGTCGTCATGCATGTCGAGCAGGCGACGAACCTTCTCGCCCATGTCATAGGCTTGCGACAGCTCGTCCGCGATCAGGCGACGCATCTGCTTTTCCGAGGTGGTCTTGCTGGCCAGCAGCGTCGCGCTTTCTGAAAAGGACTTGCCCTTGGGCGGCTTGCCCGCCGCCTTGGCTTCCTTGCGCGACTGCTCGATCCCGCGCTGCACGAGCTCTGTGATCAGGCGCACATAGGCGTGCACGCTGGCGTCCGAATTCTGGGCGCGGGCGATGGCGACCTTCTGGATGGCGTGCTGCAGATCGGTGTCCGACCCGTCCAGCTCCTCGATCAGATCCGGCCGATGCAGAAGCTCCATGGGACAGACCTGGGAGCGCTCCAGCCAGCCCGAAAGCGCCCGGCGCACCGTGTCGCGCGCCGCCGGACCGGACAGGTCATCAGGGGTCAGGCACGGAATGGTCGCTTCAGCGGGCTTTTCATCGCCGGAGAATTTCTCGGGGCCGACCTCGAAGATGGCGCCGCCGCGAAAGCCGCTCGACTCCGCGTCCCAGACCTCGCGCACCACGCGGATGGAGCCGCTGGAATGGTTGGCGTGCAGCTTGTTGGCCAGCGCCAGGGCGGCGTTGCGGTCCTTCAACGCCTCCACCAACGTCCAGGAGGCCTTGACGTTTTTCTTCAGAAAGACCTCGTAATGGACGTCTTCGTGCGCCATTTCCGCCTCATTCCCCAGCAGGTTTCATAAAGTAATGCACTACCCGCCTTAACCCGAGGTAACCATGTCTTTGCTTGATCTTGGACACCAATTAGTGTGAAGCGCTAGAGACATCGGTTCCGCCGAGAGAATGACAGGATACGAACGATGGCGACCATCGCCCTTGTGGATGACGACGAGAACATTCTGACCTCTGTTTCCATGTTCCTGGAAAACGAGGGGTACAATGTGCGCACCTTCACCGACGGGTCCGCCGCCCTGCCGCACCTGACCGAGACGCCGCCGGATCTGGCGATCTTCGACATCAAGATGCCGCGCATGGACGGGCTGGAGCTGCTGCGCCGCGTGCGTCAGTCCTCCAACCTGCCGGTGATCTTCCTGACCTCCAAGGATGGCGAGTTCGACGAAGCCCTGGGTCTCGATCTCGGCGCGGACGATTACATCGCCAAGCCCTTCTCCCACCAGCTGCTGGCGCGCCGCATCAAGGCGGTGCTGCGCCGCGCCCAGGCCGATCCGGCCGGCGCGGAGGGCGGCGAGGGCAATGAGCACAAGGTGATCGAGCGCGGCTCGCTGGTGCTCGACCCCAACCGTCACGCCTGCACCTGGCAGGGCAAGCCGGTGCGCCTGACCGTCACCGAATTCCTGATCCTGCACGCGCTGGCGAACCGTCCGGGCTTTGTCAAAAGCCGCGACAGCCTGATGGACGCGGCCTATGACGATCAGGTCTATGTGGATGACCGCACGATCGACAGCCACATCAAGCGCATCCGCAAGAAATTCCGCGACGTGGACGACACGTTCGACAGCATCGAGACCCTGTATGGCGTCGGCTACCGATATAAGGAGGCTTAAGGTCGCGCGACGCGCCATCGTGCGCCTGTCCGCCCAGCTCAAGCCTCTTCTGTTCACGCGTCTCGGCGCCACCATCATCCTGACCAACCTGGTGGCGCTGAGCGTTCTGATCGGCGGCATGTTCGCGATCACCGAGAACCGGCGCGGCCTGGTGGACGCCAAGGTGGACTCCCTGTCCGCCCAGGCCGAGATCATCGCCAACATCATCACCGAGACCGCCGTCTATGGCGACGCCCCGGCCCGCAAATGGATCGCGATGCGGCGCGCGAGGTCCTGCGCCGTCTGTCCGGGCTTTACGTGCCGGACGAAACGCGTGCTCTGCTTCATGCGCCCGGCCCCATCCGCATCGCCGACTCCGACCTCATTGCGGGCGAGGTCGACCAGCTGCCCCTGCCGCCCATTACAGACGATCCCCAGACGCCGATCTCGCGGCCCGCGGTTTCGGCCATTCGGTTATGGAGCATGTGGGCGAGATCTTCCTGTCGGCCGAGGAGCGGGCGGCGCTCGACCGCAGCCTGTCTGACGAGGTGCGCGCCGCTTTCCAGACCGGCGAGGCGCAGACCGGGGTTCGGCGCGACCCTGATGGCGGACGCGTCGTGTCGGTGACCATCCCCATCCAGCTGATCCAGGCGGTGGTGGGCACGATCACCTATGAATCCTATGACCTTGACGCCCTGATCGCGCAGGAGCGCGCCGCCATCCTGCCCTATGTGATCGTCGCCGCGCTCGTCACCTTCTTCATGGCGGTGGTGCTGACCGTGCAGATCGCCTGGCCGGTGCGGCGACTGGCGGAAGCGGCGCGGGAAGTGCGTCTGGCGGGGGGCCGCCGCGTGCCCTTGCCCGACATGAAGGGCCGCAAGGACGAGATCGGCGATATGGGGCGCGCCTTCACCCAGATGACGAATGCGCTCTATGATCGCCTTGACGCCATCGAGGCCTTCGCCGCCGATGTGGCGCACGAGATCAAGAACCCGCTGACCTCCATCCGCTCGGCGTCGGAAATCCTGCCGCTGGCCAAGGATGACGACAAGCGCGCGCGCCTGATCGAGGTGATCCAGCACGATGTGAAGCGGCTCGACCGGCTGATCACGGACATCTCCAACGCCTCGCGCCTGGACGCGGAGCTGGCCCGCGAGGATCTCGAGACCATCGATCTCGTTGTCTTGCTGACCGACATCGCCAGCTTGCAGAATGATCCCGACGCGCCCGCCCCCCGGGTCATCGTCACGGCCGAGTCCGAGCGGCACATCGTGCGCGGACACGAGAACCCGTTAAGCCGGGTCTTCATCAATCTCATCGAGAACGCCGTCACCTTCTCCCCGGCAGAGGGCGGGGTGCGCGTGCGGATCGAGCGCGGCGCCGGGCAGAGCCAGGAAGTCCGCATCGAGGATGACGGTCCGGGCATTCCCGAAGACAATCTCGAAGCCATTTTCGACCGCTTCTACACCCAGCGCCCCAAGGGGGCGGCCTTTGGCGGACATTCCGGGCTCGGCCTGGCGATCGCGCGACAGATCGTGACGGCTCATGGCGGCCAGATACGCGCCTCCAACCGCACCGATGATCAGGGCGAGGTGCTGGGCGCCTGTTTCACCGTCACCCTGCCCGCCTCGTCGCGCTAGCGGATGTGTGGCGCGAAAACGGCGCCTGTCATCAGCATGCAGCGGACTGTTGCACACCCGACGCACAGGCTTTCGCCGGACGCAAAACCGGGTTTACATGGACATCAAGTTACTCCGTCTGAGGATCTGATCCGCACCATGATCGGCATTGTCGTCGTCACCCATGGCCGTCTCGCTGACGAACTCGTCGCCGCCACAGAGCATGTGGTTGGCCCGCTGGAAGCCTGTAGCGCCATCTCCATCGGCCCGGACGATGATATGGAGCGGCGGCGCGACGATATTCGCGAGGCGGTGGAGAAAGCCGACCAGGGCGATGGCGTCATCATCCTGACCGACATGTTCGGCGGCACGCCGTCGAACCTGTCCATTTCGCTCCTGGAAAAGGGGCGCGTGGAAGTCATCGCCGGCGCCAATCTGCCCATGCTGATCAAGCTGGCCGAAGCGCGCTCGCGGCTCGACATGAACGCGCTGGCCGAAAGCGCCAGCGAGGCGGGCAAGCGCTATATCGCCGTCGCCTCCCAGATCCTGGACGGCGCCGCGTGAGCCAGCAACGCACGGTCACGATCTGCAATCAGCGCGGCCTGCACGCCCGCGCATCTGCGAAATTCGTCGCCGAGGCCGCCCGCTTTGACTCCCAGGTCAGCGTGGCGCGTGACGCCGAGGAAGTCAGCGCGGATTCCATCATGGAATTGCTGATGCTGGCGGCCGGACCCGGCGTCGCCATCACCATCAGGCCGAGGGCGCGGACGCAGAAGAGGCCGTGGACGCCCTCAGCGCGCTGGTGGAATGCGGCTTCAACGAGAACGACTGAGCCTGTCCGCCCGACGCCCCACATGAAAACGCCGCCGGTCATCCCGGCGGCGTTCGTGTCTCAGGTCGG
>LZQR01000122.1_pt1 | contig 21146 bp, 26 predicted proteins | sample 768601 | NCBI WGS metagenome assembly LZQR01 (sample SAMN05207299, study PRJNA324521) | oil field metagenome | isolation source: sample BH-FW-24 from oil reservoir | place: India: Bombay High | collected 2015-12-04
GGGGCGGCGGCGCAGCAGCTCCGGAGCGGAGAACAGATAGCGCAGGCCGATCCAGGCCTCATGACCGCCAACGCGACCCAGCTCCAGGTTCGGAGCATAATCGGTCTCGCCGTAGCCGAAGTAACGGTACTCGGTGTCGAGGGTCAGGTTGCGGGCGAGCTCCCAGCCGATGCCGGCGATCAGCTGATAGCCGACCGTTGCATCAGAATCGTCGACCGTCACGAAGGTCGAAGCCGGGGAGTAGGTGCCGGTGTCCCAGCCCATGGCGGAAATGTCGGACTGAACCCAGCCCAGACCAGCGCCGATGTAGGGAGTCCAGAACGAACCCGTGTCGAAATCATAGATGAGGTTCAGCATGCCGGACCACACCTGGAAGTCCGAGCTGCTGTTCTCGAAGTTGCCGACAGCGCCGGTGTCGTTGAAGCGGTGAGCCAGCTCACCTTCAAGACGCCAGTTGTTGGCCCACTGGTAGCCGAGAGCCAGCTTTTCGCGAATATCGCCTTCGCCCTGGATCTCGCCGTTCAGGCTGCCGGAGACATCAACGTCGCCCGGAGCGCCATAACCAAGCGCACCGCTGACGTACCAACCTTCATCCGCAACCGCCATGGACGGCGCGGCGAGGATGGCCCCAACGGCGACTGCCGAAAGAAGCTTTGTTTTCATCCTATCCCCCTCCGGGCGGAGAACGCCCTTCGTGTGAGCATTAAAATTAACATCGTGCCCAACGCACCAAGACGAGCATTGGTTCCATGTCACGCACATCGATAACTGATTTGATTGCACAACACCACTGGAATGGCGCGGATTCCGCCCCCGTTAGCGCACGACGGAACGCTCCTGGAGCGCCAGAAACTCATTTTCATCCACCCCGAGGCGTTCGTGCAACACCTCCTGGGTGTGTTCCGCGAAACGCGGCGGCGCGCGATGATATTGCGGCGGCGTCTGGAGCAGGCGCATCGGATTCGCAATCAAGGGCGCGTCGCCAATGCCGGTCATCGGCAGCGTGAACGCCAGCTCTCGCGAGCGGGCCTGTTCATGGCTGAAGACCTGATCCAGTTGCAGGATCGGCCCGCATGGCACGCCCGCCTCGTGCAGTGCGCCTATCCAGTGATCCGTGCCCCGTGTCGCCAGGACCAGGGTGATCTCAGCGACGAGGATTTCCCGGTTGGCGACGCGATCCGAATTTCGCCTGAAACGCGAGTCCGCCCCCCATTCCGGTCGCCCCAGAGCCGATGCAAACGCCTGGAACTGGCCATCATTGCCCACAGCCACCGCCAGTCGCCCGTCCGCCGTTGGGAAGTCCTGATACGGAACGATATTGGGATGCGCGTTTCCGGCGCGCCCTGGCGGCTTGCCGGAAAGAGATAGTTCGCCGCCTGGTTGGCCAGCATTGCGGCCTGCACATCAAACAACGCCATGTCGATATGCTGCCCGCCCCGACCCGTAGAGCGGGCGATCAGCGCCGCCATGACCGCGCCCGCCGCATACACGCCGGTAAACAGATCGACGGCCGGCACGCCCACCTTCATCGGCGCATCTTCGCCGGTCACGCTCATCAGGCCGCCCATGGCCTGGATCAGAAAGTCGTAGCCGGGCTGGTTCGACCACGGGCCCGTCTGGCCGAAGCCGGTCACCGAGCAATAGACCAGATCAGGGTTGATCGCGCTCAGGCTGTCGTAATCGAGCCCGTACTTGCGCAGGCCGCCGGTCTTGTAGTTCTCGATCACCACATCGCTCTCGGCGGCCAGCCGCTTCAGAATCGCCTGACCGTCCGGATCCGTAATGTTGACGGCGATGGAGCGCTTGTTGCGGTTGGCGCACAGATAATAGGCCGCATCCGCCTCCGCGCCGCTCTCGTCCTTGAGAAAGGGCGGCCCCCAGCGACGCGTATCATCGCCGGATGCCGGGTTCTCCACCTTGATGACGTCGGCGCCAGATCCCCCAGGATTTGCGCGCACCAGGGCCCCGCGAGAACCCGGGACAGGTCCAGAACCTTGATATGGGACAACGGCGCGAGGGTCATGTACGGCTCCAGAGCAGAACGGTTAGGGCGATGTCCTGTCTGGGCTAGCCCCGCCTCAGGCCCAGCGCAAGCAGCGCTTGTGTATTGCCCCGGCTTTTGCGCCGCCTAGCCTGCGCACATGCTCCACTCCGATTCGCCCCCTCCCCCCAACTCGACAAGGCTCGCGCCAAGATGGCCGAGGTATTCGGCTATCACGACTTCCGGCCCGGGCAGGGGGAAATTATCGAGAGCGTTCTGCAGGGCCGCGACGTGCTCGCCGTCATGCCGACCGGACGCGGAAAGTCGATGTGCTATCAGCTGCCTGCGCTGATGCGGGGCGGCCTCACCGTGGTCATCTCCCCGCTTATCGCCCTGATGCGCGACCAGGTGAGCGCGCTTCAGACGGCCGGGGTCAACGCCGCCGCCCTCACCTCTGCTGATGAGGCGGATGACCGCGAGGCGGCCTGGAGAGCGCTCGACGAAGGCAGTCTCCGGCTTCTCTACATGGCTCCCGAGCGGATGGCGGTTCCAGGCCTTGCCGAACGCCTGGGACGAGCGGGGCTGACCATGATTGCGGTGGATGAAGCCCATTGCGTCTCGCAATGGGGCCATGACTTCCGCCCCGACTATCTGCGCATCTCGGACTTCGCCCGGGCCGCCGGTCGCCCGCAGATCGCCGCCTTCACGGCCACCGCCGACGCAGCGGCGCGGCGGGACATTTCTGCGCGCCTGTTCGAGCAGCCCCCTGCGGAATTCGTGTCCGGCTTTGACCGTCCGAACCTGCATCTGGCTGTTGGCGCGCGCCGTCAGGGCAACAGCCAGGTCATCGACTTCGTCAAGGCAAGGCCCGACCGGGCAGGCATCATCTATTGCGCCAGCCGAAAGGCCTGTGACGACATGGCCGAGAAACTGCGCGCCGAGGATGTGTACGCGCTCTCCTATCACGCCGGACTGGATTCAGAGACGCGCAGCTTTCGTCAGGACGAGTTCGTCAAGGGCGACGGGGTTGTCATGTGCGCCACCATCGCCTTCGGCATGGGCGTGGACAAACCTGATGTGCGCTACGTGGTACACGCCGCCCTGCCCAAATCCATGGAGGCCTATTACCAGGAGATCGGACGCGCCGGGCGCGATGGCGATCCGGCGGATACATTGATGCTGTGGTCGCTTGGCGATGCCGCCCTGCGGCGGCGCCAGATCAATGACAGCGACTCCGATGATGACCGCAAGCGCATGGAGATGCGGCGCCTGTCCGCACTGATCGCGTATTGCGAGGCGCCTCAGTGCCGCCGGCAAACCCTGCTTGGCTATTTCGGCGACGAGATCTCGCCCTGCGGTCATTGCGACCTGTGTGATGACCCGCCTCAACTGATCGACGGCGCGGTGCTGGCCCAGAAGGCCATGTCGGCCATCGCCCGGACCGGGCAGCGATTCGGGCTTGAGCACCTGATCAGCGTTCTGCGGGGCTGAAGACCGACAAGGTCATGGCGCGCGGGCACGACGCCTTGCCCACCTTCGGCGTCGGAGAGGACCTGTCCAAGGAACAATGGATGAGCGTGTTCCGACAGCTCTTTGCGTCGGGCGCCATAGATCAGCCCATCGACGGCCATGGCGAATGGATCATCACCGCCAAGGGCAAGGACATCCTGTTCGCAAAACAGGGCATCCGCTTGCGGCCGCCCGAGGAGCAGCGTGGAGTGCGGTCCTCTCGGGCCCGCCCGAGCGATGCAGCAGATCAGCTGCTCTCCGAGGCGGATCGCACGATTTATATTGCACTGCGCAAAAAGCGGCTCGAGCTCGCCAAGGAGAGCGGCAAGCCGGCCTATACTATATTTGCAGACCGCACTCTGATCGAAATGGCGGCCGAAAAACCCCAGACTCCTGAGGCGCTATCGCGCATTTTCGGGGTCGGCGCCCGCAAACTCGAGCGATACGGCTCAGAATTTCTCTCGGTGATCAAATCTGAGATTTAGAACCACTTTAGTGAACAATTGGAGCCAGTTTTTACAGATCATGCACGATTTTGTAGATTGACCGCTCTTGTATCGAGCACCTTATCCCTCTTTGTCCGAATATTTTTCTTTTTCTTTTGCTGAACCGTCATGAAGCTGTGAGCGTTCACGGGCGGCCTCGGGGTCGTCTCTAAAACTAGAAGGCGGGCTTGACCCGCCTTTTTTTCTTCCTTCAAAATTTTCCATGTATTCATCGCGACTGTGACCTCACGGCCATAATTGTCGCTATGGGAAACAAAAATTTTCACTTTTTTGTTGCAGCGCAAAATACACTCTGCAAAGCTTTTGTTAACGAGAGACGCGGCCCGAGCCGCGCCCGCCCTTAGAGACGCACCGCCGGCCGCCGCAAACCGCGACGGAGGCAAGGATGAGACAGGATCCAGTCGGCGCTGACCGGCTTTCAGGTACGCCATCACAGCGCGTCCTTCGTCGCTTTCATTCGACCCGACTGGCCGGCTCCGGGGAGCACCCGGCCCGTCAGCGTGCGACCGAGGACAAAATCATGACAGACTTTAACGGCGCGCAGTCCGTACTGCGCGCACGCGCCACGCGCCTGGGGGCTATGGCGCTTGCGGCGCTCAGCTTCACCTTTCTGGCGTCTCAACCCGCCTTCGCCGAAGTCAGCGAGGAGACGGCCTATATCTTCAATACGCTGCTGTTCCTGATCGGCGGCTTTCTGGTGATGTGGATGGCGGCCGGTTTCGCCATGCTCGAAGCCGGTTTTGTCCGCACCAAGCACGCAGCCGTCATCTGCCTGAAGAATATCGGCCTCTACGCCATCGCCGGCCTGATGTTTTTCGTCATCGGCTATAACCTCATGTATTCGGGCGTGGATGCGCATGGCGGCTTCTTTGGAACGCCCTCCATGTGGTCCCCGTCCGAGACCGCTGCCGATGAGGTAATCGACATCACCGCCAGCGGCTACGCCAGCGCCTCTGACTGGTTCTTCCAGATGGTGTTCGTGGCGACCACCGCCTCGATTGTTTCCGGCGCTGTGGCTGAACGCGTCCGGATCGGTTCCTTCTTCATCTTCACCGCCATCCTGGCCGGCGTGATCTATCCGATCCAGGGATCCTGGGAATGGGGCGCAGGCTGGCTTGACAGCCAGTTCGGCTTCTCTGACTTCGCAGGCTCCACCCTGGTGCACTCCACGGGCGGCTGGGCGGCGCTCGCCGGCGTCATCCTGCTGGGCGCGCGTCGGGGCCGGTTTGTCGACGGCAAACCCGTGACCATGCACGGATCCTCGCTTCCCTGGCCACGCTGGGCACTTCATCCTGTGGTTTGCTGGTTCGGCTTCAACGGCGCCTCCCAGCTCGCTCTGGCAGCGCCGCAGACGCCACGGCCGTGTCCCAGATCTTCGCCAATACCAACATGGCCGCTGCGTCAGGCGTCGTCGTCGCCTACATCCTCTCCATGCTGCTGGGCAAAGGCAAAGCCAATCTCGGCTCTGTCCTGAACGGCGCCCTGGCGGGCCTGGTCGCGATTACGGCGGAGCCGCTGACTCCGACCATTCTCGAAGCCGTCCTGATTGGCGCGGTCGGTTCGGTCATCGCCACCTTCGGCGCTGTGCTGCTCGAGGCCGTGCGCCTAGATGATGTGGTCGGCGCGATCCCGGTCCACCTGATGGCCGGCATCTGGGGCACGATGGCGGTTCCTTTGACAAACTCGGATGCAAGCTTTTCCGGTCAGGCTGTCGGTGTTGTTGCAATCGGAGCCTTTGTATTTGTGACCAGCTTCGTGCTCTGGCTGGCGTTGAAAGTCACGCTCGGCATCCGCCTGAACCCTGACGAGGAAGACGTCGGCGGCGATCTGTCCGAACTCGGACACAGCGCCTATCCCGAATTCGTCCCCGACAAAGTCAAACCGGCTGAGTAAGCCCGAGGCGAGGCGGCGCCGCCGCCTCGCCTCCCTTCCCCGGACGCAGCCCGATCCCAATTACAACCTTCGATGGAGAATACTCATGAAAACCACTATTTCTCTCGCCAGACGTGCGCTTCCGGCCCTGCTTCTGGGCGGCGCCTGCCTGACCCCGCTCACAGGCGCGGCCAGCGCCCAGGAAGTCTCGGCCAATGTCGCCATGACCACCGACTATCGCTTCCGCGGGGCTTCGCTCAGTGATGAGGCCATCGCCATCCAGGGCGGTTTCGATCTGGCCCTGGACACCGGTTTCTATATCGGAGCCTGGGGCTCCAGCATCGAACCCGTCGGCAATTCGGAGATGGAGCTTGATCTCTATGCCGGCTATGGCGGAACCGTCGGAGCGCTCAGCTATGATGTGGGCGTGCTGGGGTATTTCTACCCGGGCGGCGAGGATGTCGCCTATGGCGAGGTTTATGGCAGCCTGACAGGCATGATCGGCCTCTTTGAAACCACAGGCACCATCGCCTACGCCCCCGAGCAGGACAATCTCGGCGATGATGACAATCTCTATCTCAATCTCTCCGGCTCCGCGCCGATCGGGGATTCCGGCCTGAGCCTGTCGCTGGGCGTCGGGTATGAGACCGGCGCGTTCGGCGATCTCGACGGGGACGGCGATGACAAGATCGACTGGACCCTCGGCATTGGCGGATCGGCCTATGGCGTGGACTGGACGCTGGCCTATGTGGACACCAGCGAGGACACCGATGGTTCGGACGCCACGGCGGTCTTCACCATCGCCAAGGAATTCTAGCCCTAATCGCCACCTGATGCGCCTGAAGCGGTGATTCCGTTTCAGGCCGCCCGTATTTTCCTCTTTCGCCAGAGCCTCTGCCATGCGCCCCGTCTTCCGTCTGCCCCATGACGTCACGCTGACAGCTGCAAGCGATATGGATCTTCGCCTGTTTGTCGCCCGTCAGAAATACAATGTGCGCGCCAAGCGCCTGGCCGAGAAGGAGTTGCGACGACGCATGATGGCGCCGATCGCGACGTCAGCGCCTCGGCCAGCTGGGGAGACCGCCCCGATCCAGAGCCGCAAGACGGACCGCCCCAAGGGCAGCCTGGCGGACATCGCCTGGCTCGGCGTCATGCTGGGCGCCGGCGCCCTGGCCCTTCACGTGATCGGCTGGTGGGCCAGGCTTTGAACGATCAGAGCTAGGACGCCCGGATCTGGGCCAGGAACTGATCGACCTGGGCGCGCAGGGTTTCGGCCTGCACGGTCAGCTCACTCGAAGCGGTGTTCACCTGCGCCGCGGCGGATGACGATTCTGTCGCCGCCATGACGACCCCGTCGATATTCTCCGAGACATTGCGCGTATTGTCCGCAGCGCCCGACGCGCTCCGGGCGATTTCAGAGGTGGCCGCCGCCTGCTCTTCCACCGCCGCGGCGATCTCCTGCGCCGTCGCGCTCAGCGCCCCGATTACATCCGCGACGCTCTGGATTGCAGCGGAGGATTCCCCGGTCGCAGACTGAATCTGGGAAATCTGGGCCGCAATGTCCTTGGTCGCCGAAGCGGTCTGTGAGGCCAGCTCCTTGACTTCCTGGGCCACGATGGCGAAGCCCTTGCCCGCTTCTCCGGCCCGCGCCGCCTCGATGGTGGCGTTCAGGGCCAGCAGATTGGTCTGTTCGGCGATGGAATTGATCAGGTCAACCACTTCCCCGATCCGGCTGGCCGCCTCCGTCAGATGGCTGACCTTCTCAACCGTACCGGCCGCTTCGCCCATCACATGGCGCGCCTGATCCGCCGTCATCTGCGCGCGCGATCTCATATTGGCGATGGAGGAAGACATTTCCTCCGCCGCACTGGCGACATTCTGGACATTGTTCGTGGTCTCGCTCGCAGCGGAAGACACCACCTTGGTCTGCACCGACGTCTCCTCAGCGGCGGCCGACAGGCTCTGAGAGGCCGCACTCAGCTCGGTCGCCGCGGAACTGACAATGGTCACAACCCCGCCGACCTGCTGTTCAAAGGCGTCCGCCAGGCGTGTGCGCTCTGATTTGCGCACCGTCTTGGCCTCTTCCTCCATGTCTCTCTGGCGTTGTTCCAGCTCGCGCTGACGGATCGAGCTCCGACGGAAGCCGTCGAGTGCTTTTGACAGGGCGCCGATCTCGTTGGTCGCCTCCTGATAGGGCACCTGCAGCGCCAGTTCACCGCCCGAGATCCGATCCGTAATCCTTGCTAGCTGGGAGATGGGCTGCGCCAGCTTGCGCGCCAGGAAGAAACTCAGGGCTGACACGATCAAGGTCACAACAATGGCCGTGATGATGATGCGCCAGGTCAGCGCCCGCGCCACGGCGAAGGTTTCGTGGGTGGATTGGGTCACCACGACGCCGAAATGCACGCCGAGAAATTCGAAATGATCCCCGATGGCCATGGCGTGCACGCCCCGCCAGTCATCGGCTTCGATCACATGGCCCTCGCCAGCCGCGTGGAACGTCATGTCCACAATGTCCGCGGGCAGCTCGATGCTCAGGCGGGGCTCGCCATTATTGAAGCGCGGCTGAGTGCGCAGAACGCCATCCTCACCAATCAGATAGGCGTCCCCGGTCTCTCCCAGACCGACCGTCTCGGCCATCAGACGGTCCAGTTCGCGGGTCGGCATCTTGACGACGATGGCGCCCAGCCGGTTGCCGTCATGGTCGAACACGGGCGAGCCCATGAAACTTGCGGGCAGCCCTCCGCCCGGGGCATAGGCGGCATAGTCCGATAGCGCAGTCGCACTCTGATCAATGGAGAGCGACTGCTGCATCACGCGCGACAGATGCGTGTCCCGGTAGGGGCCGGTGAGCAGGTTCGTTCCGAAATCATCCTTCTTTTCCGTGCTGTAAAGAAGATTGCCCTGCATATCAAAGAGATAGATGTCGGCGTATTCGCGCTGATCATGATAGTCGCGGAACCAGGGGTGCAGATCCTCATGTACGGCGGAATACATTGAGCCGTCCCCGGCATCGACCAGATTGATGCGCTCCGCCCCCTCATAGGGGTTCTCCTCGCGATACAGGCGCCGAATTTCCGCGCCTTCCGCCCCGGGCATCTGCATCCACGCCTCGTGAAAACGCTCGATCGCATGGATCACGGCCGTGCTGTGCGCGAGCAGGTGCACATCATCCTCGACATATTCGAGATAGTTCCGGATCGAGGTGAGACGGGATCGCTCGACCGCCTCCAGTCGGGAAATCGCGGAATGGCGCTCCGCCTCCCGGCTTTCAAGGACGGCAGCGCTCCCAAGGACTCCGCCCAGCACAAGACACCCGCCCAGGCTGATCAGGCCGAACAGGTGGGCGACTGGCATTTTGTGAAGCATGATTCACCCTCAAGGCTTTCAATCGAGGGTGCTGATAAAGTTGTGATGAAAGTCTAAATCACCTGAAACGTGAATTTTCTGATAACCATGATTTCAAGGACTTGCTCGATTGCCTCCTGCCAACTCTCTAGTCGGCGGCCGAGGTATGGTCGTGAACGACGCGCCAGCCCTCCTCCTGCTTGCGCAGGATCAGTGTGAACAGCCCCGTCGGTTCATCACTCTCGCGGTACAGCGTCCAGCGTCCGAACACATAGGCCGCGTCATCAGACAGCTGGGTGACATCCAGATCGGTGAAGGCCAGCCAGCCCATGGCTTCGGGGGTGTCGTAGCGCGTCAGATATCGCTCCAGCGTCGCGCTCCAGCCCGAGGTGACAGACCCGCCGGAGGCGAACCGCAAATCCTCGCTCCGCCAATAGCCGGCCATAAAGCCGGGAATGTCGCCCTCATTCCAGGCGTTTTGCTGGGCGCTCAACACCGCGCAGATTGCCTCCACTTCAGCGCCGACGCCTGTGCAGGTCGACTCCTGAGCTGCCCTTGTATGAGAAATACCGCCGCCAAAGCACTGACAATCATGATGTGAAGCCCCATCTGTTCTCTGAAGACAGACACAGTGAAGCGCGACCCGAGCTCAGGTCAACTTTTCAAGCAATCATGAGGACAAGTGAAGACGAGGATTGATCCCGCCATGCGGGAAACACCACTGTCCGCCAGTCACTGAATTTTCAGGGGGAGGAAGTGGTGAGCCGACAGGGATTCGAACCCTGGACCTACTGATTAAAAGTCAGTTGCTCTACCAGCTGAGCTATCGGCTCTCCGTCTCGAGAGGCGCGGAACCTATAGCCGGTTCCGAAAGTGGTCAACCCGGCTATATGCGGGAAATCACCTCTTTTGCAGTTGCGTGATCGTGATAGGACAAAACCATGAAGAGCCTCTTTCTCAAAGCACAGATCAGCGCCTTTGCCGCCCTTGTCCTGACAGCCTGCTCGAGCCTGCCAGACCTGCCGCGGACCCCGCTGGGTCGTACCGAATCCGTTGCGTCCGACACGGTCGGCCTACCGCGCGCGCGTCCGGGTCAGATCGTCATCGATGATGGCGATGAAACCGTGCCCACCCCGTATGGCGGCTCCGGGGCTGAACGGACCTGCCAGACCGTCGCGCGGGATATTGCACGTTTGACCAGTCTTCTGGGCCCGGATGTGGAGGCTCCGGGACCTGAGCCGGTCTCTGAAGGAATGGATGAAGAGGATGGCGTGATCGACCGCTCGACGCGCTTCGCCAGCTCCATCGCGGAGGATGCGCCCGAGCTCGCCGCCGACACGGCGCGGGACACCATTGTGGGGCTAAACCCCACCCGCCCGGTTGTGCGCTTTCTGGGCCGGGCCAGCGAAATCGAAGCCGCGGCGGCGCAAGAGCGTGAACTGGCGCAGAAACGCCGCGCCTGGCTGCGCGGCGCCTTTGATGTCCAGGCTTGTGAACGCGAGACGCTGATCGAGGCGCTCGCCGCCTATAATCTGCTCAGCACTGAGCAGGAAGGGCTCGACTAGATCGCGTCCGGGCCCTCGGCCATTCGGGCGTGGAACTGGTTGCGGAAGGCCTCGAACTCGCCTGCTGCAATGGCGGCGCGCATGCGGGCAGTCAGGTTCTCGAAATAGGCAATGTTGTGCCAAGACAAGAGCATCGAGCCCAGATACTCGCCCGCCCGGATCAGATGGTGCAGATAAGCGCGCGAATAGTCCCGGCTGGCCGGGCAGTCGAGCGTCTCGTCCATCGGGCGGGTATCTTCGGCAAAGCGGGCGTTCTTGACGTTCACCGGCCCCCAATCCGTCCAGGCCTGACCGTGGCGGCCCGAGCGGGTCGGCAGCACGCAGTCGAACATGTCCACCCCGCGCGCGACCGCTTCGACGAGATCAATCGGCTTGCCCACCCCCATCAGATAGCGCGGGCGCTCATGGGGCAGATGGGGCGTCGTGACGTCGAGGACCTGGCACATCATCTCGAACCCCTCGCCCACAGCGAGGCCGCCAATGGCGTAGCCGTCAAAGCCGATCTCGATCAGGCCTTCCGCGCTTTCCCGGCGCAAATCCTCATAGGTGCTGCCCTGGACAATGCCGAACAGCGCCTGGCTTGAGCGCTCGCCAAACGCTTCTTTCGAGCGCAAACCCCAGCGCCGCGACAGCTGCATGGAGCTCGCCGCCGCATCGCGCTCGCACGGATAGGGCGTGCATTCATCAAGCTGCATGGAAATGTCCGCGCCCAGAAGGTCGGCCTGAATTTCGATGGAGCGTTCCGGCGTCAGCATATGCTTTGAGCCATCAAGATGGCTTTTGAACGCGACGCCTTCCTCGCTCATCTGACGCAGATCGGATAGCGACCAGACCTGGAAGCCGCCTGAGTCCGTCAGGATCGGGCCGTCCCAGCGCATGAAATGATGCAGCCCGCCCAGACGCTTCACCCGCTCTGCGCCGGGGCGCAGCATGAGATGATACGTATTTCCCAGTATGATATCCGCGCCCGCTTCCTTAACCTGTTCAGGATAGAGCGCCTTCACCGTCGCCGCCGTGCCGACGGGCATGAAGGCGGGGGTCCGGATATCCCCGCGCGGGGTCTTGAGCACACCGGTGCGGGCGGCGCCATCCGTGGCGTGAAGATCGAAATCGAAGCTGGGCATCAGAACCTGGCGAGACAGCGGGAGTGACTTGAATGAGCTGGAAAGACGAAATCGCCCATTTGCGCAAGCGTCAGGCGCTGGCCCATAACATGGGCGGGGCGGAAAAGCTCGCCCGCCAGAAGGCGGCAGGGCGGCTCAACGTTCGGGAAAGACTGGACCTTTTGCTTGATCCGGGCAGTTTCCGCGAAATCGGCTCCATCACAGGAAAAGCGCGCGCCGGGTCTGATGGCGGGCTTGAGGACTTCTCCCCCGCCAATTGCATCTTCGGGCGCGGCGCGGTGCGCGGACGCCCCGTGGCGGTGGTCGCGGACGATTTCACGGTGCGCGGCGGCGCGGCGGACGCCGCCATCGTCGAGAAACAGATCGAGGCGGAGAAGATGGCGGGCGAGCTGGGCCTGCCGCTGATCCGTCTGATCGAGGGCACGGGCGGCGGCGGCTCGGTCAAATCCATCCTCGACATGGGCGCGAGCTATGTCCCCTTCAATCCGGCCTGGGACCAGGTGGTCGCCAATCTTGAACGCGTGCCGGTGGTGTCTCTCGCCCTGGGCCCGGTGGCGGGCCTCGGCGCCGCGCGCGCCGTGTCGTCGCACTATTGCGTGATGGTCAAGGGCCAGTCGCAAATGTTCATCGCGGGCCCGCCCGTGGTCGCGGGCATTGGCGAACACGTCACCAAGGAAGAGCTCGGCGGGTCGGATCTGCAGCTCGCCGCCGGCGCCGCAGACGACGCCTATGCCAGCGAGGCGGACGCATGGAGGCGGCGCGCTGGTTCCTCTCCTACCTGCCCGACATGGCGGGGGATGCGGCTGATCGGGTCCCGCCCAGCGATGATCCGAAGCGGCTGGATGAGAGCCTTCGGGAGATCGTGCCCAAGGATAAGCGCTTTGGCTATGACATGCGCGCCATCCTCAACACGACGCTTGATCAGGGCAGCGTGTTCGAGATGGGCCGTCATTTCGGCAGCTCGGTCATCACCGCGCTGGCCCGGCTTGATGGCTGGCCGGTCGCCGTGCTCGCCAGCAATCCCAATGTCTATGGCGGCGGCTGGACGGCGGAAGCGGCGCAGAAGATCATCCGCTTTGTGGATCTGGCGGAAACCTTCCGCCTGCCGGTGGTTCATTTCGTGGATGTCCCGGGCTTTGTGATCGGCACCCGCGCCGAGCGCGCCGGCACGATCCGTCATGGCGCCCGCGCCCTGTCGGCAATCTATCAGGCCAGCGTGCCCTGGTGCACCATGCTGATCCGCAAGGCCTATGGCGTCGCGGGCGCAGCGATGATGGACCATACCCGCTTCCGCTATCGCTATGCCTGGCCGTCGGGCGACTGGGGCTCGCTGCCGCTCGAGGGCGGGGTGGAAGCCGCGTTCAAGTCGGTGCTGGAAAAGGCGGAAGATCCTGAAGCGCTGAAAGCTGAATTGCGCGCGCGGATGAAGGATCTGTCGGATCCGTTCAAGACCGCCGAGCGGTTCTGGATCGAGGAGATCATCGACCCCGCCGAGACCCGGCCGCTTCTGACCGAATTTGCGAACCTGACCGCCAAGCTGCGCACACGCCAGAAACCGGGAACGCGTTACCGCCCCTGATCGCGGCGCTCGCGTTCCAAGCGGATCATCGCGTGGATGCCGTTGAGGTCTTCAATGTCCTCGACGGTCATCCCGTGCGCCCCGCAAATCATCTCGGCCCGCTGCCCAATCTTTTCGGCCTCTCTCAGAAGCGCCAGCTTGTCCCTCCCGAACCAGTGCAGGAAGAGGTAATTCAGAGTCAGTCCCGGATGCGTCCCCGTCACAAAATACAGCGCTCTGGAGAGCCAGTTGCGCGGCCAGTCGCGCATCCAGACGACCAGTTCATCGAGGTAAGCGACAGTCTTCCCGCCCCGGCTTGAAATCATGAACAGGCTGCCGCTGGTCACGCCGGGGGCCTCGTATATGACCAAGCCCTCGGGCGCGATGATCCGGCTGACCGGCTGGACCACCTCCCTGCACGCCTTCTCCACTGTCGCGGTCACCGCGTCCGCCGCATAGATCCCGGCATCCGGACAACGCGCCTTCCAGGAGGCCAGACCGGACGTATGTGCGGCGTTGGGGGCGATCAGGGCTGTGATCCGACCCAGATGGCTCAGAGCCTCCAGATACACGCCGTCCGGATCCGGCGGCGGACTGAGCACCGCCAGCTCCAGCTCGCCCAGACGGATCGCCAGCGCGTTGACCTCGCCAAAGGCCGGGCAGTCATAGACCGCACGCCAGACGCCGCTTCCTTCCAGGCATTCCGTCCAGACCGCCGTCATGGGGCCGCTCCTGTGCTGCGCTGCACGCACTATAGACCCGCTCACTCACACGCACACAAACTATCGATTGGACCGTGATCGCGATGATGGCGCAGTGTGACGGCTCACAAAGGAGCCCGCCATGATGAAAGACGAATACGAGTATCTGTGCCTGATGGTGCTCGATGACGCCGAGGCCGTGAAAGCCGATCCGGAGCTCGCTTGCGGCTGCGCGGTCTATCTCAGCCGCCAGGGCTATGACGAGGTGGATAACCAGGCCTATTGCCCGGCCGAGTAACGGATTTATTCGCAGTCCGCGCCGACGCGATGATTGCGTCTCGCCTGAGCGCATCCCATGTTGGCCCCGCTCCCGGCGCCTGATGGCAGCCGCGATCAGTCCCGGTCGGGCTGACGGGCGGACTCATGGATCTGGTGTCTTTGGGACTTGGCCTCGCCGGGCTGGTCTTCGGCGGGCGACATGCTGGTGCGGGGCGGCGTCCGACCTCGCCCGTCGGGCCGGATTGCCGCCGCTGGTGATCGGCCTGACGCTCGTGGGCTTTGGCACCTCGACGCCGGAACTGGTGACCAGTCTTCAGGCCGCCTATCTGGGCTCGCCGGGCATTGCCGTCGGCAATGTGGTCGGCAGCAATATCGCCAATATCCTGCTGATCTTCGGCGCAGCGGCGGTTCTGGCGCCCATCGCCATCGACAAGACCGCCTTCCGCCGTGACGGCCTCGTGCTGGCGCTGTCCACCCTCCTGTGCGCCGTGATGATCCTCTACGGCCAGCTCACACCGCTGTTCGGCGCCGTCTTCATTCTCGCCTTGCTGGCCTATCTGGGCTTCACAGTCTGGAGCGGATTGAAAACGCCGCAAGCGGCAGGGGAGGCGCGGACGACGCGGCGCAGGATACCGCCCTAATCCCGGTCTGGCGCGATATCGCCTTCTTCGTTGGCGGCCTGTTGCTGACCATTCTGGGGCCCGCTTCTTCGTGACGGGCGCGATCAGCGTGGCGGAGTTCCTCGGCGTCTCCGAAGCGTGATCGGGCTGACGGTCGTGGCCGTCGGCACCTCCCTGCCCGAGCTTGTGACCACCCTCGCCGCCGCCCGGCGCAAGCAGGCCGATATCGCCTTTGGCAATATCGTCGGCAGCAACATCTTCAACGTGCTGTTCATTCTGGGCGCCACGGCGCTGGTGAACCCGATCGAGGTTCCGCGCAGCATCCAGAGCCTGGACGTCTGGGTGATGTGCGCCGTCACGGCGCTATTGCTGGTCTTCTCGGTCACCCGCTGGCGCATCAGCCGGGTCGAGGGCGGCGTCTTCCTGCTGGGCTATGCCGGCTATATTGGCTGGCTGGCGCTCGGGGCCTAGCCCTTGCGCCAGAGCAGGCTGGAATCGCCATAGGAGAAGAAGCGGTAATGCTCACGAATGGCGTGGGCATAGGCCGCGTGCATGTCCTCAAAACCCGCCAGCGCGCTCACCAGCATGAAGAGCGTGGATTTGGCAGGTGGAAATTGGTCATCAGCGCGTCGATCACCTTGAAGCGATAACCCGGCGTGATGAAGATCGCGGTGTCGCGCGCCTCGGCGCGGACCGTCCCGTCCTCCTCCGCCGCGCTTTCCAGCGTCCGGATCGAGGTGGTGCCCACCGCGATGATGCGCCCGCCCGCCTTGCGGGTCTCGTTGATGGTCCGCGCCGCTTCTTCGCTGACCGAATACCATTCGGCATGCATCTGATGCTCGGACAGATCCTCGGTCTTCACCGGCAGGAAGGTCCCCGCCCCCACATGCAAGGTCACATGGGTGCGCTTGATCCCGCGCGCATCGAGCGCGGCAAACAGACGATCGGTGAAGTGCAGTCCCGCCGTGGGCGCAGCGACAGACCCCGCCTTGTCCGGCGCGGCGTAGACCGTCTGATAATCCTCTAGGTCGGCGGCGTCCGCCGCGCGCTTGGAGGCGATATAGGGCGGCAAAGGCGGCGCCCCGGCCTCGACAATCGCCTTGTCGAGCGCGACGCCCGAGCGATCAAAGAAGAGGACCACTTCACCGCCCTCGCGCTTCTCGCGGACTTCAGCGGTCAGCCCGCCCTTGAACTGCAGCGTGTCGCCCTCTTTCAGGCGCTTGGCGGGGCGGACAAAGGCGCGCCAGACGGCTTCATCATCGCGCTTGTGCAGATTGATCTCGAGCTCGACATCCCCGCCGCCGCCATGGGCGCGCGCCGGGCGGACCCCGGTCAGCGGCCGGAATGACGCGGGTATCGTTGAAGACCAGAAGATCGCCCGGTTCGAGCAGGTTCGGAAGATCGAGCACGCCCAAGTCTGACAGACCGCCATCCTTCACCTGCAACAGGCGCGCACTGTCGCGCGGCCGCGCCGGGCGCAGGGCGATCCGGTCCTCGGGCAGGTGAAAATCAAAATCGGACAGTCGCATTTGGGTCATAACCTTCCTTCAAGCTGGCGGTGATATACGCACCCTATCGCTCGCCTGCCAGACATCCGGACAGATCGCTTCATGACCCCGACGCCGAGCCGCCTGCCTGCGGCGTATCAAATTCTCGCCTGGCTGGCCTGCATGGGCGCGTGTCTGGGACTGGCGCTCGTCATCGGGCTAAGCTTGACCGGACGCATCCACCCCAAGGCGGATGTCTTCAACATGGTCTGGCCGCTTCCCGTTCTGGCCGGCGCCGTGGTGTTCACAACCCTCTGGATCTTCAAGCCGGCAGGGCTGTTCCTGCTTCGCGCCGCCGGCATGGTGATCAGCGCTGCGCTCGTCTTTGTCGCCCTGCCCTACGCCCAGCTTGTTCCCCGGCCCGAGGCCCTTCCGCCCCACAGCGAAACCGGTGAGGCGCTAAGGCTGACCAGTTTCAATATGTGGAATCTCAATCGCGATCCGGATGCCGCTATCGCCTATCTGCGGGAGGGTGATTTGACGTGGTGTTTCTGCAAGAGTGGGGGGCGCGCTGCGCGGCGTGCCCGCAAGCCTTCAAGAGACCTACCCCTACCAGCAGCGTTGCAGATGGGGCGCCGCAGTCATTTCGCGTCTGCCGCTTCTGGAGCGGGGCTGCGACCCGTACGAGACCGTGCCTGTCGCCTTCATTGAGATCGAGTTCCAGGGCGCGCCCCTGCGCCTGACCAGTACGCATTTTGCGCGCCCCACCCGCCCGGACCTCTATCAGTATCACCGCGAGCAACTTGGCGCGCTGATCACGGATCATGCCCATCAGTCCCAGATCCTCGCGGGTGATTTCAACACGGCGGAAAACGGATTTCAGATGCGGCTGCTGGCTGACGCCCTCGCCCCGCTGGAGCGGATCACACATGGTCTTCGGACCTGGCCTTCAGAGCGGGTTCTGCCCCTGCCCGTGATCGGGATCGACCATATCTGGGTCAGCGAGGGGCTTTGCGCCTCTCATACCGGCGTAGCGGCGGACGCCGGTTCGGATCACCGCCCCGTCTTCACGCTGGTGGAGCGCTGCGACGCCTGATCCCGCATATGAAAACGGGCGGCCCGATGGACCGCCCGCTTCAAATCGAGAACCCAATCGCCTAGCGCAGGAACGCCTTGACGATCTTGCCCGGGTTGGCCGGCGGCTCGCCCTTGGGCAGCGCGTCCACATGTTCCATGCCCGAAGTCACTTCTCCCCAGACGGTGTACTGACCATCCAGATACGGCACGGCGTCCAGGCAGATGAAGAACTGGCTGTCGGCGGAATTCGGTCCATGGCGCGGGCCATGGACATGGTGCCGCGCACATGCGGCTCGTCATTGAACTCGGCTTCAATGTTCTGGCCGGAACCGCCCATGCCATTGCCATTCGGGCAGCCGCCCTGGGCCACGAAGCCGTCGATCACGCGGTGAAAGGTCAGGCCGTCATAGAAGCCGTCCGCCGCCAGCTCGGAAATGCGAGCGACGTGCTTGGGCGCCAGATCGGGGCGCAGGCGAATGACGACATCGCCGCCTTCAAGGGTGAAAACCAGTTCTTGGTTGGCGTCGGACACGACGGCCTCCTTTGGGGATGTGTTCTTAGTCGAGGACGCGCACAGGCACGTCGATTGAGCAGATATCAGGCACGCGGCCGTTATCGCGGCTTGCGGCCAGGGCTTCAAGATAGGCGCTGAAACTGGCGGAGCTGGTGTCCATCACCTGTACCGTCGGCGGATTGTCCATCTGGGTCGCCATCTCGAATTCCTCGATGATATCGGGACGGAAGCCCAGGGTCTGGCCCTGGGTGCCCACATTCAGGCTTTCCACGACGTCCTGGCCGAGGCGAACCTTGCCCCACACCGTGTACTGGGTGTTCAGATGCTCGGCCTCGCCGCGCACAATGTAGAACTGGGCGGTGGCGGAGTTGGGATCATTGGTGCGCGCCATCGCGGCGGCGCGTCGCAATGGATCAGCCAGCTGTCGACGCGACCATCCGCCACGATGCCCGCCAACGCAGAGGGCTGGGTGCCGACCGGAAACCCGTTCCAGAACCCGGCTTGCACCATGGCGCCGCGGGGGACGGCCCGACGTTCCTGGATCTCGTTGACCATGATCTCGTTCGGATCGCGACGGATGCCGAACTCGCCCTGAATGGACTCAAACGGCGCATCGATATTGGGATTGTCCACGGCGCCGCCGCCCTGGGCCATGAAGCCGTCAATGACCCGATGAAAGACCTTCCAGTCCATCCAGTTCGCCTCGGCCATCTCCCGAATGCGTGCGGCATGGATCGGCGTGAACTCATCCTGGATCTCGATCCAGACCTCGCCCTTGTTGGTGACCAGATGCAGCAGGTCGTCAGGGTCCACCGTACGCCATGCGCTGTCCGGCGCGTTCGCGACAATGTCGGCGCCGGGCGCCGGCGCATCGGCGTCAGCACTGGAGGCTTCGGCGGCGGTCTCCGCCTCCTGGGCGTTCGTTCCGGTTTCGGCTTCAGCGCAGGCCGTCAGCATGAGGGCGGAGAGACAGGCCGTGGCGAACAGAGGGGCGGTGCGACGCATCAGACGAATTTCTCCAGCAGGCGCTCTTTGACAAGCTGCGGCACGAAGGGATCGATATCCCCGCCCAGCTTGGCGATTTCCTTCACAAGACGCGAGGCGATCGCCTGATGGCGCGGATCGGCCATCAGAAACACGGTCTCGATGTCCGCATTAAGGCGCTGGTTCATGCCGACCATCTGGAATTCATACTCGAAGTCGGAAACCGCGCGCAGGCCGCGAATGATGGAGCTGGCGCCCACCTTCTCGGCGAAATGCATCAGCAGCCCTTCAAAGGGCAGCACCTCGATCTCGGTGTCTCCAGCCACGGATTCCGCCAGCTCGCGGGCCATGTCCACGCGCTCGTCAAAGCTGAACAGCGGCCCCTTGGCGTCATTGCGCGCCACGCCGATGACCAGCTTGTCATAGAGCTTCACGGCCCGGCCGATGATATCCAGATGGCCGTTCGTGATGGGATCGAACGTACCCGGATAGAGCGCGACGCGCTTTTTCATGGCTTAACTCCCCAAAGCCAGGCCTGGTGGTGAAGACCCGGTCTAGTTCTCGTCTTCCGGCGCGTCCGGAGTGTTCGGGGCGTCGCCCGCTTCACCGCCGTCCTCTTCCGCGCTGGCGTCATCCTCGCTCTCGGCGATGCGGACAACAGACACGACTTTTTCGCCTTCCGCCAGACGGATCAGACGCACGCCCTTGGTCGCGCGCGCCGCGATGCGCACCGTGTCGACCGGGAAGCGGATCAGCTGACCGCCATCGGTGACCGCCATGACGGTGTCGCCATCGATGACCGGGAAGCAGGCTGCGAGTTCCTTGACCTTGCTCATATCGTGCGCGGCCACACCCTGATTGCCGCGTCCCATGACGCGATAATCATAAGCGCTCGAGCGCTTGCCAAGGCCGTCCTGGGCCACGGTCAGCACGAACTCTTCCGCGGCGCCCAGCTCGGCGATGCGTTCAGGCTCAGCGCCACATCGGCGCCGGCTTCGCCGTCTTCAGGCGCGCTGACGACAGCATCGTCCTCTTCAAGCCCGGCGGCCCGCCGCATGGCGTTGGCGTGCTTCATATAGGCGCGCGCCTCGTCGGTGGTGACGTCGATATGGTTCAGGATCGCCATGGAGATCAGACGATCGTTTTCTTTCAGGCGGATGCCGCGCACGCCGGTGGAGTTGCGCGACGCGAAGACGCGCACATCGCCCACCGGGAAGCGGATCGCCCGACCGCCGGCCGAGACCAGCAGCACGTCCTGATCCTCATTGCACAGCCGCACGTCGAGGATTTTCGAGCCCTCTTCGTCCAGCTTCATGGCGATCTTGCCGTTGCGGTTCACCTGCACGAAGTCGGACAGCTTGTTGCGACGCACCGTGCCCGCCGTGGTGGCGAACATGACATCGTACTGATCCCAGCTCTCCTCATCCTCGGGCAGCGCCATCACCGAGGTGATCCAGGCGCCGTCATTGAGGCTGGGCAGAAGGTTCGTGAGATACTTGCCCTTGGTGTTGGGCGCGCCCAGCGGCAGGCGCCAGGTCTTGGTCTTGTAGACCATGCCGTCCGAGCTGAAGAACAGGAGCGGCGCATGGGTCGAGGCCACGAACAGCGTCGCCACGAAATCCTCGTCCTTCATCGCCATGCCCGCACGGCCCTTGCCGCCGCGGTTCTGGGCGCGATAGGTCGAGAGCGCGGTGCGCTTCACATAGCCGCCATGGGTCAGGGTGACGACCATGTCCTCCCGCGGGATCAGGTCTTCATCCTCGATCCCCAGATCACCCTCGATGATCGCGGAGCGCCGCTCGACGCCGAAGTTGGCCTTAGAGTCCAGAAGCTCGTTGCGGATGATGTCGCGGATGCGGGTCGGGCTGCGCAGGATGTCCAGAAGGTCGGCGATGGTTTCGGCCAGCTTGTTGGCCTCATCCCCGATCTCGTCGCGGCCCAGCGCCGTCAGGCGGTGCAGGCGCAGATCGAGGATGGCTTTCGCCTGCTCTTCGGTGAGGCGGATCTCGGCGTCCCTGATC
>LZQR01000123.1_pt1 | contig 21140 bp, 21 predicted proteins | sample 768601 | NCBI WGS metagenome assembly LZQR01 (sample SAMN05207299, study PRJNA324521) | oil field metagenome | isolation source: sample BH-FW-24 from oil reservoir | place: India: Bombay High | collected 2015-12-04
TTCTGTGAGATCGTTCTTCACTCACTGGAAGACCTCAATACCTCTGCAATCAAATCGCTAACGGTGAGAACACCGGTCGTCAGGTAGGTTCTCCTATCACTGACTTAGCACTTAAGATGCTGAAAGACATCGAAGGTTCTGAACGTAACTTCTCACGTTCGTACTTCACCCGCGCCAAAGGCGGCGTATTAATGAAGTCGATCACTGTTGCTATTCGTAACGGCGAAAACCGCGTGATTGGTTTGCTTTGTATCAACGTCAACCTTGATGCGCCTTTCTCTCAAGTGCTGCAATCTTTCATGCCAACGCAAGAAGCGAAAGAAGCGGCGTCATCCGTTAACTTTGCAAGTGATGTTGAAGAACTCGTAGACCAAACGGTTGAGCGCACGATTGAAGAGATCAACGCTGACAAATCGGTATCGAATAACACCAAAACCGTCAGATCGTCATGGAGCTGTACGACAAAGGTATCTTCGATATCAAAGACGCTATCAACCGTGTCGCAGATCGCCTGAATATCTCTAAACACACCGTTTACCTATACATTCGTCAGCGTAAGACTGAGGACGAATAAGCGTGAGTGGATTAACTTACACGCTGGTAGTGAACGGGCCGGTTTACGGCAGTCAATCGGCGCGCAGCGCATATCAATTCGCACAAGCGGTAATTGAACAAGGACATACTCTGGTGAGTGTGTTCTTTTACCAAGATGGCGTCACTAATGGTACGGCTTTGAGCGTGCCTGCCAACGACGAGTTTGACCTAACCAAAGCTTGGCAATCACTCGCACAGCAACACGATATTCGTTTGGAAACCTGCGTTGCAGCAGCTTTACGTCGCGGCATCGTCAGCGAAGATGAAGCGAATCAACATGGTCTTGAGCAGAACAACCTAGCTACAGGATTCGAGCAAGCCGGTTTGGGAAGCTTAGCCGAAGCCATGTTAACCCAAGATAGAGTGGTGCAGTTTTGAGTCAGCTAACTTACCTATTTCGTAGTGCTCCGCATGGTAGCAATGCAGGACGTGAAGGTGTGGATGCGCTGTTAGCGGCATCTGCGTACTGTGAGGACATCACCGTCCTATTTGTTGGTGATGGTGTTTACCAATTGCTGCTTGGGCAAGAGCCTAATGGCATCTTAAGCAAAGACTACGCACCAATGCTCAAACTGTTCGACTTGTACGACATTGAGCAAGTGTTTGTTTGTGCGGATTCGCTTGCCGAGCGTGGTTTGGCTCAAGCTGATCTAGTCATTGATGCAGAGGCTCTAAAAACTGAGCAACTAAAAGTTAAACTGCAACAAGCGGGCAAACTGCTGTCATTCTGAGGAAGCCATGTTACATATCATCAAATCCGTAGCTGCATTAGACGATGCAATGGCACTGTACAGTGAGCAAGATGATGTCTTGTTGATTGAAGATGCCGTGTACGCTGCGAACCCTCAGCATAAGGCGTTTGGCAAGGTAAGAGGTCCATCAGTGTTTGCGTTGCAAAGCGATATTGAAGCCCGTGGCATGAGCAATCGTATCAGCCCATCTATTGAAGTGGTTGGCTATACTGGCTTTGTTGAACTAACAGTAAAACAAGCCAAATCTCTGACTTGGGATTAACCCATCTTTCCTGTCGATTGAGCTTTACGGATTAATTACCCTAATTGAACAAAAAAGATCCGTATATTTCTTGACACACCTCTCACTGCTGCATAGAATTTTGCGTCCCTAACTGCCAACCGCTTTTAGGGATAGATTTTTCACAAAGCTTACTTTCAAGTAAATCAGGAGCTAGTTAATGGCAACTATTAACCAGTTGGTACGTAAGCCACGTGCAAAGCAAGTTGTTAAAGCAACGTGCCTGCACTAGAAGCGTGCCACAAAACGTGGTGTATGTACTCGTGTTTACACTACTACACCTAAAAACCTAACTCAGCACTTCGTAAAGTTTGTCGTGTACGTCTGACAAACGGCTTCGAAGTTACATCGTACATCGGCGGTGAAGGTCACAACCTTCAAGAGCACAGTGTTGTACTAATCCGTGGCGGTCGTGTAAAAGACCTTCCGGGTGTACGTTACCACACTGTTCGCGGTGCACTTGACTGTGCTGGCGTTAACGACCGTAAACAAGGTCGTTCTAAGTACGGTGTGAAGCGTCCTAAGTCTTAATGGATTCCGTTAAGTAAGGCCAAACACTAAATTATTTTTAATTTTTGAAAAAACTGAAAAGTTTTGGATAAAACCTGAAGAAGACAACGGAGAAAATCCATGCCACGTCGTCGCGTCATTGGTCAGCGTAAGATCCTTCCAGATCCAAAGTTCAAATCTGAACTGCTGGCAAAATTCGTTAACATCCTAATGGTTGACGGTAAAAAATCTACTGCAGAAAAAATCGTTTACACTGCACTAGATTCTATGGCTGAAAAGTCTGGTAAAGACCACTTAGCTATTTTTGAAGAAGCTCTTGAAAATGTTCGCCCAGCGGTAGAAGTTAAGTCTCGCCGTGTAGGTGGTTCAACTTACCAAGTACCTGTAGAAGTACGTCCGGTTCGCCGTAACGCACTTGCTATGCGTTGGTTGGTTGAAGCTGCGCGTAAGCGTGGTGAAAAATCTATGGCTCAACGCCTAGCTGCTGAAATGCTAGACGCGTCTGAGAACAAAGGTACTGCGGTTAAGAAACGTGAAGACGTTCACCGCATGGCTGACGCAAACAAAGCGTTCGCTCATTACCGTTGGTAATACCTTTTCAGTGCTGCAAGGTTCCTTGCAGCACTTCTTTAGTTCCTATGCCTATGCTAGGAACTATTGCTATATCTAGGGGATAGCATTTTTTAGTTATAGCAATAGTCCCTATCTCTAAGTTAAGAGGATTCAATCGTGGCTCGCAAAACTCCTATTGAGCGCTACCGTAATATTGGTATCGTCGCTCACGTAGACGCAGGTAAAACAACCACAAGTGAACGTATTCTGTTCTACACTGGTCTTTCTCATAAAATCGGTGAAGTTCACGATGGCGCTGCTACCATGGACTGGATGGAGCAGGAGCAAGAGCGTGGTATCACAATCACCTCTGCGGCAACCACTACTTTCTGGCGTGGTATGGATGCACAATTCCAAGACCACCGCATCAACATTATCGATACTCCTGGACACGTTGATTTCACGATCGAAGTAGAGCGTTCACTGCGCGTACTTGATGGTGCAGTTGTTGTGTTCTGTGGTTCATCGGGTGTTGAACCTCAATCTGAAACTGTATGGCGTCAAGCTGACAAGTACCACGTTCCTCGTATGGTATTTGTTAACAAGATGGACCGTGCAGGTGCTGACTTCCTACGCGTTGTTGATCAAATCAAAAACCGTCTTGGTGCAAACCCTGTTCCTATCCAACTTAACGTTGGTGCGGAAGATGACTTCAAGGGTGTTATCGACCTAATCAAGATGAAGATGATCAACTGGAGTGAAGCTGACCAAGGTACAACCTTCACTTACGAAGAGATTCCTGCAGACATGCAAGAGCTTGCTGAAGAGTGGCACAACAACCTAGTTGAGTCAGCGGCAGAAGCTAGCGAAGAGCTAATGGACAAATATCTTGAAGAAGGCGAACTAACGGAAGCTGAAATCAAGCAAGCACTGCGTACACGCACACTAAATAACGAAATCGTACTGGCCACTTGTGGTAGTGCGTTCAAGAACAAAGGTGTTCAAGCGGTACTCGATGCAGTGGTTGAATTCTTGCCATCACCAATCGACGTTCCAGCGATTAAAGGTGTGGATGACAACGAGAAAGAAGTTGAGCGTCATGCAGATGACAACGAACCGTTCTCAGCATTAGCATTCAAGATCGCAACTGACCCATTCGTAGGCACGCTGACCTTTATGCGTGTTTACTCTGGTGTGGTGAACTCTGGCGACGCAGTCTACAACTCTGTGAAGCAAAAGAAAGAACGCTTTGGTCGTATCGTACAGATGCACTCAAACAAGCGTGACGAAATTAAAGAAGTTCGCGCGGGCGATATTGCAGCAGCAATCGGCCTTAAGGACGTGACAACAGGCGATACGCTATGTGACCAGAACCACAAAGTGATTCTGGAACGTATGGAGTTCCCTGATCCGGTAATTCAGATCGCGGTAGAGCCTCGTTCTGTTGCCGATCAAGAGAAGATGGGTATTGCACTAGGTAAACTAGCGGCAGAAGATCCATCATTCCGCGTAGAAACGGACGACGAAACAGGTCAGACACTGATCTCTGGTATGGGTGAGCTTCACCTAGATATCATCGTTGATCGTATGAAACGTGAATTCAGCGTTGACTGTAATGTTGGTAAACCTCAGGTTGCGTACCGTGAAACAATCCGTGGCAACGCGGAAGTTGAAGGTAAATTTGTACGTCAATCTGGTGGTCGTGGTCAGTATGGTCACGTATGGATCAAACTGGAGCCATCTGAACCTGGCGAAGGTTTTGTCTTTGTTGACGAAATTGTGGGTGGTGTGGTTCCTAAGGAATACATCAGCTCGGTAGCGAAAGGTATCGAAGAGCAAATGAACAGCGGTGTTCTAGCGGGTTATCCTGTACTAGATATTAAAGCAACGCTGTTTGATGGTTCTTACCACGATGTTGACTCTAACGAGATGGCGTTTAAGATCGCTGGCTCGATGGCATTCAAGAAGGGTTCATTAGAAGCACAGCCTGTTCTTCTTGAGCCAATGATGAATGTTGAAGTAACTACTCCTGAAGATTGGATGGGTGATGTTGTTGGTGACCTTAACCGCCGTCGCGGTATGATCGAAGGTATGGACGATGGTGTGGCTGGTATTAAGATCATCCGCGCTCAAGTACCACTATCTGAGATGTTTGGTTACGCAACGGACCTACGTTCTGCAACTCAAGGCCGTGCGTCTTACTCTATGGAGTTTAACGAGTACGCTGAAGTACCGAAAAACTTCGCAGATAAAATCATTGCAGACCGTGGTTACTAATTAAAACGCTTTGAGCTGAAAAAAAGTCCAGCTTTTTTTAAAGATCAATGCGTCCAAATATTGCGCTAACAGGCGTTGGCGCATAAAATAACAATTTCTGGCGCGTCGAGATCAATAATGATCACGGCGAATCATAACTAGGAAGGAACACGATTGTGTCTAAAGAAAAATTTGAACGTGTAAAACCGCACGTAAACGTTGGTACTATCGGCCACGTTGACCACGGTAAAACTACTCTAACTGCAGCTATCTGTACAACACTTGCTAAAGTATACGGCGGTGCTGCTCGTGACTTCGCATCTATCGATAACGCTCCAGAAGAGCGTGAGCGCGGTATCACAATCGCTACTTCTCACGTAGAGTACGACACTCCAACTCGTCACTACGCACACGTAGACTGTCCAGGACACGCGGATTATGTTAAAAACATGATCACTGGTGCTGCACAGATGGACGGTGGTATCCTAGTTGTTGCTGCGACAGATGGTCCAATGCCACAAACTCGTGAGCACATCCTACTAGGCCGTCAGGTTGGTATCCCATACATCATCGTATTCATGAACAAATGTGACATGGTTGACGATGAAGAGCTACTAGAACTAGTAGAAATGGAAGTTCGTGAACTTCTATCTGAGTACGATTTCCCAGGTGATGACCTACCAGTTATCCAAGGTTCTGCACTAGGCGCACTAAACGGCGAAGAGCAGTGGGAAGCTAAGATTGTTGAACTAGCAGAAGCGCTAGATTCATACATTCCTGAGCCAGAGCGTGCAGTAGATATGCCATTCCTAATGCCTATCGAAGACGTATTCTCAATCCAAGGTCGTGGTACAGTAGTAACTGGCCGTATCGAACGTGGTATCCTAAACGTAGGTGACGAAGTTGCTATCGTTGGTATCAAAGACACTACTACTACTACATGTACTGGTGTTGAAATGTTCCGTAAGCTTCTTGACGAAGGTCGCGCTGGTGAGAACGTTGGTGCACTTCTACGTGGTACTAAGCGTGATGAAGTTGAACGTGGTCAAGTACTAGCTAAGCCTGGTTCAATCACTCCACACACTAAGTTCGAGTCAGAAGTATACGTACTTTCTAAAGATGAAGGTGGTCGTCACACTCCATTCTTCAAAGGCTACCGTCCACAGTTCTACTTCCGTACAACTGACGTAACTGGCGACATCTCTCTACCAGAAGGCGTAGAAATGGTAATGCCAGGCGACAACATCCAAATGCAAGTTGAGCTAATCGCTCCTATCGCTATGGATGAAGGCCTACGTTTCGCTATCCGTGAAGGTGGTCGTACTGTAGGTGCTGGTGTTGTTGCTAAGATCTTCGACTAATTCTTAAAGAATTAAACGAATGTCTTCGGAAAATCTTGAATTAGATTTGACGAACCAGTAGCAAAAAGGGCATCATTTGATGCCCTTTTTCTGCACTCAACATTATTTTAGCTGTTTTCTTGTTCAGATTTTGGTTGAGAGCAGAGCAAGATTGGCCAAACAGGCTTAATCTTAAGAGAGTAGCGCTGATTTTTTCAGCGATATGGAGTTTGCCCTGCAACAGCGGGGTTGTTGTCGTCTATATTAAGACTTGTGACAGGTTGGTTTATGAAAGCAAATAATGCTGAAACTCCTGATAGCTCAAACGCAGCAGATACGTTTAAGTGGATTGCCGCTTTCGTATTAGCAGCGGCCGCTGTTGTGGGTAATTACCTGTATGGTGAAATGTCTGTAGTTGTTCGCGCTGCAGGCGTTGTTGTTCTTATTGCAGCTGCCCTTGGCGTTGCAGCAACAACGACTAAAGGTAAAGCAGCGATCAGTTTTGCAAAAGAATCTCGTATGGAAGTTCGTAAGGTTGTTTGGCCTACACGCCAAGAAACTATGCAAACAACACTGATCGTTTTAGCTGTAAGTATTGTAATGGCTCTAGCGCTTTGGGGTATTGACGGCATTATGGTTCGTCTAGTAGCTCTAGCGACTGGGGTATAGAGGGTTTTAATTCATGAGTGAAGCTCCAAAAAAACGCTGGTATGTGGTTCAAGCCTTCTCTGGATTTGAAGGTCGTGTAGCTCAATCTCTTCGCGAGCATATCAAAATGCACAGCATGGAAGAGCTATTCGGTGAAGTACTGGTTCCTACTGAAGAAGTAGTAGAAATGCGCGCGGGTCAGCGTCGTAAATCTGAGCGTAAGTTCTTCCCAGGGTACGTCCTTGTTCAGATGATTATGAACGATGAATCATGGCACTTAGTACGCAGTGTGCCGCGTGTCATGGGCTTCATTGGTGGTACCTCAGACCGTCCGGCACCTATCACAGATAAGGAAGCTGACGCTATTCTTAACCGTCTTGAGAAAGCGAGTGAAGCTCCTCGTCCACGTACTATGTACGAAGCGGGCGAAGTGGTACGTGTTAATGAAGGTCCATTTGCTGACTTCAATGGTACTGTTGAAGAAGTGGATTACGAGAAGAGCCGCCTGAAAGTGTCTGTATCGATCTTTGGTCGTGCAACACCGGTTGAGCTTGAATTTGGTCAGGTTGAAAAACTTGATTAAAAAAACACCTTTTTAAGGGTTGTCTAAGGCGCGAATTATGACTATAATTTCGCGCCTTTTTACTTCTGGTGAAGTAAAGAGTTTTTTCATAAACGGGGAGCTGATCGGTGATTAGCGTTTGTACCCAAACTTAGGAATTATCATGGCTAAGAAAGTTGAAGCTTACATCAAGCTACAAGTTGCAGCTGGTATGGCGAACCCAAGTCCACCAGTTGGTCCTGCACTAGGTCAACACGGTGTTAACATCATGGAATTCTGTAAAGCGTTCAACGCGAAAACAGAATCTCTAGAGAAAGGTCTACCTACTCCTGTTGTTATCACTGTATACAACGACCGTTCTTTCACGTTCGTAACTAAGACTCCACCTGCTGCTGTTCTTCTTAAGAAAGCTGCTGGCGTTAAGTCTGGTTCAGGTCGTCCAAACACTGAAAAAGTTGGTACTGTAACTGACGCTCAAATCCAAGAAATCGCAGAAACTAAAGCTGCTGATATGACTGGTGCTGACATCGAAGCGATGAAGCGTTCAATCGCTGGTACTGCTCGTTCAATGGGCCTAGTGGTAGAGGGTTAATAAGATGGCTAAACTAACTAAGCGCATGCGCGTAATCCGCGAAAAAGTTGACGTAACTAAAGAGTACGAAATCAACGAAGCTGTTGCTCTTCTTCAAGAACTAGCTACTGCTAAATTCGTAGAGTCTGTTGACGTTGCTGTTAACCTAGGCATCGATGCTCGTAAATCTGACCAGAACGTACGTGGTGCAACTGTACTGCCTCACGGTACTGGCCGCGAAATCCGCGTTGCAGTGTTCACTCAAGGTGCAAACGCTGAAGCAGCTAAAGAAGCTGGCGCAGACATCGTTGGTATGGAAGATCTTGCTGAGCAAGTTAAGAAAGGCGAAATGAACTTCGACGTAGTTGTTGCTTCTCCAGATGCAATGCGCGTTGTAGGTCAACTAGGTACTATCCTAGGTCCTCGCGGTCTAATGCCAAACCCTAAAGTTGGTACTGTAACTCCTAACGTTGCTGAAGCGGTTAAGAACGCTAAAGCTGGTCAGGTTCGTTACCGTAACGACAAAAACGGCATCATCCACACTACTATCGGTAAAGCAAACTTCTCTGCTGAGCAGATCAAAGAGAACCTAGAAGCTCTTCTAGTTGCTCTGAAGAAAGCTAAGCCATCTTCAGCGAAAGGTACTTTCCTGAAGAAAGTAAGCATCTCTACTACTATGGGTGCTGGTGTTGCTGTTGATCAGGCTAGCCTGAACACTCAAGCATAATTTATTTGCTTAGGCGCAAAATTTGTGTATAATTTCGCCTAATATTTGTGGTTGGGGCTGAACATTGGTTCTTTGAACTGTCTCCTAGTTCGAAATGAATTAAGACCCAGTCTCCGTCCAAGACCGTAGGTGTTTGTTCTCAAGACAAACTTAATCATCCTACGTAGATGGTGCCCGAACTGACAGAAAGCTCTATGTAAATAGTTAACTTCTTCTGGGAATGCACCTCAATAGCTCTCACTGTCGTGATGATAGTGAGTGGTGTAACGACAACCAGGAGTAAATCCAAGATGGCTTTAAACCTTCAAGACAAAAAGCAATTGTTGCTGAAGTCAACGAAGCTGCCAGTGGTGCACTTTCTGCAGTTGTAGCTGATTCTCGTGGCGTTGAAGTTGGCGCGATGACTTCTCTACGTAAACAAGCTCGCGAAGCGGGTGTTTACATGAAAGTCGTGCGTAACACTCTAGCACGTCGTGCGGTTCAGGGTACAGACTACGAGTGTCTAACTGACACTTCACTGGTCCTACTCTAATCGCGTTCTCTAACGAGCACCCAGGTGCTGCAGCGCGTCTTTTCAAAGACTTCGCTAAAGAGAACAAAGATTTCGAGATCAAAGCTGCTGCATTTGAAGGCGCTGTAACTGACGCTGAAGTACTAGCAACACTACCAACTTACGACGAAGCAATCGCACGCCTAATGATGTGCATGAAAGAAGCTTCTGCTGGCAAGCTGGTACGTACTATCGCTGCTATCCGCGATCAAAAAGAAGAAGCAGCGGCTTAAGCCTTGCTTTTTACTGGTTGCAAAATAAACTTATTGTTGACTTAAAAGAGAATTGTTATGTCTATTACTAACGAGCAAATCCTAGACGCAGTTGCAGAAATGTCTGTAATGCAAGTTGTTGAACTAATCGAAGCTATGGAAGAGAAATTCGGTGTAACTGCTGCTGCTGCAGTAGTTGCAGGTGGCGCAGCAGGCGGCGAAGCTGCAGCTGAGCAAACTGAATTTGACGTAATCCTAGAATCTGCTGGCGGTAACAAAGTTGCTGTAATCAAAGCAGTACGTGGCGCAACTGGCCTAGGTCTTAAAGAAGCTAAAGCTCTTGTAGACGGCGCTCCAGCACCTCTTAAAGAAGGTGTTGACAAAGCAGAAGCTGACGCACTTAAAGCTCAGCTAGAAGAAGCTGGTGCAACTGTTGCTGTTAAGTAATTATTGCATAGTTTCTTAGCCTAACGGCTAATTGGCTGGTGGTTTTTTAACCACCGGCCTTTTTGCGCTGTAGGGTATAGGCGAATTTTCCCGCTGTTTAAGCGCCTGTTCCCAAGCAAAAAACATTTCATTCCTACGCAATGAAATGTCACTACAGTAAACAGCTATTTAGTCACTGTCCCTTACCCCCCCTTAAGTAACTAGGAGCGGGCGGACAGTTTGGGTCACTTATCAGCGAGCTGAGGAACCCCATGGTTTACTCTTATACCGAGAAAAAGCGCATCCGTAAGGACTTTGGTACTCGTCCACAAGTTTTGGACATTCCATACCTGCTATCGATCCAGCTCGATTCGTTCGACAAATTCATCGAACAGGATCCTGAAGGTCAATACGGTCTTGAAGCTGCTTTCCGTTCTGTATTCCCAATTCAGAGCTACAACGGCAATTCTGAGCTGCAATACGTTAGCTACCGTCTTGGTGAGCCAGTTTTTGACGTTAAAGAATGTCAAATCCGCGGTGTAACTTACTCAAAGCCACTACGCGTAAAACTACGTCTAGTAATCTTTGATAAAGACGCGCCAGCAGGTACTGTAAAAGACATTAAAGAACAAGAAGTCTACATGGGCGAAATTCCGCTTATGACAGACAATGGTACCTTCGTAATTAACGGTACCGAGAGGGTTATCGTATCCCAGCTGCACCGAAGCCCAGGCGTGTTCTTCGACAGCGATAAGGGTAAGACCCACTCTTCAGGTAAAGTTCTATATAACGCACGTGTAATTCCTTACCGTGGCTCATGGCTAGACTTTGAGTTCGATCCTAAGGATAACTTATACGTACGTATCGACCGTCGTCGTAAGCTACCAGCTTCGATCATCCTTCGTGCACTTGGTAAGACGTCAGAAGAAATTCTAGATATCTTCTTCGAGAAAGTGAACTTCGAAGTGAAAGACCAAACTCTACTAATGGAGTTGGTTCCTGATCGTCTACGTGGTGAAACTGCGTCATTCGACATTGAAGCGAACGGTAAAACTTACGTTGAGCAAGGTCGCCGCGTTACAGCTCGTCATATCCGCCAACTAGAAAAAGATGGCGTTGATCACATCGAAGTACCAGTTGAGTACATCGTTGGTAAAGTTGCATCGAAAGATTACGTCAACGAAGCAACAGGCGAGATCATTGTTAACGCTAACCAGGAAATTAGCCTGGAAGCACTAGCGAACCTATCTCAGGCTGGCCACAAATCACTAGAAACGTTGTTCACCAACGATCTAGACCACGGTCCATTCATGTCAGAAACACTACGTATCGACAGCACTGTTGATCGTATTTCTGCATTGGTAGAAATCTACCGCATGATGCGCCCTGGCGAGCCACCAACAAAAAGAAGCTGCAGAAGCACTATTCGAAAGCCTATTCTTCTCAGAAGAGCGTTACGATCTATCGACTGTTGGTCGTATGAAGTTCAACAGCTCTATCGGCCGTGAAGATGCTCAAGAGCAAGGCACACTTGACGAGCTAGACATCGTTGAAGTGATGAAGAAGCTTATCGCGATCCGTAACGGTAAAGGCGAAGTGGACGATATCGACCACCTTGGCAACCGTCGTATCCGTTCTGTAGGCGAAATGGCTGAGAACCAGTTCCGTGTAGGTCTAGTACGTGTTGAGCGTGCAGTTAAAGAGCGTCTAAGCCTAGGCGATCTTGACGCAATCATGCCTCAAGACCTGATCAACGCGAAACCAATCTCTGCAGCTGTTAAAGAATTCTTTGGTTCTTCACAGCTTTCACAGTTCATGGACCAAAACAACCCGCTATCAGAAGTAACGCACAAGCGTCGTATTTCTGCATTGGGTCCTGGCGGTCTAACTCGTGAACGTGCTGGCTTCGAAGTACGTGACGTACACGTAACTCACTACGGTCGTCTATGTCCTATCGAAACGCCGGAAGGTCCAAACATCGGTCTGATCAACTCTCTATCTGCGTTTGCGCGTTGTAACGAGTACGGTTTCCTAGAGACACCATACCGTCGCGTTGTAGATGGCGTTGTAACAGACGAAGTAGATTACCTATCTGCAATCGAAGAAGGCCAATTCGTTATCGCACAGGCTAACGCTGCGCTAACTGAAGACGGCGGTTTTGCAGATGAGCTGATCACAGCTCGTCAAAAAGGTGAATCTGGTCTACACCCTCGTGAGCACGCTCAGTACATGGACGTTGCGACAAACCAGGTTGTATCTATCGCTGCATCGCTTATCCCGTTCCTAGAACACGATGATGCGAACCGTGCATTGATGGGTGCGAACATGCAACGTCAGGCAGTTCCAACACTTAAGGCTGACAAGCCTCTAGTTGGTACTGGTATTGAACGTAACGTAGCAGTTGACTCAGGTGTAACTGCAGTTGCTAAACGTGGTGGTGTAATCCAGTCAGTAGATGCTTCTCGTATCGTTGTTAAAGTGAACGAAGAAGAGCTAGTACCAGGTGAAGCTGGTATCGACATCTACAACCTGACTAAATACACACGTTCTAACCAGAACACATGTATTAACCAGCGCCCATGTGTGATGCCAGGTGAACCTGTATCACGCGGTGACGTTCTTGCTGATGGTCCTTCAACAGACCTTGGTGAACTAGCGCTTGGTCAAAACATGCGTATCGCGTTCATGCCTTGGAACGGTTACAACTTCGAAGACTCTATCCTAGTATCTGAGCGCGTAGTTCAAGAAGACCGCTTCACGACTATCCACATCCAAGAACTTACTTGTGTGGCGCGTGATACTAAGCTTGGTTCTGAAGAGATCACAGCGGATATTCCAAACGTAGGTGAATCTGCTCTGTCTAAACTAGACGAGTCAGGTATCGTTTACATCGGTGCTGAAGTTAAGGGTGGCGACATCCTAGTTGGTAAAGTAACACCTAAAGGTGAAACTCAGCTAACGCCTGAAGAGAAGCTACTACGTGCAATCTTCGGTGAAAAAGCATCTGACGTTAAAGATACTTCACTGCGTGTACCTAACTCTGTTTCAGGTACGATTATCGACGTTCAAGTCTTCACTCGCGATGGCGTAGAGAAAGACAAGCGTGCGCTTGAAATCGAGCAAATGCAGCTTAAAGAAGCGAAGAAAGACCTAACTGAAGAATTCCAGATTCTTGAGGGTGGCCTTCTAAACCGTGTTCGCGCTGTATTGATCGATGGCGGTTACTCTGAAGCGAAACTAGACACAACTGATCGTAAGAAGTGGCTAGAACTAACGCTAGAAGATGACGCTCTACAAACTCAGCTAGAGCAACTTGCTGAGCAGTGGGACGAGCTAAAAGCTGACTTCGATAAGAAATTCGAAACTAAGCGTCGTAAGATCACACAAGGTGATGATCTAGCACCTGGCGTACTGAAGATCGTTAAGGTTTACCTAGCGGTTAAACGTCGCATCCAGCCTGGTGATAAGATGGCGGGTCGTCACGGTAACAAGGGTGTAATCTCTAAGATCAACCTGTTGAAGACATGCCATACGATGAAAAAGGTCAGCCTGTAGACATCGTACTTAACCCACTGGGTGTACCTTCGCGTATGAACATCGGTCAGATCCTAGAAGTACACTTAGGTCTGGCAGCGAAAGGTATCGGTGACAAGATCAACCAGATGGTTAAAGAGCAGCAAGAACTAGCGAAATTCCGCGAGTCCTACAGAAAGTTTACGATCTAGCGAAACTCGCCAGAAAGTAGACATTGCTTCTCTATCTGATGACGAAGTTCGTACTCTGATCAAGAACCTACGTGGCGGTCTACCAATCGCGACTCCAGTATTTGACGGTGCACCAGAAGCGTCTATTAAAGCGCTACTGAAACTAGCAGACCTACCAGAATCTGGTCAGCTAAAACTGTTTGATGGTCGCACAGGTGACCAGTTTGAGCGTCCTGTAACTGTAGGTTACATGTACATGCTGAAACTGAACCACCTTGTTGATGACAAGATGCACGCTCGTTCAACTGGTTCGTACAGCCTAGTAACTCAGCAGCCACTTGGTGGTAAAGCTCAGTTCGGTGGTCAGCGTTTCGGTGAGATGGAAGTATGGGCACTAGAAGCATACGGTGCTGCTTACACTCTACAAGAAATGCTAACGGTTAAGTCGGATGACGTTAACGGCCGTACTAAGATGTACAAAAACATCGTAGACGGTAACCACAGCATGGAACCTGGTATGCCAGAATCGTTCAACGTATTGTTGAAAGAGATTCGCTCGCTAGGTATCAACATCGAGCTAGAAGACGAAGAGTAATCTCTTTCTCTCTCGACCAAGGTTGAGAGAGATATAAAGCGATTATTTGGTAGAAGGTGCTCACTTTAGCGGGTGAGCTCCTTTTAACTCCTTACAGGAGCTGATTGTGAAAGACTTATTAAACTTTCTAAAAGCACAGCATAAGACCGAAGAATTTGATGCAATCAAAATCGGTCTATCTTCTCCGGACATGATCCGTTCATGGTCTTTCGGTGAAGTTAAAAAACCTGAAACGATCAACTATCGTACGTTCAAACCTGAACGCGATGGTCTGTTCTGTGCGCGTATCTTTGGTCCAGTTAAAGACTACGAGTGTCTTTGTGGTAAGTACAAGCGCTTGAAGCACCGTGGTGTTATCTGTGAGAAGTGTGGTGTAGAAGTTACACAAACTAAAGTTCGTCGTGACCGCATGGGCCACATCGAGCTAGCTTCACCAGTAGCTCACATCTGGTTCCTAAAATCGCTACCGTCTCGTATCGGTCTACTAATGGATATCCCTCTACGTGATATCGAACGTGTTCTTTACTTCGAAATGTACGTAGTAACAGAACCGGGTATGACTGATCTAGAAAAATCTCAGATGCTTACTGAAGAAGAGTATCTAGATCGTCTAGAAGAGTGGGGCGACGAGTTCACTGCTAAGATGGGTGCAGAAGCAATCAAGGACCTACTAGGTTCTATGGATATGCACGCTGAAGCAGAACAAATGCGTGAAGAGCTAGAAACAACTAACTCTGAAACTAAGCGTAAGAAAGTAACTAAGCGTCTGAAACTGGTAGAAGCGTTTATTCAATCTGGCAACAACCCAGAGTGGATGATCCTAACTGTACTTCCAGTTCTTCCGCCAGATCTACGTCCTCTAGTACCACTAGATGGCGGTCGTTTTGCGACTTCAGATCTGAACGACCTATACCGTCGTGTGATCAACCGTAACAACCGTTTGAAGCGTCTTCTAGAGCTAGCTGCTCCGGACATCATCGTACGTAACGAAAAACGTATGCTGCAAGAGTCTGTTGATGCGCTACTAGATAACGGTCGTCGTGGTCGTGCGATCACAGGTTCTAACAAGCGTCCTCTGAAATCTCTTGCTGATATGATCAAGGGTAAACAAGGTCGTTTCCGTCAGAACCTTCTAGGTAAACGTGTAGACTACTCTGGCCGTTCTGTAATCACAGTAGGTCCATACCTTCGTCTACACCAGTGTGGTCTTCCTAAGAAGATGGCACTTGAGCTATTCAAACCATTTATCTACAGCAAGCTAGAGACTCGTGGTCTTGCGACTACAATCAAAGCTGCTAAGAAGATGGTAGAGCGTGAAGAAGCGGTAGTTTGGGATATCCTAGACGAAGTAATCCGCGAACACCCAGTACTATTGAACCGTGCACCTACACTTCACCGTCTAGGTATCCAGGCGTTCGAACCAGTACTAATCGAAGGTAAAGCGATCCAGCTACACCCACTAGTGTGTGCGGCGTACAACGCGGACTTCGATGGTGACCAAATGGCGGTTCACGTACCTCTAACTCTAGAGGCACAGCTTGAAGCTCGTACTCTGATGATGTCGACAAACAACATTCTGTCGCCAGCGTCAGGTGATCCGATCATCGTACCTTCTCAGGACGTTGTATTGGGTCTGTACTACATGACTCGTGACAAGATCAACGTGAAAGGTGAAGGCATGTACCTTTCTGGCCCTGCAGAGGCTGAGAAAGCATACCGCACTAAGCAAGCTGAACTTCACGCACGCGTTAAAGTACGTATTACAGAAACAGTTGTAGACGAAGACGGCAACAGCACAACAGAGACTAAGATGGTTGATACAACTATCGGTCGTGCAATGCTATGGCAAATCGTGCCAGCTGGTCTACCGTACAGCATCGTTAACCAAAAGCTAGGTAAGAAGCAAATCTCTAACCTACTAAACGAGGCGTACCGTAAACTAGGTCTGAAAGACACTGTAATCTTCGCTGACCAAATCATGTACACAGGTTTCGCATACGCGGCACTATCTGGTGTATCTGTTGGTATCGACGATATGGTTGTACCGCCAGCTAAGTACACTGAAATCGCAGAAGCGGAAGAAGAAGTACGTGAAATCCAGGAACAATACCAATCTGGTCTTGTTACTGCGGGCGAACGATACAACAAAGTTATCGATATCTGGGCATCGACCAACGATCGCGTAGCGAAAGCGATGATGGCAAACCTTTCATCTGAAACGGTAGTTAACCGTGACGGTGAAGAAGAGCAACAAGAATCGTTTAACAGCATCTACATGATGGCTGACTCGGGTGCTCGTGGTTCTGCAGCTCAGATTCGTCAGCTAGCGGGTATGCGTGGTCTGATGGCGCGTCCAGATGGTTCAATCATCGAAACGCCGATCACAGCGAACTTTAAAGAAGGTCTAAACGTACTTCAGTACTTTATCTCAACGCACGGTGCTCGTAAGGGTCTTGCGGATACGGCACTGAAACAGCGAACTCGGGTTACCTAACTCGTCGTCTAGTAGACGTTGCTCAAGACGTTGTTGTAACTGAACATGACTGTGGCACTCACGAGGGTGTTGACATGATGCCTCACATCGAGGGTGGTGATGTTAAAGTTGCACTAACTGAGCTAGCGCTAGGTCGTGTAGTAGCTGAAGACGTTCTTAAGCCAGGTACAGAAGATGTTCTGATCCCACGTAACACTCTAATTGATGAGAAGTGGTGTCAGATCATGGAAGAGAACTCAGTAGACAGCATGAAAGTGCGCTCTGTAGTTACTTGTGATTCTGACTTCGGTTGTTGTGCACAGTGTTACGGTCGTGACCTAGCACGTGGTCACCTAGTGAACCAAGGTGAAGCAGTAGGTGTTATCGCTGCTCAGTCTATCGGTGAACCGGGTACACAGCTTACGATGCGTACGTTCCACATCGGTGGTGCAGCATCTACTGCAGCAGCAGAGAACAGTATCCAAGCGAAGACAACTGGTACAGTTAAACTGCACAACGCTAAGTTCGTAATCAACAAAGATAAGAAGCTAGTAATCACGTCTCGTGCATCTGAGCTAACTATCATCGATGAATTTGGTCGTACTAAAGAGAAGCACAAACTTCCTTACGGTTCGATGCTAAGCAAAGGCGACAACGACGCAGTAACAGCTGGTGAAGTTGTTGCTAACTGGGAAGCGCACACCATGCCAATCATCACTGAAGTGGCAGGTCGCATCCAGTTCGTAGACATGATCGACGGTGTTACAGTTTCTCGTCAAACAGATGACCTAACAGGTCTATCTTCAAGCGAAGTGACTGACCCAGCAGCTCGCCCAGCAGCAGGTAAAGATATGCGTCCAGCTATCAAACTTGTTGATGAGCAAGGTAACGATGTAATGATCCCTGGTACAGAAATGCCAGCTCACTACTTCCTACCTGGTAAAGCGATTGTAAACATCGAAGATGGCGCTGAAGTTGGCATTGGTGACACGCTATCTCGTATCCCTCAGAAATCTGGCGGTAACAAAGATATCACCGGTGGTCTACCACGCGTAGCTGACCTATTCGAAGCTCGTAAGCCTAAAGAGCCTGCGATCCTTGCTGAGCACACAGGTACTGTGAGCTTCGGTAAAGAAACGAAAGGTAAGCGTCGTCTAGTTATCACTCGCGACAGTGGTGATACTTACGAAGAGATGATTCCTAAGCATCGTCAGTTGAACGTATTTGAAGGTGAGCGTGTTGAACGTGGTGACGTGATCGCAGATGGTCCAGAGTCTCCACATGACATCCTACGTCTACGTGGCGTACACGCTGTAACTCAGTACATCGCTAACGAAGTACAAGAAGTTTACCGTCTACAAGGCGTTAAGATTAACGATAAGCACATCGAGACTATCGTTCGTCAAATGCTACGTAAGTGTACAATTACTCACGCTGGTGACTCTGAGTTCCTACCTGGTGAGCAAGTTGAATACTCACAAGTTAAGATTGCTAACCGTAACCTAGAAGCTGAAGGCAAAGAGCCTGCACGTTTCGAGCGTGAGCTACTAGGTATTACTAAGGCATCTCTAGCGACTGAGTCGTTCATCTCTGCGGCATCGTTCCAGGAGACAACTCGCGTACTAACAGAAGCTGCGGTTTCTGGTAAGCGTGATGACCTACGTGGTCTGAAAGAGAACGTAATTGTTGGTCGTCTGATCCCAGCTGGTACTGGTTTCGCATACCACCAAGATCGTCAAGCTAAACGTGCTGAAGCGCAAGAAGGTCCATCTGCTGAACAAGCAACAGATAACCTAGCTGCACTTCTAAACGCAGGCTTCTCTTCTGACGAGTAATCGTTAAGAGCTTAAAAGAAAAGGCACCCTCGGGTGCCTTTTTTGTTTTTGGGAGCAAAGGTTAGAACGCTACGCTTCGACATGTAGGTATGCTTCGTTTACGGAATCGAGAGGTGTGCCTTTGGAGAACCGTGAAAGTGATTGACGAAGAGGGCGTTGACTGGATTTATCCCTAGAAAGATAAAATAGAAGCGAATCCCGAAAAACAAAAAGGGTTGACGTGCACACGCCAACCCTTAAGAATTTCTCGCTTCTCGCTTCTCGCTTCTCGCTTCTCGCTTCTCGCTTCTCGCTTCTCGCTTCTCGCTTCTCGCTTCTCGCTTCTCGCTTCTCGCTTCTCGCTTATTATCAGCTAGCTTTTCTTCAAGCTCTGCCAATTTCTTTTCCATTTCTGTCAGCTTTTGACGAGTACGCAGCAGAACTTGAGTTTGTACGTCGAATTCTTCGCGGCTAACTACGTCTAGCTTGTTTAGCTGACCTTGGATTACTTGGCGAACTTTTTGATCAACATCGGCGCCTAGCTCTTTTACTGGCTGTGGCATTGATTCGTGAATTTGTTTAGCGATTTGCTCTAATTTCTTTGGGTCAAACATAGTGGCTAAAACTCCTTTTGATTTGCCCACATTCTATGTAAATGATACGGGAAAGTCGCCATTTAGATGGTAAAAAAGAGAGCAGCAATAAAAAAGGTCACCGAAGTGACCTTTTTCTTAGTGCTTTACGCTTACTTATTATCTGCTAATTCGCGATGAGCAGCTTTTGCTTCATCCACTCGAGCTAGCTTTTCTAAGTCTTTGTCTTCAACAAATACTGGCAGTGGCTTATGTTTCTCAGCTAGGTAGCTGTAAATCACAGGCAGTACGAATAGCGTAAACAGTGTACCGATCGCTAGACCAGCAACGATTACGATACCGATACTGAAGCGCTGAGCTGCACCTGCGCCTGTTGCGTACATCAGTGGGATTAGACCTGCAATCATCGCCGCTGTTGTCATAAGGATTGGACGTAGACGAACTTTCGCCGCTTCCATTACTGCATCGATACGAGACAGTTTGTTGTGTAACTGCTCTTCTTTCGCTACCTCACAGATCAAGATACCGTGCTTAGTGATCAGACCAACCAGAGTAATCAAACCAACCTGTGAGTAGATGTTCATCGATGCCGTACCCCACGCCAGAGCAATCAACGCACCACATACCGCTAGTGGCACCGATACCATGATTACGATTGGATCGCGGATAGATTCGAATTGAATCGCTAGTACTAGGAAGATGATCGCCAAGGCCAAGCCGAATGTTGCGTATAGTGCGCTACCTTCCGTTACAAACTGACGAGCTTCACCCATGTAGTCATGGTTGTAGCCTGATGGCAGTTTGTTTTGTGCCACGTCTTCGAACCAGTTGATTGCATCACCCATTGCAACACCTGGTGAAGGTACTGCACCAACGGTTGCTGAGTTTAGCTGGTTGAAGTGAGGCAGTGAGCGAGGTTCTGCGACAACATCAATTGTGATCAAGCTACCCAGTGGCACTGCTTTACCGTCAACTGAGCGTACGTAGTAGTTCTTCATCGACTCTGGGTTTAGACGCCATTTACGTTCAACTTGAGGGATAACCTCATATGAACGACCATTTAGGTCGATGCGGTTTACGTAACCGTCTGCATCATGGTACTTAGCGTTACACCAATGTCTTGCATGGTCACGCCGTATGCACCAGCCTTGTCTTTGTCGATGCTGATCTTCATCGTTGCTGAATCGTAGTTTAGATCCAGATCCGAGTAGACAAACATAGGGCTAGTAGACACATCAGCTAGGATGTCACTTGCGATAGTAAACAAGCTCTCGAAGCTGTTTGGCGTAGTGATAACGAACTGAATCGGTAGACCTGAACCGGCACCAGGAAGTTCTGGCATCTGGAATGCGGTTACAGACATGCCCGGTACGTGAGAAACTAACTCACCTACACGCTTGGTAATATCTGCTTGGCTTGCCTCACGCTCACTCCAAGGTTTCAGAGTCGCTAGACCGAACGCCTGGTTTGAGTTTGGTACACCGTTAAACACCTGAGCGTATTCCACTTCTGGCTGATCAGACAGAATCTTGTTGACGTCGTTCATGGTGTTTTGGATGTAATCCAAGTTTGCGTTCGATGGTGCTGTACCCATCAGTACTACCACGCCTTTATCTTCCGAGGGTGCCAGTTCACTTGGAATGAACTTAAACAGAATTGGTAGCGTTGCGAACACGATGATTGCGAAAGCAATGATCACTGGGCGGTGCGCCATAACAGCGGTCAGCATTTTCTCGTAGCGGTTGGTCATGCCATCCAATACGTGATGCACTTTTGTTCAAACTTACTTGGCTCTTCGTTTGCCTTAAGCATTTTGAACACATCATCGGTGACAGAGTCAGAGCGAATTGGTAGCGTTGCGAACACGATGATTGCGAAAGCAGATCACTGGGCGGTGCGCCATAACAGCGGTCAGCATTTTCTCGTAGCGGTTGGTCATGCCATCCAATACGTGATGCACTTTTGTTCAAACTTACTTGGC
>LZQR01000124.1_pt1 | contig 21052 bp, 26 predicted proteins | sample 768601 | NCBI WGS metagenome assembly LZQR01 (sample SAMN05207299, study PRJNA324521) | oil field metagenome | isolation source: sample BH-FW-24 from oil reservoir | place: India: Bombay High | collected 2015-12-04
GCTACCATCCAATCAGCAAAACGCCCAGCTGCGTTTTGTACATCAGACAATCGAACAAAATTTGAGCGCTACTTCGGTCCCGATTTCTTATCCGAACCGGTATCGTCATCCAACACTTCACCCTCAATCACATCCGGTTCCGCTTTCGGCGAACCGGACTGAATCACACGCACATGACGAATACCGTCTTCGGTCTGCTCGGTCCATTCGGCTTCATACACCTGGCCTTTATAGCGTGCGTATTCCGCTTGGCGCTGTGCGATAATTTTATTCGCCAAGGCATGACGAATCGGCGGGATCAACAACAAAAAGCCCAAGGCGTCGGTAATCAAACCGGGAATCAACAGAAACAAACCGCCGAGGAAAATCAACATACCTTCCATCATCTCAGTCGCCGGCACCTGCCCTTGCGCCAAGCTGTTCTGAGCCTTCTGCAAGGTGGCGACGCCTTGATGGCGCATTAACGCCGCACCGACAATCGCGGTCAATATCGTCAACAAAATGGTCGGCAGCGCACCGATTTCACTGCCCACTTCAATCAGCACATACAACTCGATCAAAGGCACCAACAAAAACAACAGGAAGAAAACTTTAAACATACGGGTCTCTTTAGACGTGGTTAAAAACAGGGTGTGCAAACTGGGGTTTACCCCTATTTACACAAAGTTTGCACAACATACAATGATGATTCTACGTTAAAATCACAACTCACTTATTAACGTATACAGTATACATAAGTCTTTAAATCGTTTTTCAAGGTGATCGTAAATGAAAAAAACAACGCTGTTGACAAATTTTCTGGCCCTATTCCTTTTTTTCTGGGCCCAACACACCTTGGCCTCCGACGAGCTACTCGACGTCGACCAAGCCTTTGCCCTTCAACCAGCCAAAGTGGAAAACGGCGACATCCAGCTCCAATGGAAAATCGCCGATGGCTATTATCTGTACCAAAAGCGCATTGCGGTTGAAACCACGTCCAAAGACATCCAACTCGACCCATTGGTTTTCCCGACACCGATCACCAAAGACGATCCGCTTTTCGGAAAAACCCAAGTTTTCAAGCATGACTTAACGGTTTCACAGCCCTATTCCGGCACTGCACAACAGGCCACCTTGACCGTCAAATACCAAGGCTGTGCCGAAGAACTGGGCGTATGCTATCCGCCCCAAAGCAAAACCGTCACCGTGGATTTGCCGTCTGCACCAACAAAAACGTCTGAAAATGCTCTGAGCGCCTTGAACGATTTGATTGTCGACAGCGCGGAAGTGGAACTGCTTCCGGCCGACGAAGCCTTCCAGTTCAGTGCCGAACCGGACGGACAAGGCCACTTGGTTCTGAACTTTAAAGTCGCCGAAGGCTATCACCTCTATAAAGACAAGATCAAAACCCAGCTGACACAGGGCAAGGCCGACTTAGGCGCCCTGCAACTGCCACCCGCCACCCCGGCTAATGACCCGGTCTTTGGCGATGTGGAAGTCTACCATGGCGACTTCCAAGCCCTGCTGCCGGTGCAAAACCTGACCGATACCGCGGAAGTGGAAGTGTCCTATCAAGGTTGCTCTGCCGAATCCGGCGTTTGCTATCCACCGGCCCATCAAACCGCCACCTTGAAGGCGGCGGATTTACTGTGGCCCCCGCAGTGGCAAACACGCCCTCCACGGCCAACAATCAGGAAGCCCTGTCGGAAACCGACCAAATCACCAGCACCTTGCAAAACAGCTCGGTCTGGATCGTCATTGGCACCTTCTTCCTATTCGGTCTATTGCTGTCCCTGACGCCGTGCGTTTTCCCGATGATTCCGATTCTGTCGAGCATCATCGTCGGTCAGGGCGACCAACTCACGACACGCAAAGCCTTCACCATGTCGCTGGTGTATGTACTGGCCATGTCCATCACGTACACCCTAGCTGGTGTCTTGGCTGGCTTGTTTGGCGAAAACTTGCAAGCCATGTTCCAAAACCCATGGATTATCGGAACCTTTGCGCTAATATTCGTTGCCCTGGCTTTCTCCATGTTCGGCTTCTATGAACTGCAACTGCCGAGCAGCGTGCAATCCAAAATCACCAACCTGTCCAACAAACAGGAAGGCGGCACCTTAACCGGCGTGGCCGTCATGGGCTTCCTGTCAGCCTTGATTGTCGGGCCTTGTGTCGCACCACCTTTGGCCGGGGCATTAATTTACATCGGCCAAACCGGCGATGCGTTGCTGGGCGGTACCGCACTCTTTGCCATGAGTCTCGGCATGGGCGTTCCGTTATTATTACTAGGCACCTCGGCCGGCAAGCTGTTACCGAGAGCCGGCGCATGGATGGACAACGTCAAAGCCATCTTCGGTGTGCTGATGCTGGGGGTCGCCATCTGGATGGCCGAACGGATTCTGCCGGGCTGGATGATTCTGTTCGCCTGGGCGGCGTTGCTGATTGGCTCCGGCGTTTACCTTGGCGCCTTGGAAGCCATTGGCGATAAATCCGGCTGGCACAAACTGGCCAAAACCATCGGGGTGATTTTCCTGGTGTACGGCGTCATTATGCTCATCGGCTTAGCCGGCGGCAGCCAAAACGTCATGCAGCCGCTAAAAGGGCTCCAGAGCACTGGCGGTTCCATGTCGCAGCCTCAAGCCCATTTGAACTTCAAAAAATCAGCACGCTGGATGAGTTGAATACCGAAATCGCGAAAGGCCAGCCCATTATGCTCGACTTTTACGCCGACTGGTGTGTCAGTTGCAAGGAAATGGAGGCCTACACCTTTTCCGACCCGGCCGTTCAACAAGCGTTATCGAACGTGACCTTGCTGAAAGCCGACGTCACCGCCAACAATGCCAACGACAAAGAACTGATGAAAGCGTTCGGCATTATCGGCCCGCCGGCTATTTTGTTCTTTGACAAGGGGCAGGAGCAGAAAGCCCAACGCGTCGTCGGTTTTAAAAAGCCGGACGCCTTTATGCAACACATCCACAATTCATTTCAATAGCCTAACTCTTAGTCAGTGAAATCACACTGCTTAAGCTTCAAAACCGGCCTGGCCTGGCCGGTTTCAACACTAAGTACCATCCGGTAAAACCCCACAAAACTCACACCATTTCACCCAAAACATGACCAAACCTTACCATTTTTAAACTTCACCACCACTTCACAGCATTTCACGAACTTTCACGTCTTTTTTTGTGCTTTTGTATATCGTCAAACCGAACTTTCAGGTATAATTTTCAACAATTTAATCTTCAAACCCCGTTTGAGACGGCTGAAACAGCCTTAGGAAAGATGCATGGCGAACATACTGGTAATCAACGGTCCGAATCTCAATATGCTCGGTAAGCGCGAGCCGGAACACTACGGCCGCCAAACGCTCGGTGACATTATCGAAGAACTCGAAAACCTGGCGGACGATTACGAAGTACGACTTTACAATTTCCAAAGCAATGCCGAACACGAAATCGTGGAACGCATTCAAGCCGCTTTAAACGAAATCGATTTCATCATCATCAACCCCGCCGCTTTCACACACACCAGTGTGGCCATTCGGGATGCGCTCGCCACGGTAAAAATTCCGTTCATCGAAGTGCATTTATCCAACATCCATAAACGGGAAGCCTTCCGCACCCATTCCTACTTTTCCGACCTAGCTGAAGGCGTGATTGCCGGACTGGGTCCGATTGGCTACCAACTGGCTCTGGCGGCCGCTGTTGAAAAATTGAAATAAACCGATTACATCAAAGACTATCTTAAGAGGAATAGAGAACATGGATATTCGTTCAATTCGCAAATTGATTGAAATTGTTGAACAATCTGACATCGCCGAGATCGAAATCAAGGAAGGCGAGCACAACATCCGCATTACCCGCAGCAAAGAACCGGTCATGGTTTCCGCACCGGCCGCCACTTATCAAGCGGCGCCAATGGCCCCTGCGGCGGCTCCGGCTTCCGCTCCAGCGGCATCCGAATCGACTTCCGAAGAAGCCCCTGCGGCGGAGGTCAGCGGTCACAGCGTGACTTCACCAATGGTCGGCACCTTCTATTCCTCACCGTCCCCGGACGCCGACGCTTTCGTCAGCGTGGGTGACCAAGTCTCTGCCGGCGACACCCTTTGCATCATTGAAGCCATGAAAATCATGAACCCGATCGAAGCCGACGTTTCCGGAACCGTGAAAAAGATTCTGGTCCAAAACGCCGAGCCGGTTGAATTCGGTCAAGCCTTGTTCATCATCGAATAATAGGGAAGTTGCATGATTGAAAAATCCTGATTGCCAACCGCGGAGAGATCGCCCTACGGGTATTAAGAGCCTGTAAGGAAATGGGCATCAAAACCGTTGCGGTTCATTCCACGGCGGATGCCAACCTCAAGCACGTTTTGCTGGCGGACGAATCCGTTTGCATCGGCCCGGCACCGTCCTCTGAAAGTTATTTGAACATTCCGGCCATTATCGCCGCGGCGGAAATCACCGACGCGGAAGCCATCCACCCGGGTTATGGCTTTTTGTCTGAAAACGCCGACTTTGCCGAACGCGTCGAAGAAAGCGGTTTTGCTTTCATCGGCCCGAAAGCGGAAACCATCCGCATTATGGGCGACAAAGTCTCCGCCATCAAAGCCATGAAAGCCGCCGGCGTTCCGACGGTTCCCGGTTCCGGCGGCCCTTTTGGGCGACAACGATGAAGAAAACAAGCGCCTTGCCAAAGAAATCGGCTACCCGATTATCATCAGCTCCGGCGGCGGCGGCGGACGCGGCATGCGTGTGGTGCACACCGAATCCAACCTGGTGAAGTCCATCCAACTGACCAAATCCGAAGCCGGCAGCTTTTTCGGCAATCCGGAAGTCTACATGGAAAAATTCCTGGAAACGCCACGTCACATTGAAATCCAGGTACTGGCCGACGGCCAAGGCAATGCCATCCACCTGGGCGAGCGTGATTGTTCCATGCAACGTCGCCACCAAAAAGTGGTGGAAGAAGCGCCGGCACCGGGCATTACCGAAGAACAACGTAACAAAATCGGCCAGGCCTGCGTCAACGCCTGTATCGAAATCGGTTACCGCGGAGCCGGGACCTTTGAGTTCCTGTATGAAAAAGGCGAGTTCTATTTCATTGAAATGAACACCCGTCTGCAAGTGGAGCACCCGGTCACCGAACAGGTCACCGGCATCGATTTGGTCAAAGCGCAAATCGAAATCGCCATGGGCAACCCGCTTACCATCAAACAGGAAGACGTGGTACTGACGGGGCACGCCATCGAGTGTCGTATCAATGCCGAAAACCCATCGAAAAACTTCATTCCGTCACCGGGACGAATCGATCGTCTGCACTTGGCGGGCGGTATCGGGGTTCGCTGGGATTCACACATCTATACCGGCTATCCGGTGCCACCGAACTACGATTCCATGATCGGCAAATTGATTTGCTTCGGTCCGAACCGTGAATCGGCGATTGCACGAATGGATACGGCATTGGATGAATTGATTATTCAAGGCATCGATACCAACATTCGCATGCAACGCGAGATCATGAACGATCTGGGCTTCTGCGAAGGCGAGCAAAACATCCATTATCTGGAGCACCGCTTGGAACATTTGGTTTAACCTGTTTCCAACACGCGCATCCATCAAACCACGAAAGTACCGCTTTCGTGGTTTTTTGTTTCATGACAACCCCAAACAGCGAACACAACACGCTTAGAGGAACCCACCATGGCCTGGATTCAAATTAATGCCACTGTCGAAGAAGCCCTTGCGGAGCCGCTTTCCGATGCCTTTATGGAAGTCGGCGCCTGTTCCGTCACCTTTGAAGACGCCAAGGACCAACCCATTTTTGAACCGGAACTCGGCACCACGCCGATTTGGCAACACACCCGCGTGGTGGGGTTATTCGATGCCGAAACCGATACACAAGCCATTGTGTCCAGCCTGGAAAATCTTCTACCCGGCATCGCCGCCACGCAATACAAAGTTGAAGCGCTGGAAGACAAAGATTGGGTGCGCGCCTGGATGGACCAGTTCGAACCGATGCGGTTCGGCCAACGATTGTGGATTGTACCGAGCTGGCACACACCACCGGAGCCGGATGCCGTCAACCTGATGCTGGACCCCGGCATGGCATTCGGCACCGGCACTCACCCAACCACCTCTTTGTGTTTAACCTGGCTGGACCAACACGCACCGACCGGCCTGAACGTCATCGACTACGGTTGCGGTTCCGGCGTTCTGGCCTTGGCGGCGCAAAAAAATGGGCGCGGCTGACGTCCGCGGCACCGACATCGACCCGCAAGCCATTATCGCCAGCGAACAAAATGCCGAACGCAACCAGGCCGACATCGACTTTAAACTGGTCAAGGACTTCCAAGCCGCCCCGGTGGATTTACTGGTGGCCAACATTCTCGCCGGCCCACTCAAAGAACTGGCGCCAGAATTCATCCGTTTACTGAAACCTGAAGGCACCTTGGTGCTTTCAGGCCTGTTGACCAACCAAGCGCCGGAACTCATCGCCTTCTATGACCAGCAGGGCTTTGCCCTACTGGAACAGCAAGATCTGGACGACTGGTCCCTGCTGTGTTTCCAAAAGAACGCTTAATCCCGAACGGTTTGACTCAAACGGTTTAATCCAATGACGCTACCCTTTGAACACCCAACCCTTCCCAGCCTGGCCCTGGCACCGATGGCGGGTGTCACCGACCGGGTGTTTCGCGACATTTGCCGCGAAAACGGCGCGGACTATGCGGTGTCGGAAATGGTCGCGTCCAAAAAGCAACTGTGGCAATCCGCCAAGTCATCCACTCGCCATGCGGATCAAACGGAACAGGCACCGCGCATCGTTCAACTGCTCGGCACCGAAGCGGATGAACTGGTGGAAGCCGCCTTATGGCAACAATCCCAAGGCGCCGACGTCATTGATTTGAATATGGGCTGCCCCGCCAAAAAAGTGTGCGACGTGGCCGCCGGTTCCGCCCTGTTGGGTCAACCGGACCGGGTTGAAGCGATTTTCCAAGCCATGACGGCGGCACTCGACATTCCCGTCACGGTCAAAATCCGTACCGGCGTCAACACCGACAACATCAATGCGGTGGACATCGCACAGATCGCCGAACACTATGGCTTGAAAGCCGTCACTATCCATGGCCGCACCCGGGCAGACAAATTTCAAGGGCAAGCCGAATACGACACCATTAAAGCCGTCAAACAACAGGTTGCGCTGCCCGTGATTGCCAACGGTGATATTTGTCACCCAAAAGACGCGCAATTTGTATTAAAATACACAGGCTCAAATGGCCTCATGGTGGGTCGAGGCGCTCAGGGTTATCCTTGGATTTTCAGGGAGATACGTCATTTTCTCACCCACGGCACCTTGCTGGCACCGCCCACCATGAACGAATTCCATGAGGTGATGATTCGTCACCTTTCCGAACTGGAAACATTGTACGGAGCCGCGCTGGGTTACAAAATCGCCCGCAAGCATTTGGCTGGTACAGTCAGTCCCTGCCGGCGGGTACGGCACTGCGAAAAGAATTTAACCGGCTTGAAAACACCCAAGCGCAACTCGACTTAATCAATCGTTATTTTGATACTCTATGACCTAAGCTGACATAAGCACATGACATCAAAAAAACACAAACACCTGCGGACCATGCTCTTTGCACCCACGTCACCAATACGTTGACGAACTACTTCGAGACATTACAGGACGAAGTGCCGAGTGATGTCTATCAAATGGTCATCAGCCAAGTCGAGCGCCCGATGATCGAATTTGTCCTCCATAAGACCGAGTTCAACCAGACCCGCTCGGCGGAAATTTTGGGCATCAACCGCAATACCCTGAGAAAAAAGATACAACAATACAAAATCACCCAGGCCTAACAAAAGCCAAAAGCACCAGGCCTGGGCAAAACAGCCATTAACCATTAAAACATTTAAAAACTAACTTTCTGGAGATTTCCATTTTATGAAACCTGTTCGTCGCGCCCTCATTAGCGTTTCAGACAAAACCGGCATTCTTGAGTTTGCCAAAGCCCTCACCGACATGAACGTCGCCATCCTGTCCACCGGTGGAACCTATAAAGCGCTGTCCGAAGCCGGTTTACCGGTGACGGAAGTCTCTCAATACACCGGTTTTCCGGAAATGATGGACGGCCGCGTCAAAACTCTGCACCCGAAAATCCATGGCGGGCTATTGGGGCGTCGCGGCACGGACGACGCGGTAATGGCCGAACACGGTATCGACCCGATCGATATGGTGGTGGTGAATCTCTATCCGTTTGAAGCCACCGTGGCCAAGCCGGATTGCAGCTTGGAAGACGCCATTGAAAACATCGACATCGGCGGCCCGACCATGTTGCGTTCCGCTGCAAAGAACCACAAAGACGTCGCCGTCGTCACCGACCCGACCGACTACGACCGCATCTTGTCCGAAATGCAAACCAACAACGGTCAGCTGGCGCACGCCACCCGTTTCGATTTGGCCATCAAAACCTTCGAACAAACCGCGCGCTACGACGGTGCCATTTCAAACTACTTCGGCAAAATGTTCAGTGAGGACGAAGCCGATACCTTCCCACGTACTTACAACACCCAGTATGTGAAAAACAATCCATGCGTTACGGCGAAAACCCGCACCAATCGGCGGCTTTCTACACCGAGCGCAACGCCAGCGAAGCGTCGGTTTCCACGGCGGAACAGCTACAAGGTAAGGCGTTGTCCTTCAACAACATCGCCGATACCGACGCGGCACTGGAATTGGTCAAAACCTTCGACGACACCGCTTGCGTCATCGTGAAACACGCCAACCATGTGGCGTTTCCATTGGGAACAGCGTGTTCGAAGCCTATGACCGCGCTTACAAAACCGACCCGACATCCGCTTTCGGCGGCATCATCGCCTTTAACCGCGAGTTGGACGCCGAAACGGCCCAGGCGATTATCGACCGTCAATTCGTGGAAGTCATCATCGCGCCAAGCGTGTCCGACGAAGCCAAACAAGCGGTTTCCAGCAAGCAAAACGTTCGCCTGCTGGTGTGTGGCGAATTGGGCGAACAGCAACCGGCTTATGACTACAAACGCGTCACCGGTGGCTTGCTGGTACAAGACCGCGATTTGGGCACGGTCGCCGAAAGCGATTTGAAAGTCGTCACCAAACGCGCGCCGACTGAAAAAGAAATGGCCGATTTGCAGTTCGCCTGGAAAGTCGCGAAATACGTTAAATCCAATGCCATCGTCTATGTGAAAGACGGCATGACCATTGGGGTGGGCGCCGGTCAAATGAGCCGTGTTTACTCCGCTAAAATCGCTGGCATCAAAGCCGCTGATGAAGGATTGGAAGTCCCGGGCTCCGTCATGGCCTCCGATGCCTTCTTCCCGTTCCGCGACGCATCGACGCGGCCGCCGAAGCCGGTATCACCGCGGTGATTCATCCGGGCGGTTCCATGCGCGACCAGGAAGTCATCGATGCGGCGGACGAACACGGCATCGCAATGGTGTTCACCGGTATGCGCCACTTTAAACATTAATCCTGTTCGGAGGGCTTATTTACTAGGTCTCCGCCGTTGGGCTTGAACTTCCGTGCTCACGTACTTTTTGTACGCTGCGCTCCGGCTTTCAACCCCGCCTTGACCCCAAGCAAAGCGCTCCTTCCTCTTGAATTTGGAATAAACGAGAGAAAATTTAAATGAATGTATTAGTGATTGGAAGCGGCGGTCGTGAACATGCTTTGGCATGGAAAACGGCTCAGTCGGAAAACGTCGAAACCGTCTTCGTCGCGCCGGGCAATGCCGGAACCGCTCTGGAACCGAAACTGAAAAACGTTGCGATTGCCGTGGAAGATTTACCAGGCCTGTCGATTTTGCTCAAAACAACCAAGTCGAACTCACCATCGTCGGCCCGGAAGTCCCGCTGGTGCTTGGCGTGGTCGATGCCTTTGAAGCAGCCGGTTTGAAGTGTTTTGGTCCCTCCAAAGGTGCCGCGCAGTTGGAAGGTTCCAAAGCCTTCTCCAAAGATTTCCTGGCCAAGCATCAAATTCCGACCGCGGCTTATGAAGTCTTTACCGAAATCCCGCCCGCCGTCGCCTACATTGAAAAATGGGCGCACCGATTGTGGTGAAAGCCGATGGCTTGGCGGCCGGTAAAGGCGTCATCTTGGCCGACACCGAAGCCGAAGCGATTGCCGCAGTCGAAGACATGTTGGCCGGCAATAAATTCGGCGACGCCGGTGCCCGCGTGGTCATCGAAGAATTCCTGGAAGGCGAAGAAGCCAGCTTCATCGTCATGGCCGACGGCGAACACATCCTGCCGATGGCGACCTCTCAGGATCACAAGGCGCGCGACAATGGCGACACCGGTCCGAACACCGGTGGCATGGGCGCTTACACGCCGGCGCCGGTCGTGACCCGTAAAATCCATGACCGCATTATGGCCGACGTCATCCGTCCGACCATCGAAGGCATGGCGAAAGACGGTTTGCCTTACACCGGCTTCCTATATGCCGGCGTGATGGTCACCGCCGACGGCACTCCGAAAGTCCTGGAATTCAACTGCCGTTTCGGCGATCCGGAAACCCAACCGATTATGATGCGTTTGCAATCGAACTTGGAAGAACTGTGCCTGGCGGCCTTGGATAAAAAGCTGGATACCGTATCCGCCAAATGGGATTCGCGTGCCGCTTTGGGTGTGGTGTTAGCTGCGGGCGGTTACCCGGACAGCTACCGTAAAGGCGACGTCATCAAAGGCATCGACGAGGCCAACGGCGTTGACACCAAAGTGTTCCATGCCGGCACCGCCACCAACGACCAAGGCGAAGTGGTCACCTCCGGTGGACGCGTGCTTTGCGTCACCGCATTGGGTGAAAACGTTACCGAAGCGCAGCAAAAAGCCTATGAAGCCGTGACCAAAATCAAATGGCAGGACGAATACCATCGTACCGACATCGGTCACCGTGCCATCAAACGCGAAGCGATTAGCTGATAGCCTCCTTTGCGAATTGAGGTGATGGGAAAGCACTCTGCGGAGTGCTTTTTTTATGCCTGGAATTTCGGTATAGTTAAAGCCGATGGCGGCAAAGTTCCGCTTTAAGATCCGCTCATGAAGGAGAGTGATGATGTCTGCTTTAGAAACCGTTCATAACTACTACGAAAGACCGGTGTTCAACTTTATTCAGGAAAACTACCGTAATTCCGGCCTGACGGATAACCAGCTGGCTGACATGGCCTGCATTGCCCTGAACCGTATCGCTCCCCGTTACATTCGTCACGATATCGATATGTCGTTTTACATGTCCGGACAGGAACACTTGGAAATTCAAGCCCGCATCGAAAAAGCGGTCAAAAAGGCCTTCAAAAAAGTGAAGAAATTGGACGGCATCGAAGATGACGCCGACCAGGATGTGGATTAACGAAACTTAAAATGCGCTGAAACGGCACACATTGACACTGATGTAGTCGCCGTAAGCGGAACCGGATTGCAACCAGTTTTTAACTTTGTTGCTCACGGCCATCGCCGGCATGACTTCATCCAATCGTAAATACAAACCGTATTTGAAACGTGGACTTTCCTGCCCTTCACATACCAGTTCGCCCTGTTCGACAAACACAGCTTTTTCCGGCAAGTTATTCGGCTGTGCCGCGAATGCCGCTTCGCCATGCTCAAGCATCAACTCGCGCAAGCGTGCCTGAAAGAACTCTTTGCTAATCGGGTTGAACTGATAATAATCCCGCAACAAATCTTCGACGTTATCGGTCAGGTATTGTTTCAGCGACGCTACCGTATCGAACGTGTCTTCACCCAATTCATAAATCACGAAAGCATCATCGGTTTTACCAAGACGCAACTCCCGATCCTGAACGACGACTAAAGTCGAGCCATTAAGAACCTTCTGAAAATCGTCATCCGACAACGCCGACACGGCGGTTAAAAATTGTTGAGCGTCCATGACAGCCCCTTTTCTTTTATTATGTGGTTAGGTTGGCGAACAGTGTCGGCAATTTTTCCGGCAAACGCAAGACGTTATCGACAATCGCATAGCGGTTCTGACCGAAAATCTGTTGCACATATTTGTCGGCAAACTGATCGATGGTCAAACAATAAGAGTACACCCCTTTGGTTTGCAACTCTTCAACCGCCTTTTTCGCGTCCTGCTTCAAATACTGGCTGTCTTTTTCGTCGATGTCGGCCGGTTCACCGTCGGTAATCACCAACAACAATTTTTGTTTACTGGATTGTCTTTCCAAATACGCCCCGGCGTGACGCATCGCGGCGCCCATACGGGTCGACAAACCGCCTTGCATACCGGCCAGTTTGGCGTGTACATCGGCATCAAACGGCTCTTCGAACTGTTTGAAACGTGTGTACTGAACATCATGACGCCCGTCGGACGAGAAGCCGTGGACCGCAAACTGGTCACCGATACCATTAATGGCGTGGGACACCAAAATCGCGGCTTCCTGTGTCACTTCCAGTACCGTTTTGTCTTCACCAGTGACATATTCATTGGTGGATTCGGATAAATCCAGCAGAATCACCACCGACACTTCCCGGCTGCGAATCACGTTTTTCATGGTGATGCGCGGATCCGGTTCCTGTCCCATGCGCAAGGCAGTAATCGCTTCCACACAGGCGTTCAAATCCAGTTCATCCCCATCTTCGATGCGGCGGATACGCTGCAAACCAACGGCTTGCAGTTTATCGACGATTTGCTTGATGCGATGTGCGATGCCTTTGTTCTGTTCCAGAATTCGGTCATACAATTCCGGATCGCCCTTCTTGGCACGATGTTCGTACAAGGTGACCCAATTCGGGCGGTTCAACTGCACCCGGTAATCCCATTCATGGTAATGAACCGGGTCGGAAACCGGATCGACACCTTCCATATCGTTAAAGGAAACGCCGTTGTCTTCATACGGGAAGAATTCTGAATTCAACACCCAAACTTCATCATGGTCAACGTCTTGCAGTTCGGAATCGATTTCATTGACCATTTCCATGACCGACACGTGCTTGCGTACGGTTTCCTGGTGCCCAGCATCGGTGCCATCCATTTCGCCCCATTCGTCAGACGCCCAGACCAAACGGTTGTCGTCACGATATGGGAAACGCATCCGGCTGATGTCGGTCAAGGATTCCCATTTGCTCATGGCTTGGTTCAGGACGTTATACAAAGTCATCCCCAAATCCCAAGACCATTTTTCGTTTTCCAGGTTGTCTTCGACCTGATCGTGGAACTGGTCCACCACCATCGTCAACGGCTCATCGTCAAACGGGTATTCTTTATCCATCAACGCAAAAGCCAACTGTTCCAAGCGATACGCCGTGGTATTTTCCGGCAGTTCCGCCGCTTCCATGCCGGCTTTGGCTACTTTCATCCACAGCTTTTTCAAGCCTGGGAACTGTTTGATGGCATTGTATTCAACGCGCGCGTCCTCAATCAGTTCGATAAAGAACATCTGTTGCGGGTTTAACTGTTCCATCGAAATCGCGGCCGAGGTGTACATCAAGTGCGACGCCATGTGCGCGGCCATGGCACGATACAATTCCGCCCCTTTGATGTCGCCCAAATCGTTCAAGGCATCCGGCAAGTGCATGGCCATGTTTTCATAGAACGGTTTGAAATCATCGAAATCCGACGCCGCCGGGCGAATGAAGAAATCGCGCGCCCAAAACGCTCGCAAATAGAAGTTGATCGGACGATGAAAATCGATGAACAGCGAGCCTTTACGCTGCTGCTGGAAAACCGCCTTGGAATCTTCCGATTGCAAACCGAAATAATCCATCTGCGCCTGGAAATTACGGGCGTGTGCTTGCGCGCCCCATTGCGCCCAGCGTCGCAAGCCGGAGACGGTCAGCTTCGACATCAAATCGTCGATGATGCCCAGCATCGGTCTCAAACCACGCGGGGTTTTGGAGCCCAATTGGTAAATCAGCGCCAAGTATTGTCTCAACAGGTCGATATCGCCGGTTCTTTCCGCGACCAACGGCAACGAATCCAATGTCAAAGCCACCACTTCACCGGATGTCACCGACGACAATTTCATCACCGTTTCCAGAACATCATCCAGAATTTCATCTTCGACCTGCGACACAACTTGCGGCACGCTTCCAGATAACTGATGACAATCTGTTGCCCTTTACCGAGGTACGCAATCCCCTGGGCATTTTGCAACCAGGTCTGACGCGACGCCTCCGACATGTGGTGTGAAGCCTCTTGAATCAATGAATCCAGCATTTCCTCTAACTGAGGAACGCTTTCAATCAAGGATTCCTTGACTTCCTGCATATCAAAACTCATATCGATTCTCTCTTGTTATTCCGTCGTTTAGACCTTTCTCCCAGCCTGGTCAAAACACCCAGCCTGGCCACTTTTGATTTATTCAAAGGGTTTATTCAAAGAAAGTATCGACTGTGGTCAAGAGGGTATCCAAAATGTCATCGTCGTCGGTCAATGGCGTAATCAAAGCCATCGTACAGGCTTTCTTCGGATCAACGCCTTTGTTGATTAACTGTGCGGCGTACACCAATAGACGGGTAGAAATCCCTTCGTCCAGACCGTGCCCTTTCAGGTTACGGGAACGTTGCGCGATTTGAACCAGCTTCTCGGCCGTGGCTTGATCGATGCCCGCTTCTTTGGCAACAATGTCGGCTTCCACCGCTTCTTCCGGATAGTCGAACTTGAAACCACCGAAACGCTGCTTGGTGGATTGTTTCAAGTCTTTCATCATCGACTGATAACCCGGGTTATAGGAAATCACCAATTGGAAATCCGGGTGGGCTTCAACCAGCTCGCCTTTTTTGTCCAATGGCAGCACACGACGGTGGTCCGTCAAGGGGTGAATCACAACCGTGGTGTCCTGGCGGGCTTCAACCACCTCATCCAGATAGCAAATGGCGCCGATACGCGCGGCGACGGTCAAAGGGCCGTCTTGCCATTTGGTCCCGTTGATATCGATCAGGTAACGCCCGACCAAATCGGAGGCGGTCATGTCTTCGTTACACGCCACCGTGATTAACGGCTTACCGAGTTTGTGTGCCATATATTCCACAAAACGCGACTTACCGCACCCCGTCGGGCCTTTCAACATAATCGGCATTCGGGAGGCATATCCGGACTCGAACAATTCGATTTCATCCGATACCGGACGGTAAAACGGTTCGTCTTTAATCATGTATTGGCTAGGATCTAAGGCATTAATTTCCGACATGTTATTTCTCCGTTGGCAAGTCATCATTCAAAACGTTCAAAATATTTAGGTGTGGTCACTTGTTAAAATGAACACAACTAAATAAATTGAAAACCAGCTAGTTTCGGGGCTAGCTGGCCGTTACCCGAACAGTGAGGTATGAGACTGCCCGAGTAAACAAGGTTGGCGGCTGCAAAACGAAGCTTGCAACCACCGGAATTCGATAGCCGCCTCCCGTCGCTTTTGGCTGAGGGAAACGGACGCGATTCAAACAAAAGCCTAAACCGCGATTTATGGCAGTAAATTTACCGCTCAGATTGCCCATAAAGTTTTCAGGTCAAGGCGGGAAATGTGAGCCTACGAACAGTAGGTGACCATTTCCCAACGCAGAGCTGGAAACTTTAGGGAGCGAGCTGCGCGTATAAATTACATGTCACCACGCTTAACTAGCATGTTGGCACCTTGAGACTGCGCATAGTTGTCATAACCAATCAAACGAACGTGGTTGTTTGGGTTGGCTTTGATACACGCGTTTACTTCTTCCAAAACGGCATCCGCAGAGGTTTCACCGAACATTGGAAGCTTCCACATATACCAGAAGTAAGAGAAAGCGTTTTCTGGCTCAGTGTGCTCAACAGCCGGGTTCCAACCCTTGCTGATGATGTACTCTACTTGCGATCTGATTTGCTCATCAGACATCTTCGGCAGGTATGAAAGGTTTCTGCCTTACGCGATGCTGGATCAGAAAGACGTGAAGGATAATCTTGTACTGTACTCATGTTTTTTCTCCTGAATTTAACAATCGATTACTTGTGAGAAACGTCTAGTTTGTCAACAGTATCGAATTCGAACTTAATTTCTTTCCATGTTTCCATCGCGATTTTAAGTTCTGGGCTGTGCTTAGCCGCTTCAGTAAGGATTTCCTTACCGACTTTCTCGACTTCCTTACCTTCGTTACGTGCTTGAACACACGCTTCAAGAGCCACACGGTTTGCGGCCGCACCCGCTGCGTTACCCCATGGGTGACCCAAAGTACCACCACCGAACTGAAGAACGGAGTCATCACCGAAGATGGAAACCAAGGCCGGCATGTGCCATACGTGGATACCACCGGAAGCAACCGGAAGAACACCAGGCATTGCACCGAAGTCCTGGTCGAACATGATGCCGCGTGAACGATCTTCTTCAATGTAGCTGTCACGCATAAGATCGATCCAACCAAGAGTCGCTTCACGGTCACCTTCCAATTTACCAACAACGGTACCGGAGTGAAGGTGGTCACCACCGGATAGACGAAGTGCTTTCGCCAGCACACGGAAGTGGATACCGTGGTGTGGGTTACGGTCGATTACACCGTGCATTGCGCGGTGAATATGCAGAAGAACGCCGTTATCACGACACCAGTTCGCCAAACCTGTGTTCGCTGTGAAACCACCGGTTAGGTAATCGTGCATGATGATCGGAGAACCGATTTCTTTTGCGAATTCCGCACGCTTATACATTTCTTCAGGTGTTGGAGCGGTAACGTTCAGGTAGTGACCTTTACGCTCACCGGTTTCCGCTTCTGACTTTTCAATCGCTTCTTGACAGAACAAGAAACGGTCACGCCAGCGCATGAACGGTTGAGAGTTGATGTTCTCGTCATCTTTCGTGAAGTCAAGACCACCACGCAAACATTCATATACGGCACGGCCATAGTTTTTCGCAGACAAACCAAGCTTAGGCTTGATGGTACAACCCAACATCGGACGACCGTATTTATCCATCTTGTCACGCTCAACTTGGATACCGTGTGGTGGTCCACCACAAGTCATCACGTATGCAAGCGGAACACGAACGTCTTCCAAGCGCAAAGCACGCAGTGCTTTAAAGCCGAATACGTTACCAACCAAAGATGTGAATACGTTTACAACAGACCCTTCTTCGAACAAGTCGATTGGGTAAGCGATGAACGCGTAGAAAGCAGAATCGTCACCTGGGACGTCTTCAATTTTGTAAGCACGACCTTTGTAGTGATCCAAATCGGTCAACAAGTCAGTCCATACAGTGGTCCAAGTCCCTGTTGAAGATTCCGCAGCTACCGCAGCGGCCACTTCTTCACGTGGTACACCATCTTGTGGGACTACTTTAAAACATGCTAGAAAATCTGAGTCTTTCGGCTCATAATCAGGCATCCAATACGTTTCGCGGTATTCTTTTACACCGGCGTTATAAGTCTTAGCCATCTTTTACCTCTTTGTTATAAAAGTTAGTTGTGAAAAGAGTCTGAAAAAACGCTTCATGTTGCTACGTGGTTAGACGCTTGCGTTTCCAGTGGCTCGTATCTTATCCAAATTACTCTGGCCTAAAACTCAGTCTTTGTTATACAATCTATAAACAAAGGGTTATGATTAAACAAAAAACTCTTTTCTTTCAATAGCTTATATTTTCACCTTCCGAGAAATAAAATGCATAATCTCCATATCACCGCCCAACAAATCCGAATTTTCGAAGCGGTTTCCCGGCATTTAAGCTATACCAAAGCGGCTGAAGAACTCAACTTGTCACAGCCGGCCGTTTCGGTACAGGTTAAACGCTTGGAAGAAAACAACGATGTCAAACTCATCGAGGTCATCGGCAAAAAACTTTACCTGACATCTGCCGGCGAACACATGTTCAAAACCTGCACCAACATATTGGGCGAACTGAAGGATCTCACGGCTTACATTCGTAATGAACAAGACAGCATAGAAGGTGAACTCAAGCTGGCGGTTGTCACCCCGGCCAAGTATTTCATCCCTTATGTGCTAAAAGCGTTTTTGAATAAATATCCGGACGTCACGCCATCCATCACCGTCGTCAATCGACGCCGGATTTTGGACGAACTGAAACAGAACCAATACCATTTAACGGTCATGGGGCGTGTTCCGGCGGAATTAAAAATGGAAGCTTCCCGTTCTTCAAAAACGAACTGGTCATGGTGGCCCCGCCCAACCATCCGCTGGCAAAACACAAGCAAATTCCATTAAGCGAAATCGTCAACGAGAAATTCCTGATGCGCGAAAGCGGTTCCGGCATTCGCATTGCATTGGAAGAGCGCTTGGCGCAAGAGAATTATGTGATTCAACCTTATATGGAACTGGGCAGCACCGAATCGATCAAACAAGGTGTGATGGCAGGCCTGGGCATTTCCGTCATTCCGCGCCATGCGGTTCGCATTGAAGCCAAATACGGTCATTTAACAGTCTTAGATGTGCAAGGCTTTCCGCTCAGCCGAGATTGGTACATCGCCAAGATGCAAGATAAGGTTCTGATGCCACCGGCCGTGGCGTTTCTGGACTTCCTGAAATCCGTGGACATTAATAAACTGCTGGTGATGTCCGACACCCGTTAAAGCAAATCATAACGGATTGTATATAACGGTATAGACTGAACATAAAGGAGTGTCATGCCTGAAAAAATTTCGCTGTTGGCGCGCAATGCCACGCTCCGTCAACTGCAGGTATTTGAAAGCATCGCGCGGCACAACAGTTTTTCCAAAGCGGCGGAAGAATTGCACCTGACTCAGCGACCGTTTCCATGCAGGTCAAAAAACTTTCCGACATCCTTGAAGCGCCATTATTCGAACAAATCGGGCGCAAAGTGCACTTGACGGAAGCCGGCCAAGCCTTGTACGAAGCGGCGAATAACATCCTGCAACAACTTTCCATCGCCGAGCAGAAAATCAATCACCTGAAAGGTTTTTCCGGCGGCAGCGTCAAGCTGACGGTCATTTCCACTGCCCAGTATTTTGTACCGAAAGTCATTCACGAGTTTACCCAGGCTTACCCGGACGTCACCGTCATTATGCGCGTGGGGAACAAAGAGAGTTTGCTGGAGCGTATCAACCAGAACAAGGATGACTTTTACCTGCTCGGCCAACCGCCGGAAGACTTGAATGTGGAATCTTCACAGCTGTCCGTCAACCCCTTGGCTTTCGTTGCGAACAGCAACCATCCTCTGGTCGGAAAACAGCTTTCCATTCAAGATTTGGTCGACGAACCTTTCCTAATGCGTGAAACCGGTTCCGGCATTCGCGCGCAAATCGAAAAAGTCTTCGAAGATTTTGACTTTCAACCCAATATCAAAATGGTACTGGGGGGCAATGAACCGATTCGCTTGGGCTTGTTGCAAAACCTCGGCATTACTGTTGCATCCGTGCCGACCCTGATGGAAGAAATCAACCAGGCAAAATCGCCATCCTGAATGTCAAAGGGTTTCCGATCAACCGTCACTGGTATCTCGCTTACCCCAAAGGTAAGGTTCTGTCGATTGCGGCCGAAAAGCTGATTGAACTGCTGAAAAAAGAAGGCGAAAAACTCAGCGAACTGGCCTTTAATAAATTCCGCTAGCCGTTCACTCAATTAAAACCCATTGATTGCAAGCCTATTAAACAGCCAAACTATTGCTTTACGTCTTGGCAAAACATCATTTCACATAGTCTTACATCTATACTTTTAATCAAAATTATTGATTTGAAGTTATCCATCCATTCTCTATAATAACCCTTCAAGTTTTCGGGGTTGGATTGTTTAACTAAATGATTCAACAAAATTAAGGGGAAACCGCCTTTAGAGGTTCGCCCCAAAAAAGAGGTAAAAACAATGGATCAGTCGAATCGTTACGCTGACTTAACTCTATCTGAAGAAAAATTGATTGCTGATGGCAATCACCTTCTCGTTGCATACCGTCTAAAACCTGCCGCTGGGTATGGTTTCCTAGAAGTTGCTGCTCACGTTGCTGCTGAGTCTTCAACCGGTACTAACGTTGAAGTCTCTACTACTGATGACTTCACTCGTGGTGTTGACGCTCTAGTATATGAAGTTGACGAAGCGGCGTTTGGTGACAAAGGTGGTCTGATGAAGATCGCTTACCCTGTCGATCTATTCGATCCAAACCTAATCGATGGTCACTACAATGTATCTCACATGTGGTCTTTGATCCTAGGGAACAACCAAGGCATGGGTGACCACGAAGGTCTTCGTATGTTGGACTTCTTGGTGCCAGAGCAAATGGTTAAGAAATTCGACGGCCCGGCCACTGACATTTCCGACCTATGGAAAGTACTAGGTCGTCCGGAAGTTGACGGTGGTTACATCGCAGGTACCATCATCAAGCCTAAACTAGGTCTACGTCCTGAGCCATTCGCTAAGGCATGTTATGACTTCTGGTTGGGTGGTGACTTCATCAAAAACGATGAGCCACAAGCTAACCAACCTTTCTGCCCAATGGAAACAGTTATTCCGATGGTTGCGGAGACAATGGATCGTGCACAGCAAGAAACAGGTGAAGCGAAGCTTTTCTCTGCAAACGTAACGGCTGACTTCCACGAAGAAATGATCAAGCGTGGTGAGTACATCCTAGGTGAATTCGCCAAGTACGGTAACGAAAAACACGTTGCTTTCCTGGTTGACGGTTTCGTAACCGGTCCAGCGGGTGTCACCACAGCTCGTCGCAACTTCCCTGATACATACCTACACTTCCACCGCGCTGGTCACGGTGCCTTGACTTCTTATAAGTCACCTATGGGTATGGATCCGCTATGCTACATGAAGTTAGCTCGCCTAATGGGTGCTTCTGGTATCCACACCGGCACGATGGGTTACGGTAAAATGGAAGGTCACGGTGATGAGCGCGTATTGGCTTACATGCTTGAGCGTGACGAGTGTCAAGGTCACTACTTCTATCAGAAGTGGTACGGCATGAAGCGACTACACCAATCATCTCTGGTGGCTACATGAAGTTAGCTCGCCTAATGGGTGCTTCTGGTATCCACACCGGACACGATGGGTTACGGTAAATGGAAGGTCACGGTGATGAGCGCGTATTGGCTTACATGCTTGAGCGTGACGAGTGTCAAGGTCACTACTTCTATCAGAAGTGGTACGGCATGAAGC
>LZQR01000125.1_pt1 | contig 20868 bp, 30 predicted proteins | sample 768601 | NCBI WGS metagenome assembly LZQR01 (sample SAMN05207299, study PRJNA324521) | oil field metagenome | isolation source: sample BH-FW-24 from oil reservoir | place: India: Bombay High | collected 2015-12-04
CAATCCACAAGCGAGTCGGTACATTGCCCATTGCTCCAGCACCTTACCGGCGGCACGGTAGTGACCGATATTGGTCATACAGGAACCGATAAACACTTCAATCAACTGGCGCTCGTCCATCTTCGTCGGCGGCGCAATCCACAAGCGAGTCGGTACATTGCCCATTGCTCCAGCACCTTACCGGCGGCACGGTAGTGACCGATATTGGTCATACAGGAACCGATAAACACTTCGTCGATTTTCGAGTTCTGAACGTCAGACATCAGCTTCACGTCGTCCGGATCGTTCGGGCACGCCACAATCGGCTCTTTGATGTTTTCCAAATCGATTTCGATGACTGCCGCGTAATCCGCATCGGCATCCGCTTCCATCAATTGTGGGTTATCGATCCACGCCTGCATTTCGTCACGACGACGCAACAAGGTCTTGGCATCCTGATAACCGTTTTCGACCATCCACTCGATCAACGCCATATTGGATTTCAAATATTCGATAATCGCTCTTCGCCCAATTTCACCACACAACCGTTGGCGGAACGCTCGGCCGAGGCGTCGGACAACTCAAACGCCTGCTCCACTTTCAAGTGATCCAAGCCTTCGATTTCCAGTACGCGACCGTTAAAGATGTTTTTCTTACCTTTCTTCTCGACGGTCAGCAAACCGTCCTGAATCGCTTGATACGGAATGGCGTTCACCAAATCACGCAAGGTAATGCCCGGCTGCATGTCGCCTTTAAAGCGCACCAGAACCGACTCCGGCATGTTCAGCGGCATCACGCCCAAAGTTGCGGCAAAAGCCACCAGGCCTGACCCCGCCGGGAAGGAAATCCCGATTGGGAAACGGGTATGCGAATCGCCGCCGGTACCGACGGTATCCGGCAACAACAGACGGTTCAACCAGGAGTGAATGACCCGTCACCCGGACGCAAACCACGCCGCCACGGCTGGTCATGAATCCGGCAAGGAATGTTGCAGCTTGATGTCCACCGGCTTCGGATAGGCCGCGGTGTGGCAGAAGGACTGCATCACCAAATCCGCCGAGAAGCCCAAACAGGCCAATTCTTTCATTTCGTCACGCGTCATGGCACCGGTGGTGTCTTGTGACCCGACCGTGGTCATGCGTGGTTCGCAATACATGCCCGGGCGAACGCCTTCGATACCACAGGCTTTACCGACCATTTTCTGCGCCAGCGTATAACCGTGTTCGGCTTGTGATTTATCCGTCGGACGGATAAAGACGTCGGACGGTTCCATGCCCAGCGCCTCACGCGCTTTGTCCGTCAAACCACGGCCGATAATCAGCGGTACACGCCCACCGGCACGCACTTCGTCCGGCATGGTGTCCGGTGCCAATTCGAAAGTGGAAACCACGTCGCCCGCTTCGTTGGTGATTTTACCGTCGTATGGGTGAATCGTGATGACGTCCCCCTGTTCAAATTGTCTACTTCACATTCAATCGGCAAAGAACCGGAGTCTTCCGCCGTGTTGAAGAAAATCGGTGCGATTTTGCCGCCCAACACCACGCCGCCTTGGCGTTTGTTCGGCACGTAAGGAATGTCATTCCCGAAGAACCACATCACCGAGTTCATCGCCGATTTCCGCGACGAACCGGTTCCCACCACGTCGCCACATAAGCAACCGGATGGCCTTTGGCTTCCAGTTCGGCAATGGTGCCGTCCACATCATCCATACGCGCTTTCAGCATTTCCTTGGCGTGCAATGGAATGTCCGGGCGCGACCAAGCCGCTGTGGCTGGCGACAAATCATCGGTATTGGTTTCGCCTTCCACTTTAAAGACGGTGACGGTAATTTGTTCCGGCATCTTAGGCTTATCCAGGAACCACTCGGCTTCCGCCCAAGATTTCAATACTTGCATGGCATAATCGTTGGTTTTCGATTTCTCCACCACGTCGTGATAAGCTTCATACACCAATAGGGTTTTGGAAAGGGCTTTCACCGCTTCTTCGGCCACTTCGGCGTTATCGCTGTCCAGCAAACCGATCAACGGCTGAACGTTGTAGCCGCCCAGCATGGTGCCCAACAAGAAAGTCGCTTTCACCGGCGAAATCAAATCGACAGACACTTTGCCCGCCGCCACGTCCGCCAAGAAGCTGGCTTTCACGTAAGACGCCTCGTCAACGCCCGGCGGCACACGGTTAACAAACAAATCCAACACAAAATCCGTTTCGCCCGCCGGTGGGTTTTAATCAGTTCAACCAGTTGCGCAGTTTGCTCCGCATCCATCGGTAACGGTGGGATACCTTCCGCTTCGCGTTCGGCCACATGTTGACGATAGGCTTCTAACATACTCTCTCTCCAGTGCTTTATATATTTTTGATTACGCGTATTTTATCACAGCCCAAGTGAATATCTGAACGCCTAAACTCAAATTGCCCGCATCCTATCGGAATTTCAAATTTCACCGCCCCGCTTCAATGCTAAAATGCATTCAAACTATCGAGTGAAACGGTATGAATACAAAGCCAAAAACCCTGTCTCATTCCGCAGAAACCACCAAACTGCGTCTGGATGTTCATAACAGTCTGACCGAATTTTCCGCTGAGCAAGCTGCGCAATGGGATGCCTTGGTGCAAGACAACAACCCCTTTCTCAAACACGGTTTTTTATCGGCTTTGGAAGCGCACGGCTGTGTGGGCGAACATTTCGGCTGGTTGCCACATCATCTCACGCTCACCCATGAAAGCCCAGACGGCGACCAGATCGTGGCCGCCCTGCCGTTGTATGAAAAACACAATAATTACGGCGAATTCGTTTTTGACCAGGCCTGGGAACAAGCGTGGAATCACGTCGGCTTGCCGTATTACCCCAAACTCGTCTCCGCCGTGCCTTACACCCCCGCGCAAGGACAGCGTTTTCTGATTCACTCGCAGCCTGAAACCATCGGCCATGGATTATTCGACGCCGAACAACTGCAAACACAGTTATTTGACAACGCATTGGCCTTGGCCGAAGAACTTAATATGAGCGGCGTTCACTGGTTGTTCGCCAACCCGGAACAGCAGGCCTGGCTGGAATCGCACAAACGGGATAACGAATACTTCCGTCACGACTGTCAGTTCCATTGGTTCAATCAGGATTATCAAACCTTCGACGACTTTCTCGCCCAACTCAAAAAGAAAAGCGCAAGAACATCCGCCAGGAACGCAAAGCCGTCACCGAAAGCGGCATCCAATTTCGTCAACTCAACGGCCACACCGCCACCGAAGACGATTGGGACAACTTCAGTTATTTCTACCAGAAAACCTTTATCGACAAATGGAGCACCCCCACGCTCAACCTCGACTTCTTTAAAGCCATCGCCCAAGCCATGCCCGAGCAAATTCTGCTGGTGCTGGCCGATTTGGACGGCCGCTGCATTGCCGGAGCCCTAATGTTCCGCTCCGACACCACGCTTTACGGCCGCCACTGGGGCTGCATTGAAGAAGTCAAACATTTGCATTTTGAAACCTGCTTTTACCAAGGCATCGACTACGCAATTGAAAATAATATTCAAAAATTCGAACCCGGCGCCGGCGGCGAACACAAAATCGCCCGCGGTTTCATTCCCGTGAAAATGCGCTCCACCCACTGGCTCACCCAAAACCCATTCCCGGCAGGCCTGGCAAGATTTATCGAAGAAGAAAAACATATGATTGATGAGTATGCCGCGGACTGCTGGGCGCATTCGCCTTACACAACGAAACAGAATTAAACCGTTGTGTTTTTTACTTATCTTTTTAAAATAAAGTCGAGTAGGATAATTACCGTAAAGCAAAACGGTCATCGTTGATAGAGTGGTTAGGTCAAGGTTCAATGACAGCCAGATTCGATGGATTTCAAAGAAGTCTGACTCCATTGATTTGACCGGGAGTTGAACCCAATATCGTAGAACCTGTCAAAATAACAGGTTTACTCAATATTAAGAGCACAAATACCTGAAAAGAACACCAATATAAAATAACAAGGCAAAAGTGCCTTATACTAAATGTTCGGCAGGAGAAATATGGCACACGAATTTGACGGCAAGAAGTACGAGAAAGCATCCACTCACCAGAAGGAATGGGGAGCGAAGCTCATTGCAGAATTCGACTTGAAAGGAACTGAGCATATTCTCGATCTTGGGTGCGGAGACGGAACACTAACGGCACAGCTTGCTACACTCGTTCCTAAAGGGGAAATCATCGGGATTGACGGATCAAAGGGCATGATTGATGCGGCCCAACCAAAGGCAGAAAGCAACCTCAAATTTCGCAGGTTGGATATCAACGACCTCGATTTCGTCGAGGAGTTCGATCTCATCTTTTCCAATGCGACACTCCACTGGATCAAAGACCACCAGCGTCTCTTACAGAATGCCAACAAGGCGCTTCGCTTCGGTGGTCGCCTGCGTTTCAATTTTGCCGGAGACGGTAACTGCTCGAATTTCTTCGGTGTTGTACGTGAGGCAATGGAACGAGAGGAGTTTCTTCCATTCTTTGCGGAATTTGAGTGGCCTTGGTACATGCCGTCCGTTGATGAGTACAAAGCTTTGTCCGAATCAAGCGGCTTGCAAGATGTAAAGGTTTGGGGTGAAAACGCAGACAGATATTTTCCCGATACAGATGCGATGATTCGATGGGTTGATCAGCCAAGTCTTGTACCATTTTTGGCCTTCATCCCTGATCCAGAGAAGTCATTATTCCGGGATTTCGTCGTAAACAGAATGATTGAAAAAACGAAGCGGGAAGACGGAAGATGCTTTGAAACCTTCCGACGCATAAATGTTTCAGCAACGAAGTGAATATTGCCGAACAAGACAAATTAACTCGGATGCAAATTCCGCTGTGCTCCATTTGCACCGGTTATTTGCGGCGTTAGACCGACCGCAGGCGGTCGGTCTAAGGGGTGTGTAACCTTGAAATCCATTGATCCTGCCCCTATACAGGTTACTTAGGCTTCAATTCCGTAGCCTATGTAACTGGAGCGTTTTGATGAATAATCCATTTGAAACACAACAAACGCGTGCGAGGAAGGAGTTTAACGCTCTAGGTCGTGCGGAAAAGAATGGCATTACTGATGCCGAGCTTGTACAAGAAATGACTGCTGACATGGCAAACCCTGACTCTGCAGAATCTATAATGCAGGCTGCTGCTGCGGTCATGTACATGAGGGAGTGAAATGTGGTGAGACGCCTATCACAGAAGCCACTAATCGTTGTCTTGCACGTAAAAGGAAAGAAGAAAAAGCAGGTCTAGTTGCTAATCCTGCCTAATTTTCTCAGGTGTTAAAGCCTTGGTCTTCAATTAGAATGCCAAGGCTTTTTAGGGAATTCCCTCTCTGCAGGCGCATAACAAGCCGCTCAAGCAGGACAAAACAGTTGGCTGTTAGCGGGGCGTTAGACCGACCGCAGGCGGTCTAACAATGCAATCAACCTGATGTGTTCCACGCCCCAAAAATTAAAATTTTTAGCGCGAGAAGCCACGCAGGTTATCGCCACCCCGTTAGAGGTTTATTAAATGAAGTGCTGTCTTTGTCACAATGAAGAAACATTATGCAATTCGCATATTGTCCCTGAGTTCTTATACCGTGATTTGTATGATGGCAATCATAATATGATGGGTATTAATGGCCTAGGTAACAAAGGATGGAAAGAACTTCAAAAGGAATACGCGAAAACTTTTTTGTTCTAATTGTGAACAGCTTTTAAATGATAAATATGAAAAACCTTTTTTGAAGCAATTTATAGAAGGAAGTCCACTACCGCCTCAAATGAGGCCAGATTCAGTGTTTACAGTCCAATATGATTATGCAACTTTTAAGCTTTTCCATTTAAGCGTTCTATTCCGTGCATCGGTTAGTTCCCTTTCCACATTTCAAGAAGTCAATCTTGGAGCACTACACGAAGAACGAATCAGACAGATGCTCCTAAATGAAGATCCAGGAAAGGATTGGGAATATCCAATTCTTGGTTTTGCAGTATTAAATAAAATAATGTCGAAAAGCGATTTATTTCTCAACCTATTGGTAGGCGTCATGAAGGTCATCACGCTTATGGTCAAATATATGGTGGTGCAATGTGGTGGATTTTGGTCTCTTCACACCGTAATAACTTATTCTGTCGTGCAGGACTTCAACCCTCTGGTGATCTAAAAATGCTTGCAGAACCATGGGAAAAATCGGAGTCGTGCAAGATGCTAGTGCTGCACTTACGCGTAATAACCTCTAACAATACACTCAACCCGACCGCGCTAACGCACGGCTGGTTAGCTTAAACGTTATAAATAAAAACGATGGAAGAATTAAAACAGCATATTGATGAATGTGAAGGCATACAACCTATGTATGAAGCCTTTTACAGCGAAGCTATTCAATTCAATCTAGTTTCAGCCCTTACTTCAATTGAACTCCTTGTTGAAACTTTAAAAAGATGAATGAATTAGAATATTCCGCAGAGCTGAATAATCTAGTTTTAAACTCCATTCAAAACATACTTTTACATAGTGCAAATGTATCCAAATACTTTTGGCCAATTAATAACGGAATCAATAAAATTCATAAAAAAAGGGCTCAAAAACTACGACGACTCTTTGGAGTTAGCGACAATAGTCCTTTAAGAAATAAAGAACTGAGAAATCACTTAGAGCATCTTGATGAAAATTTAGATAAATACTTGTGGTCAAAACCGATAGTTGGAAATGTAATTCCAGCTTATGTTGGACAAGAAATGACAAGAAATGAAGTGCCTTACCATTTTTCAGAGCGTTTTTACAGAATCAGCCGTTTTTGAATCACTTGGTGTAAGACTAGAATTACAACCGATTGTAGATGAACTTTATGAAATATATCGGAAATCTGAAAATCAAGATTTATAACAATTCACTCAACTCGACCGCGCTAACGCGCGGCTGGTTAGCTTAAACGTTAAGCTTAAGGGTAATAGTTTGCTTGATTTGTCAGATACAAAAACCAATGGGTTCAGACTCGGTTGATTTTCAAAAGAGCCTACTCCCCATTGATTACTCGAGGTTGCTTCAATACCTTTCGGTAAAAACGACCAGGCCTGGTAATATTGGCTATTTGATTGAATGCCCCATTTGCAAAGGATATGCAATGAACGAAACAGGCACCTTGATTTTTTCAGCGGGAAAATGGGCGCGGGAAAATCGACTTACGCCAAACAACTGGCGAACGAACTCAAAGCAATTTTGCTGTCTGAAGACGAGTGGCTAGCGGCCATTTACCCTGACGAAATTCAAAACTTTGACGATTACATCCTGTATTCGGCACGCTTAAAACCCTTGCTAAAAAGCCATGTCCTAAGCCTGTTGCATTCCGGCATTTCGGTGGTGATGGACTTTCCCGGCAACACCCCAAAACAACGGGCTTGGTTTAAAGCAATATTCGACGACAGCCAAGCTCCCCACAAATTAATTTACTTGCAAACCGACGATTCGCTGTGCTTACAGCGATTGGAAAAACGCCGACAGGAATCACCGGAACGCGCCCAATTTGATACCGAAACGGTGTTTCACCAGGTCAACCGTTACTTTCAGGTTCCAACGGAGGATGAAGGCTTCAACATCGACATTGTCCTCAATACATAACCACTAGACACATTCAATCGAACCGTTTTGAACACCCCTCTCATCCAAATTCACCGCCACGTTATTTGCAATCCAATTTAGATAAAAGTACCCTAATACCAAGGTTAACAAGGCACTCAAGCGGACTGTTCCAAGGCTCGCTGCTGAGTTTGGTGTTAGCGAGTGGAAAAAATAACGCCGCACTCACTTCATTGAAAACACAAAGGTAAAAGAGAACAAAACATGATCAAAGAATTCCGTACGTTCATTAATCGAGGAAATGTGCTTGATTTGGCTGTCGCGGTCATTATTGGGGCGGCCTTCACCGCGATTGTAAAATCATTGGTGGATGACATTGTTATGCCCTTGATTGGTATTGCGTTGGGCGGAGTGGACTTCACGGCGTTGGCCTTCCAAGTCGGCGCGGCGACCATCAGCTACGGCAACTTTATCCAAGCCATCATTAACTTTGTGTTAATTGCATTGGTGGTCTTTTTCTTGGTACGGAGCATCAACCGGTTGCAGGAACGAATGGCTCGGGAGAAAGAGGACGCCGAGAAAGTCGAAGAAACAAAACCGGCTGCACCGCCGGCGCCATCCACAGAGGAAAAACTCTTGACGGAGATTCGAGATTTGTTGCGGGAACAAGGCAACACCAACGCTTAATGTTGCGTTTGATGAATGAACCGAATTTGACCCGGTTGAATATCGTGTCAGTCCGGCCAGACGCGTTTCGAGCCCATGGGTTTCACCGTTTCGTCTGAATCTTCTTTTTTGACGGGTGGTTTTTGACGCGATTGGGTTGCGGTTGTTTTGCTGGCGGGTTTTTCCTGCGTGGTTTTGGCACGACGCAGACTGTCGGTTAACTTGGACGCGGTGGTATTGGTTTTGCGGTCATAAAACCTCCTGAATAATGTCGTCGATTTCATTGGCGGCCATTTCGCCACGCTTGCCCATACAATAGACACTCAGCCCATCGACCGCCGCATTGCGATAAACGGCTCGACGACGAAGGCCGCTTTTCAGAGCGGGAATATCGAACTCTTGCAAGGCTTCTTTCATGGCGGTGGACAAAGCACTGCGAGGTTCCAACTGATTGATGACGATATAGGACTGTAATGGCCGATTGCGCATTTTGGCTTGTTCGATGGCTTCGGCAATGCGAAGGCTGGCCCATAAATCCACCGGCGACGGCAACACGGGAATCAGCAACGTTTGTGACACCTTCAGTGCGGCCTGCATGACACCGGTTTCCAGCGTTGGCGGGCAATCAATGACAATAAAATCGTAATCTTTTGCAAAGCGTTCCACTTCGTTGACCAAATGGCCGGCCACGGCGATTACGGAAACCGGAAACGGTTTGTCTTCGGCCGACAATCGGCACCACTGGGTGGCCGACCCTTGCGGGTCGGCATCAATCAACAGCACACGGCCGTGGTTGACCAGACCTGCGGCCAGATTCATGCTTAAAGTGGTTTTGCCGGTGCCGCCCTTCTGGTTGGCCACCGCTAAAATCCGTGCCGATGTCATGCGTTGTGTTGCCCTTTCAAATTCATCCTTAAAGTCCCCGCCTCAAACAGGTGTTTTGTGCCGTAAAAACCGAGGTAGTATCCGCCATGCTCGGGCACGGCCATAATGTTTAAAAATGCCCAGGCCTGGTGATTATCGTTAAAGAGAGCTTTGCATGGGTGGGACGCGTGGAAAAAATGAGATCAAATTTTTCTGAATTAGGCGGAAAACGACGCTAATAGCTGGCTATTAACGAGTTTTTCAACGACATTCAGGAAGATTTTAGCCATTTTTAGCCGTGTATCCATCCCGTGCTAAGCTCTCTTAAGATAAAGTGTTACAGATAGAGCGTGCAAAAGGCGTGTTTTTGCATTCGGATATGCAATTGGTGGCAGGGAAACCGGGCCAAATCCCTATACAATACAGGGCGTTTTGACCCGGTTTTATTGGATTCACTCTCCGATTAAGTGTTCCTTGATGAGGATTTGCATAAAATTTTGGTCAAAGCCCTCATGTTCAATATCGTCAATCCAGCAAGGATTGGGATCGTAGCCTTTGTATAGAGCAAAGCCCACTTTATATTCATCGCCAAAGCGTGCAAACAAAAACACGAACTTATGGTCATTCTGGGTGTTTTTCATACTACAGGAGTTGTTTTCAGCCACCTCAAAGGTGATGGAAGCCTCCGGGTGTTCGGCTAAATAACGTTCAATTTCCGTCGACACCAACTGGTGTAAGTCTTCGTGAGTTTTGATCATCAAGGGTCTCCATTCAATATTAGCCAGGCCTGGTGATTTGTTTATTTGCCTGTTGAAACCAAGGGCATGCCGCGCCCTTCTGTTTTGCAAAGTGATAAGCATAGCCCAGCCGCTGACTGATAAGCAAGCCCATGAAAAACAACCAGGCCTGGCCAAATTGTTTGGTTAAAGCTTCGACATGACCGTCAAACCGAAAATAAAGCCTTTTCGAAATTCCATTCACTGTCACCGGTCATGTTGTCGGATGAATTACATTTTTTAATGTTTTTGATTCGGAAATTCCGTTAAGGTGGTAGTCAAGGGACCATTGTTCTCCCGTCATCATTTTTAAATGGAATCTTTCAAACCATGGTCAATAAAGTGCAAAATTTAAGCCTTTCACAAGTCATCAGTGCCTTGAGTTATGCCTTGGACTTAACGGAAGGACAGCCCGCCGGGCACAGTGTGCGCTGCTGCTGGATTGGCATGCACATTGGCAAGATCATCGGCCTGGAATCCAAACACATTTGGAATTTGTACTACACCCTTCTATTAAAAGATGCCGGGTGCAGCAGTAATGCCGCCCGTTTATATGAACTGTATGGCAGTGATGAACGCCAAGCGAAAAAAGATTTTAAATTGGTCGATAATGACAGCTACAAGCAGATGCTTGACTTTGTCCTCAAGCATACGGCGGTCGGAAGTGGCTTAATTTCCAAAACGAAACGTTTGATCAATATTGCTCGCTTCGGTGACGAACAAAGCACGGAAATGTTCGCAACGCGCTGCGAGCGAGGTGCGGATATCGCAAAACGCCTCGGGTTTAATGAAGAAATCGCCGACGGTATTCGTTATTTAGACGAGCACTGGAATGGCAATGGAAAGCCCTATGGCGTGGCCGGAGATCAAATTCCAATCAATGCGCAAATTGCACTGCTTTCGCAAGTGACCGATGTGTTTTTCAAACCGGTGGTCAGGTTGCGGCGTTAAACGAGGTTCGTTCACGAAAAGGCACCTGGTTTAACCCGGCGTGGTCGACGCCTTATTGAGTCTTGAAACACAAGCGCCGTTTTGGGAAACCTTAACGAAAACAGACCTTGAAAGCGATATTCGTTCGCTCGAACCGGAAGCCGAAAAAATCACACTGACTCAACAGAAAATTGATGACATCACCTATGCGTTTGCCATGATTGTCGATGCGAAAAGCCCTTTTACGCACGATCACAGTTCACGGGTGGCCGATTACACCGTCAAACTCAGTCAGCATTTTGGGTTTCCTTTGAACAGCAGAGAGAAATCAACCGCTGTGCCCTGCTGCATGATATTGGCAAACTGGGGGTGAGCAACCACATTCTGGATAAACCCAGCAAACTCACGGATGATGAATTTAAACAGGTTCAGCTACACCCCCTGTATTCCGAACAAATTTTGCAACGCATCCAACCCTTTAACCGAATTGCCAAAATCTGCGGAGCACACCATGAAAAGCTCAATGGAAAAGGCTACCCTTACGGATTAAAAAGTGAAGAGATTTTATTTGAAACTAAACTGATCACCGTGGCGGATATCTTTGATGCCCTCACCGCTTCCCGCCCTTACCGAGACGCCATGCCGATCGACAAAGCGCTGTCGATACTCAAAAGCGAGTGTGGCAGCTCCATTGAACCTGACATTTATGAGGCCTTGATACAGATTTTGCCGCAGTTGACGATTGGCGCAGAAAGCCAAAAAAGCCAAAATGGTTAAAGCTGATTATAGATAACCGGCATCTGCCCTTTCCATTGTTCCCACAAGTCTTCTTCGGTTATCAACCGGGCCATCAAATCGGCGACATTGATTCGGCTGGTTTCACCGGCATTGAAAATCGCGCTTCGAGTCGGCGATGGGTGGATTTCATAGTCGGTAACGTCCGAGCTATCCACCAAGGAATCCGGCCGTACGGCGGCCCATTCGATGGCGGGATAATTTTGTCCGACTTGGGTTCGCAGGTAATCGGCGGCGTGTTCGTTATCCGAATGCGGTGGCAATAGAAGGCGAATCAACCCGACAATCAGGGTTTCCGCAAACGAAATGGTTCATCCAAATCACGGTTCCGGTTCCCGGAGGTGTTCATCAAAACAAACCGGGTGGGTTCGGTTTTATGGTTGGCTTGAATGGCTTCACACAAACGTTGCACGGCGTCGGTCACCAAACGGCGCGGTTGACCGAAAAGGCCTTTCCAAGTCAGGTTATGCCCCAAGCAGGAAGCCACGGCGCTGCAATCACTTACGAGCTCGGCGAGTTCCGTTTCCGACAAGGCCAAAATGTCAGCTTCGATGAGCGTCAAATGCGCATGCGCTCGAACCGTTTCCGGCAGGCGTTCCGCAGAACGCACCACCGCTTTGACATGACACCCACGGTTGAGCAATTGACTCACCAATAACCGCCCCGTCGCACCCGTTGCCCCGACCACTAAAACATTCATTTTCCAAGCACTCCATCAAAATCCATTACAATGTCATGACTGGATGATTTACCGCGAAATCCTAATCAAAATTTCGTATCATTTTGAATCCATTCAATCACAAACCATTCTAAGGGAAAGCACGGTGAGAAACCTACTGATTTTGACAAGCCTCTTTATGTTAGCCGGATGCAGCAATCAGGCGTTTACGACAATATTCAGCACAATAACCGTAACAGTTGTTACAAAAAACCACCGTCACAATACGATGCTTGCATGAAGCCGCGAATAAACCTTACGACCAATATGAACGGGAACGCGAAGAAGTCAACGCGCAATAAATAATTGCAGGCTTTGGCCTGAATGCCAATTCATTACCTTCTACCCTAATTAAAAAGATATAACAAATCATGTATAAAACCAGTCGATATTACATTATGGCCCTGCTTACCGCGCTGATTCCCGTGGTTTCGAATGCCGACGATTCGGTGATCGCCAAGCTTTTCGTCCAACAAAATGTTGAGGGCACCATGGTCATTGAATCGCTGAAAACCGGGCAAACATTTGTCCATAATGCAACAAGAGCAAGGCAGCCGTTTTCACCCGCCTCGACGTTTAAAGTAATGAATACCCTGATTGCCGTTGAGGATGGCGTGGTTCAAGATGAACACACTGTATTCAAGTGGGATGGTCACCATTACAGTGTGGCCCGCTGGAATCACGACCAAACGTTGGACAGCGCTTTTAAAGTTTCCTGCGTGTGGTGTTATCAGCAAATTGCCCGTGAAGTCGGAACCGACGCTTACAAACGTTATCTCAAACAAACCGATTACGGTCATTTACAGAACGAATTCGATGTCACGACCTTTTGGCTGGATGAAGGCTCACTTGAAATCAGTGCACTCGAACAGGTGGATTTTCTAAAAAAACTCGTCCGTCGCCAGCTTCCTTTTAATGAGAAGGCTTATGACACCTTGCAAAAAATCATGCTGGTGAAAAAACACCCTCTTATTCCTTATGGGCTAAGACGGGTTGGGCCGCACGCGTTCACCCAAATGTGGGTTGGTATATCGGCTATGTCAAAACATCACAGGATACCTGGTTGTTTGCCTTGAATATGGTGCTCGACAATAAAGCGCAATTACCCTTGCGCCAAAAATTGGCACTGGAAGCGCTGAAGGCCAAAGGCATTATTGATTGACCCCTAATTGCCCCCTATAAAAAGAGACCGTCTATGAAGCGCAAACAACTTGGAATCGTTATTTTTGATGACGTCGAAGTCCTCGACTTTTGCGGCCCGTTTGAAGTTTTTCCGTCATCACGATTGGATGAAAATCGACGCTTTGAAGACACGTCTCCGTTTGATGTCCACTTGGTGGCCCAGTCGCCCGAACCGGTAACCACTACCGGAGATGAAGGTCATCCCCGACTGTACGTTCGAACAAGCCCCGCCGTTGGATATTCTGGTGGTGCCGGGCGGTATGGGCACACGCCAGGAAATGCACAACAAAACCTTACTGGCGTTTGTGCGTGATGCGGCCGCTTCGGTTGAAACCCTGGCTTCAGTCTGTACGGGGGCGTTGGTGCTCGGGAATGCCGGTTTGTTGGACGGTTTGAGCGCAACCACCCATTGGCGCTCGTTGGATTGGATGCAATCACTTTTCCCGAACGTCACGGTCGATAAGCAGTCGCATGTGGTCAACCACGGTCACATCATCACCTCAGCAGGCATTTCCGCCGGCATCGATATGGCCTTGCAGATTGTCGCCATGCAGTTTGGTGAAGACGTTGCCCGCGCTTCGGCTCGCCATATGGAATATCCCTATCCGGAAAGCAACGAACGCCGAATCAATCTCTCTCCCTGATAGGATTAGGCCGAAAATAAACGCTGAATGCTTATTTCATTCATCTGACCCGCCTCGCTTCATCTCCCGACTTTCAGCGAATATGAAATACCTGAACGAAAGACCCATGATCTTTTTTGCAACTTGTATCATGCACGCTGGAAAATTTCGTTAGAATGGCTACCACGCACGATTCAGAGACTAAAAGTCCCCATAATGAGTACTCCCTTGAGGGTATGGATTTTTTAGGGTATGATTGAAAATACACGCCATGGCGAGCCATTGGCGGTTTTTTTGTCCTACGATAAAAACGATAGTCGTTTTTTTTGTTCATTCATTGATTCCTGCCTTAGCTCTCCTCCCACTGTATATTCAATGACCAAAAATAAGGACTTAAACAGATGAAATGTAAAGCAGCAGTCGCTTGGGAACCCAAAAACCTTTAGAAATTGAAGAAGTTGAAGTTGAAGGCCCAAGAGAGGGTGAAGTCCTATTAAAGGTAGTTGCTTCAGGCGTTTGCCATACGGATGCGTTCACCCTGTCTGGTGACGACCCTGAAGGCGTTTTTCCAGCCATTTTAGGGCACGAAGGCGGCTGTGAAGTGGTCGAATGCGGCCCCGGTGTTAAAGATCTGAAACCTGGCGACCACGTGATTCCGTTATATATTCCCGAATGCGGAGAATGCGAATACTGCAACTCTACGAAAAGCAATTTATGCCAATCCATTGCCGGAACGGTTTGGACAGGCTATATGCCGGATGGAACACGTCGTTTTTCCAAAAATGGTAAGCCAATTTACCACTATATGGGCTGTTCCACTTTTGCTGAGTACACGGTGGTTCCGGAAATCGCATTAGCTAAAATCAATAAAGAAGCGCCGTTGGATAAGGTCTGTTTACTCGGTTGCGGCGTCACCACCGGAATTGGCGCCGTACTCAATACCGCTAAAGTGGAAGCCGGTTCGACGGTGGCCGTATTCGGTTTAGGCGGAATCGGGCTTTCTTGTATTCAAGGCGCGGTTATGGCCAAAGCTTCACGGATTATTGCGGTGGACCTGAACCCAAGCAAATGGGAAATGGCCAAAGCTCTCGGCGCGACGGATTTTGTGAACCCAAGAAGCGTGGATGGCAAAGTCAGCGAGTACATTGCTGAAATTACGAACGGCGGTGTCGATTACTCCTTTGAGTGTATCGGTAATGTCGAGGTGATGCGCGATGCTCTGGAATGTACTCGCATGGGCTGGGGGGTTTCCACCGTTATTGGTGTGGCAGGCGCCGGTCAGGAAATTTCGACTCGTCCGTTTAACTTGGTCGTCGGTCGCACCTGGAAAGGAAGCGCTTTTGGTGGCGTGAAAGGACGTAGCGAACTACCGGGTTATGTGGAACGTTATATGGACGGTGAAATCGAGCTGGATGCTTTCGTGACCCACACAATGGGCTTGGAAGACATTAATAAAGCCTTTGATTTAATGCACAGCGGCGAAAGTATTCGCTCGGTCATTATTTTTAAAAACGCGGATTACGATCTTTTTTTAAAATAATGAGATAGATAATGGAATGAATGAAACATGAAACAAATAGAAAGCATTAAAGAATTTGACGGTTTTCTCAACCGCTATACACATTTCTCGGATAGCTGCCAGTGCGAGATGACCTTTTCAGTCTATTTGCCGCCGCAAGCGGAAACACAAGCCGTGCCGGCTTTGTACTGGTTATCCGGCTTAACCTGCACAGATGACAATGTACGTGTTAAAGCGGGGGCACGAACGTTATGCCGCCGAAAACGGCATTGCCTTGGTGATGCCGGACACCAGCCCTCGTGGGGACGAGGTGGCGGATGAACCCGATCGCTATGATTTAGGAAAAGGTGCCGGTTTTTACGTAAATGCCACTCAAGAACCTTGGGTGAAACATTATCAAATGTATGATTACGTCACCACCGAACTGCCAAGTCTAATTGAGCAAAATTTTCCGGTGATGGCTGGCGTGAAGTCCATCAGCGGCCATTCAATGGGTGGTCACGGTGCCTTAATTTGCGCGTTAAAAATCCAGGAGCGTTTCGATCGGTCTCGGCCTTTTCGCCCATTTGTCACCCAACGCAGTGCGGCTGGGGGCAAGGTTGTTTTACGGCCTACCTCGGAGAAGAAAATCAACGTGACTGGGCCTCTTATGATGCGGTTGAATTAATTGAAAACGGCGCGTCTTGTGAACACATTTTGGTTGATCAGGGCACGGCGGATGAATTTTTAACCGAAGGTCAATTACAACCCGAAGCGTTGCAAAAAGCCTGTGACGATAAAGGCATTAACCTGCAACTCAGAATGCAAGAAGGTTATGACCACAGTTATCACTTTATCGCCACCTTTATTGGTGAGCATATCGCCTACCACGCTAAGGCCCTTTCGCAAAAATAACGCCTCCCCCTCGGCCGGCACACCACTGGAATATCCCCAACCGGAAAGCGACGAACGTCGCCAACCGGTGTCACTCTGATCCTCTCCGAAACATGCTCCATTCATTGGTCGTCTCATAAACCTGAATCCAGTAATCAGGTCATTCCCGATTGGCTTTCTGACCTTGGGCGGTTATCCTGTTTCAATCAGCCCATGATTCATCAGAACCATTCATCAGGTTTTTAAGGATATTCTATGCACGACATGATTGGGGAGAGGCGCACTTCAATCCTCACCCCTGGCGAAAATTGCTGGCAAAAAGTGAATGCGAACCGTGCTGCAGTGGCCATTGATGGCGAAGCCTATTTTCGCGCGGTACGTGAAGCCATTCTTTCGGCGCATGATTCGGTGTTCATTCTGGGGTGGGATTTACACAGCCGATTGAAGCTGGTGCGAGACGATTCTGACCATGAGCACCCGACTGAACTGGGCGAATTACTGGATTTCGTCGCACGAGAACACCATGTCGATGTTTTTGTGCTGACCTGGGACTTTGCGTCCATCTATACATTGGAACGCGAAAGCCGTCCTTCGTACGTGTTTTAACAAGAAAACCCACTCGCGTGTTCATTTTCATTTAGACAGTCAGCACCCGGTTGGCGCTTCTCAGCACCAAAAAGGTCGTGGTCGTTGACGATCGTGTGGGCTTTTCCGGCGGCTTTGACCTGAGCAAATGGCGCTGGGATACCCCCGAGCATGCCATTGACGATGCCAGACGAAAAGACCCAGACGGCAAGCCTTATCCCCCTTTCCACGATGTTCAAATGGTGGTGGATGGCGATGCGGCCAAAGCTTTAGGGCAGCTGGCACGCGAACGCTGGCAACGTGCGACCGGAACTCAAACAACCCCGGCTCAACCGGATTCGCCAAATGCGCCGGACAATGACCTAGAGCATGATCCTTGGCCCGCTTCCATAACGCCATTGATGCGTAATGTGCCCGTCGGCATTGCACGAACACAGGCGCAATATCGTGGACACCCCGCGGCCCAGGAAGTGAAACAACTTTATCTGGACAGTATTTCAGCGGCCAAGCACTTTATTTATATCGAAAACCAATACCTGACATCGAATACGATTCAACAAGCGCTCGTTGCGAGTTTACAGCTTGAAAACGGCCCCGAAATCATCATCGTGATGCCGGAAAAAACCGGCGGATGGCTTGAGCAGCATACCATGGATGTATTGCGTGCCCGCCTGGTCAAAAAACTGCAAGAAGCGGATCACGCAAACCGCTTGCGACTGTATTATCCACAACTTGCAAGCGATACGGATGTCTCTTTAATGGTTCATGCCAAGTGTATGATTATTGATGATTGCATGCTTCGGGTGGCATCCTCCAACCTCAGCAACCGTTCGATGGGGCTGGACAGTGAGTGCGATCTTTTCATTGAAGCGGAAATCGAATCAGAGGCTTATTACGCGATTCAGAAAATCCGGCGTACCTTGATGAGTGAGCACCTGGGTATCGACACTACGACACTGCAAAACAGTGAAGCGGAACATCCATCGTTGATCCGCGCGATTGAATCGCTCCAAGGCACCGAGCGCACCTTACAGACGCTGAATACAAACGTCACACCGGAAGTCGATCAACTGGTGCCCGAATCCGCCCTAATCGACCCTGAACAGCCGTATCACCCCGATCATCTTGTGAACCATTTCGTGCCGAATAAAGACAAACCCCATACGGCCCGGCATTTTCTAAAGGTCACGTTGCTATTGACGATGTTATTGGTTTTGGTCGCCGTATGGCGCTGGACGCCGTTAAGCGACTGGCTGGATATCGACCATATGACGCGCTATATCACCTTATTGGAATCGCAAACGCTTGCGCCCTGCTGGTGATTCCAATATTTGCCATCGCCGCCACGCTCGCCGTGCCCTTAACCCTGTTGGTGGTGGCCGTTATATTGGTCTTCGGGTCCTCGCTGGGGTTTGCCTATGCCTTGTCGGGCGCCCTGCTCAGCGCAGTGTTATCCTACCTGTTGGGACAATGGGCCGGACACGCCCTGCTGAAACGTTACGCGGGGAATCGTTTGCATCGCATCAGCCAGAAGCTATCCAAACGCGGGGTTTTAACGATTATTACAATGCGCATCATTCCCATCGCGCCTTTTGCGGTGATTAATGTGGTCGCTGGCGCCTCCCACATTCGCTTACGGGATTTTATATTAGGATCTTTCATTGGTTTTTTACCCGGTATGGCGGCCATTGCACTGTTTACCGACAAGGTGTTACGCTCAATAAAAGAGCCTAGTGGCGGCAACCTCATTTGGCTGGCCTTTTGGGTGGTGGCGATTGTTTTGATGATGTTTGGACTGCGTAAATGGCTGCGCCATAAATCCCGGAAACGCGAGCAAGGACAATAACGAAAACCATGAACATCAAATTAGTCAGCTGGAACCTGCATCGCTGTATCGGTCATGATGGTCAGCAATCCGTCGAACGTTGCGCGGCGGTACTTCAGGAAATCAACGCAGACGTGATTGTCTTGCAGGAAGTGGAATCTTGCCCAGGCCATGAATTTGACGCGCTGAACCATTTAGCACAAGCGACCCAATGCACCGCCCTGGCGGGCAACACCATGAAGTTAGGCGACAGTGATTACGGCAATGCTGTCCTGACACGGCTTCCCTATCAAGACGTCCGGTCGCATGATCTCAGTGTGACCGGCCGCGAACCTCGAAAGGCAATGGATGTTTCTTTCACACTGGACGGTATTCGGTTACAACTGGTGGCGACCCACCTTGGCTTACGGCCATCAGAACGCCGCGAACAAGTGGAACGTCTATTAACGATTTTTAACGATAATGCTCATGACGTTGTCATATTGGCTGGTGACCTGAATGAATGGTGGTTATGGGGACGACCGTTACGAGCCTTACATAGTCGCTTCCCGGACACGCCCTTTCGACGAACCTGGCCAACGAAATTACCGATGTTGTCATTGGATCGTATATGGGCCGCCCCTCGCCCCGTATTGAAAAGTTTAAACACTCACCGCAGCCCGTTGGCCAAACAAGCTTCCGATCACTTACCCCTTGTGGCCGAGCTTGACCTTAACGCCGCTTCATAAGCTCTTTCAGCCCACTCTTTGGCCTCTTCCGGGTCATCGAAAATAACCTCCGGCGCCGCATAATAAGATAATTGCACCCGGCCCCCATCCCGTGAATACTCGAACGGCAGCAACTCTTGCTCAATAAACGTTTGCGCCGATTCATCGTCCGTTTTCAAAACAATTCGTTACCGGACACCAACCCAAGCATCACCCCTTGATGATACAAGCCATAACCGCCGAACATTCGTTTGGCCTCAATGGCGCCGAACAACGCAAACACATCATTTAATGTCGACAGGAAATCATTGCAGGTTTTCATGACGGTCGTTTTCGGCTCAGTGCGTTATTTATGACGAAAGCCAGCGATACTGAGTCGGATTATCCGGACATTCCTGCAAACCACACTCCAATAAAACCGTCGCCACATCCGCAAACAGCATCACACTCAATACCACAAATGCCAACCAACTGAATCGTTGAAACGCTATAGAGGTATCCGCGCTTTGTTTCAGCGCATACTGCCCGGCATAGCTCATCACGATGGCGATATAAATCACCGCCACCACGGCGATGACAAATACCCAGGTGTACATATGCAATCCCAGTACGGCCGAACCATAGCCTTCCGGGTCATTGATGTGCAAACTGACTTGGCGCAACGCAATGAGCCCGGTCAAAACCGCCGCCAGCAATGACAATCCATAATGGCCGGGATGCGCGCCGTATCGTAAATTCAGCATAAAACCGAATGCGATGGCCAACAGCCCCATGCGTTGCAACAAACATAAAGGGCACGGCAGTTCGTCCAGAAACAACTGATAATAAAACGCCGCGGCGATGATCAGGCAAATGCCAAGAATTTCAACGATACTTTTCCATTTGAACAGGTTGGGAAAGGTAAAAAATGACATAAACGACAACGGCCTTTAAAAATGCAACCCGAGGTGATCGGTTGCATGTTGCAGGAAAACCGCCAACGCCACCACCAGAAAAACCATGAACAAAACAATGCCCGCTTTGCGGTGATACCAAGCGGTGACCGTGGCGATAAACAACAGGCTGAACGCAATTAGAATTCCCGGCACCGAATCACCTCGTAAAATGGATAAACGTTGATTATAGACTGAATTCCCTAAATCGCCCAGGCCTGGTGTTTATTCAGAAGAGCCTGTAAATAATTCTGTGTAAACGCTCGGTTGATCAAACATAAGGTTTCAAGCGTTCTTCATGCAGAATCATAAACTGGTTCATGGCTAATTTCCA
>LZQR01000126.1_pt1 | contig 20862 bp, 25 predicted proteins | sample 768601 | NCBI WGS metagenome assembly LZQR01 (sample SAMN05207299, study PRJNA324521) | oil field metagenome | isolation source: sample BH-FW-24 from oil reservoir | place: India: Bombay High | collected 2015-12-04
GCTAGACGATGCGCAGCGTGAAGTGACGCAATACATCGACACATTAATCGATGGCAAATACGAGCAAGATAAACGAGACCTCAATCTAGAATGGCGAGGCAGACGACGTAGTGTACACGTCGATGAGCTAGACGATGCGCAGCGTGAAGTGACGCAATACATCGACACATTAATCGATGGCAAATACGAGCAAGATAAACGAGACCTCAATCTAGAATGGCGAGGTAGCTCGAATCAAATCATCCATCGATTTACTGAGCTTTAAAGGTTCCAACTCAAGAAAACCAAATATAAAAGGGCACATTCGGATATTTCGAATGTGCCCTTTTGGTGTGAGTTCTTTAAAGCTATTCCTTAAAAACAAAGAGTTATTTTAGCTCTTAGTTGTATAACCATAGCACAATCTCATAGTTACGCTGTCACGCTGGCGTCATCATCAACCATGTTATTAATCCATCGCTTAGACTGAATTCGGTGAGTCGTTAGAATGCCTTTTACTAATTCTTCGACCAGTAGCGACATCAACACCCAATGCAGCGGTAAACCTAACACCATCCCGGTGTAGTAAGTGAGCGGAATGCCAATCGCCCATTGACCAAATGTGTCAATGAAGATGCTATAGCGAATATCAGCGCCACTTTTCAATACGCCGCCAATACCGACCATGTTGAATACTCGAAGAATCATACCCAGTGCTAACACCAAGCATACATTCAGTGCCATTTGCTTATCGGTAAGCGGACTCATCTCCAGCAAGTTCAAAATCAATGGTGAAAATGCCCAAACAACTAAGAATAATATCGTTGCGAGTACAGTACTTGTAAACACATACCACCAAGCGGTTTTCTCTACACGGTCATATTCTTGAGCGCCAATGTCATTACCCAAAAGTACAGAGGCTGCAACAGCAAATCCCATAAAGGTTGAAATCAACACACCTTCAATGGGTGATAGGAACGAGATAATCGCCAGTTCAGTTACGCCTAATTGGCCGTAAATGATGCTGTAGACAATCAAGCCGCCAGTCCACAATGCATCATGGATAAGCATTGGCATTGAGACTTTGAAATATTTGTTTCGATACTTCTTTACTGTGCCTTCACGCCAATCTGAAAGAGTAGGGAGCAGATGTGAATACCGACGACAAAAGAAATAAACCAGCACCGCAGTTTGGAAAAAGCGTGAGATAAAAGTACCGACTGCAGCCCCAAATACTCCCCATTGTGGAAATCCTAGCAAGCCAAAGATCAAAACGGCATTGAGGAAGACATTCACAACGATAGCGGCAATACTGACGTAAGTTGGCATCTTTGCCTCACCGACGGACCTCAACACTGATTCAATAGGAACAACAACTGCTGTGCCTATCAAACTCAAACCTGTGACGACTAAGTATTCTCTCGCATAACCAACATACTCAGGATCGTCCGCCATAAAAGAGACGATCTCTTTGTCATAAACCATATAGAGCCAGATGAATGGCAGAGTCACCACTAGCGAAATAAACCAAGATTGGGCGAGCGTTCTGCGTATGCCAGAGAGGTTTCCAGAGCCATAGTATTGAGAGGCTAAAACCGTTACTGCACCACACAATCCAAAACACCACGGCGAGATTAAAGAAAAAGATTCGGTTACCAACGCCAACCGCCGCTGTTGCTGATTCACCTAACTGACTCACCATAAAAATGTCCACCGCGCCGAGCAGTGAAAACAGCATGGATTGGAGCGATACAGGAACGCCGATCGCAATCAGTTTTTTCCAAAATGCTTTGTCTATGTATTGACGTGTTAAGAGCATCGCATTTCTCCTCTAAGAACAATGTGAGTAGTTTATCCGTATGATTTGGCGGTGTATTTTTCGAATACATCCAAAAGTTTTGTCAAACTATCCAGTCTTTATCGATGCTTTGATAAAACACGTTTGCCTTGAGTGCATTTGTGAGTTGTCGTCCCATGGAAGAAAAACAAGAACGCTACGCTATTTCAGATAAGACCTATCAAGAGTTCATCGACCACACTCGCGTGCTTGCTCTTGAAGAAAGAGGCATCGTTCAATGTGGAATCGCTACTTGCCGAGAGTTCTTTTCCGTTTATCGAAAAAACCAGAAGAAACACATGTTGTTGTACACGGTTCGTGGCAAAGGCTGGTTGGAGAGCGGAGCCTGTCGTTATGAACTGGAGCCCGGATCGTTAGTGATCGTGCCAGCAGGTATCGAAAATGGCTTTGGAATGGAAGACGAAACGTGGCAAATCGCGTGGGTGTTTCTTTCCCAAGATAAAGAATGGTCAATGGTGAATGACGAGGTTGAGTATCAACTTACACCAGCACCAGAAGTAATGTATTTCTGCATTCAGACTCTATTGCGAAGTATCAATTTACCTATCGATTACGGCGGTGAAGTCGGTGCACACAGCGTTGCCCAGTTAGAGCTCATGCTGAATATGCCGCACTCAGATTCCATATCACGCAACCAGTTAAAGTTGCGCCGCGTGTTTGATTTGGTTCAGAGACAGCTCCATAAAGAATGGACGGTAGAACAACTTGCAGCCTTGTACCCATGTTCTGAACCCCACTTGCATCGTTTGACCCAACAACAGTTTGGACGAAGCCCAATGGCACACCTAACTCGGATGCGAATGGAGTATGCTGCGCGTTTGTTGCGCTCAACAGAATGGTCAATTCAGCACATCGGTGAAATAGTAGGGTACCCAACGGGCGCCAACTTCAGTACACGATTTAAAGCTTGGTCGAGCATGACGCCACGTGAATTTAGGAAAAACGGCAAGCTAGATTCAAACTTCAATGAGTGAATCGTTCTTTTTATGACCGATTGAGTTCATAAAATTCCCTAGGCACCAGAATTTTGTACTCTAATTGGCGAAATGTGTGAAAAATCATTTCGCCATTTTTAACGAAAGTGTTACCGTGAGGTTCGATACTTGAATTTCAAAGGGTTATGACTTTCATGTTTTCTAATCTACCAACTCCCGTATTAGATCCTATTTTATCTCTTTCCGTCGCATACCGCGGCGATGAACGTCCAAACAAGGTTGACCTTGGTATTGGCGTGTACAAAAACAGCGCTGGTGAAACGCCAATCATGAAAGCCATTCAAATGGCACAAGAAGTGGTTGTCGAAAACCAAAAGACCAAATCCTACGTTGGGCTTGCAGGCTGTGAAGAATTCAACCAAAGCATGATCGATCTACTTCTGACGGGCACGTCAGCAACAGATCGTGTGGCAGCGATTCAAACGCCTGGTGCAAGTGGTGCGTTGCGTATGCTGGGTGACCTAATGAAGGTTGCACAACCAGATACGACGGTTTGGATTTCAAACCCAAGCTACGTAAACCACAAGCCAGTGATGGAAGCGGCTGGGCTTAAGGTGAAGTTCTACCATTACTTCTCACCAGAAACGAAACAAGTTGATACGGCGAAAATGCTAGAAGACCTATCTAAAGCAGGTCCTTCTGACGTCGTGCTTCTGCATGGCTGTTGCCACAACCCAACGGGTGCAGATATTGATTTCTCTGCGTGGCAAGCAATTACAGAGCTTTCACAAAAGAACGGTTTTACCCCATTTGTGGATATTGCTTACCAAGGTTTTGGTGATGGTCTAGAGGAAGACGCAAAAGGTCTCCGCTTTATGGCTGACAACGTTGAAGAAATGCTGATCACAACCTCGTGTTCTAAGAACTTTGGTTTGTACCGTGAACGTACTGGTGCTGCAATTGTGATCGGTAAAAACACGCAAGACGTGGCGAATGCAAAAGGTAAGCTTCTTACGTTAGCTCGTTCAACTTACACTATGCCGCCAGATCACGGTGCTGCATTGGTGAAAACCATTCTTCAAGATGCCAACCTTACTTCAGTTTGGAAACAAGAATTGAACGAAATGCAGCAACGCTTGCTGAATCTTCGTCAAACTTTGTGTAACGAATTGAGAAACAACCATAATACAGATCAATTTGATTTCATTGAGAGTCACAAAGGCATGTTTACTGTGCTAGGCTTTAGTGAAAACCAAATGGCGCAACTACGTGAAGATTATGGCATTTATGGTGTCGGTGATGGTCGTATCAACATCGCTGGTTTGACCGAAACTCATATTCCTTACGTTGCTGACGCGATCCAAAAGTATCTCAACGTTAATTGGGAGAGTTAATGAAGAACTGGAAACTGATTCTGCCGCTAATGATGAGCGGTAGTCTTATCGCTTGTACGTCGACACCGACGACCACTGAGCCTGTTGAGCCAGAAAAACCAGTCGTGGAGCAACCGGTTGAAAAGCCGGAAGTAAAACCTGAAGTAGAACCAAAACCTGAGGTGAAGCCGGAACCAAAACCGGAAACGAAACCTGAGAAGAAGCCAGAGCCTAAACCAAAAAGCCAGCTAAGGTACAAAAACACCTGATGGCATGCTGATTCTAGGTGCGGAAGAGTGGGTGCACATTCCTGCTATTAACCAGACTTCAAAGGCCGCGTTGATACAGGTGCAACAACATCTTCAATCAGTGCGACTGAAGTGGTTCCATTTGAGCGTGACGGTAAAGATTGGGTTCAGTTCAAAATTGACATCAACGGTAAGGCGAGCAAAGAGTTCAAACTGCCTGTTGAGCGCTGGGCTAAAATTCGTCAATCTTCTTCAGAAGACGTCGACAAGCGCCCAGTTGTGGTTGCCTACATCCAAGTTGGCGACTTAAAAGAACAAACCGAGTTTACGTTAACTGAGCGTGGTCATATGAAGTTCCCAATCTTGTTGGGTCGTAGTTTCTTCCGTGACGTTGCGGTTGTGGATGTATCTAAGAAATACGTTCAGAACAAACCAAGCGGTAAGTAATCCAATACTTGGACGCTAAATATCGTATCGAATAACAAAAAGCCTCTCAACTGAGAGGCTTTTTTAGTTTATTCAATTGGTTAGCTCAGTATCAGTGCATGAGCTTTGCCAGTTAAACTTAGTAAGCGAAACGCGCTGACAACACAAGTTGCTGACCGTAAGTACCGTTGTTTTTAAAATCGGCACCAAGTGACAACTGTTGTGTTGAGTGGAAGCGGGCGCCTAGGTTATAGACGGTCTCAGAGTCATCATTATCGATTAACTGACCAATACGGCCGTGCAATTCAATGTTCTGCATGAACCAAACACGAGTACCGATGTTAACTTCGGTCTTCCATTTGTCACCGACAAGATCACCACTCTCTTTTTGATGTTGTGAACCAGCATTTGGCCGTAAATATCGGCAAACTGTCCAGCAGGACCGTTAAAACCAATACCACCGGCAAGGTCCCAATCTCCGCTAAATTCACTGTCGGCACGACCAATGAAATGGGTGTTCTCGGTGAAGTAAGTTGTGACTTCACCACCAAACGTACCAGGGCTGGTACCCATGCGGAATTCCATCATGTTGTAGTTGAAGTTGTTTGCATGTGCAGAAAGCGGCAAAACAGCGCACAAACCAAAGGCTGCAACCTTTAGAGCTTTACCTAGCATGGGTGTCTCCGGGCAAGAAAATAATACGAACGAAAAAAAGGTCTGCAAAATGCAGACCAAGATTTACAAAATATCATTTTAGGCGTTTATAGTCACCCAATGCACTAGGACAAAGTTCTAACTGAGCAATGTTTTGCTGCTCAATTCAGCGGCTAAGAAGCCAGATTACATAACAACGAGGTGTTCTACTTCAATTTCAGGCTTGCTGCCACCTTCAAACTCACCAAACAGACGTACTTTTGTCGTTTGGTCGATTGGCGTCGTTAGTCGAATATCATCATCTAGCTCAACCATGATTTCACCAGAACCGTCGCTGAAGATAAATTGATCCGCGCGCGTTTGACGAAGTAGGTTACCTTCTACAACCACGTCTTTTTCGGTGAACATACTTGCGTCTTTAATCAGTGCATCGACTTTCTCAACCGTAACAGGGCCATTAAATTGAATGCTTGATTGGCCGTGGTTGTGGTCTTTCGCCATTGCAACAGTAGGAGCGATAGCAAGTGCAGCGATAGTAGCGATAACAGTGTTTTTCATAATTTGGTTTCTCTATATAGGTGTTCGTTTTTGATGGTGCTATTAAAACAAACCTTATTTGAACCATTACTGATTTGAACATTCATATTCGATTCATTTTCTTGAGTCCTATGCTGAGATAACGTTATGATTGTTCACCTTCTTTTTCTCGTATTAAACGTTCATGAAATCACCAATCCCATCATTAATGGTTCAAGGCACCACCTCAGATGCCGGAAAAAGCGTCCTTGTGGCAGGTTTATGCCGTGTCTTAGCCCGAAAAGGGATAAAGGTTGCCCCATTCAAGCCACAGAATATGGCCCTCAATAGTGCAGTAACCAAAGATGGCGGAGAGATTGGGCGTGCTCAAGCCGTTCAGGCACAAGCTTGCAATGTTGAGCCTACGGTTCACATGAATCCTGTTCTGATTAAGCCTAACAGCGATACAGGTGCTCAGATCATCTTACAAGGCAAAGCATTGTCGAATATGGACGCTGTTGGGTTTCATGATTACAAAAGAGTGGCAATGGGAGCGGTTCTGGATTCATTTGCAAAACTGACGGATGAATACGAATCCGTCATGATTGAAGGCGCTGGTAGTCCTGCGGAAATCAACTTAAGAGAAAATGACATCGCGAACATGGGGTTTGCTGAAGAAGCTGACGTCCCCGTTATTATCATCGCGGATATCGACCGTGGTGGTGTGTTTGCGCACTTATATGGCACTTTGGCGTTATTATCCGAATCAGAACAAGCACGCGTTAAAGGCTTTGTGATTAACCGTTTCCGTGGTGACATCGGTTTACTTGAATCTGGCCTTGATTGGTTAGAAGAAAAGACAGGCAAACCAGTGTTGGGGGTATTGCCGTTTCTGCACGGTTTAAACCTAGAGGCAGAAGACGCCATAACGGCAGAGCAAGAGCTGTCTTCACAAGTGAAACTCAATGTTGTGGTACCCGTATTAACGCGCATTAGTAATCATACCGATTTTGATGTGTTGCGCCTAAACCCAGACATTAATCTTCGCTACGTTGGCAAAGGCGAAAAGATCGACAAAGCCGATCTAGTGATCCTCTGGAACCAAATCAGTTCGTGATGACTTAGATTATTTGCGCAGCCAAGGCTGGGATAAAGACATTCAACGTCACATTCGTCTGGGCGGCAAAGTCATTGGCATTTGTGGTGGTTACCAGATGCTTGGCAAATTAATTGACGACCCCAATGGCGTGGAAGGTAGTCCAGGGAAGAGTGAAGGACTTGGGTTGCTAGACATTACTACGACGCTAACCGACAGCAAACAACTGACCAACACACAAGCACAGCTTTGCTTAAACGGTAAAACAGCGGATGTGAAAGGTTACGAAATCCATGTGGGACGAAGTGAAGTGCAGGGCGCTCAACCTTTGAAGTTAAGTTCTGGCGAGATAGAGGGTGCGATCAGTGATTGTGGCCAAGTTATGGGAACCTACCTACACGGGTTCTTCGATGAGGCCGATGTGTTAAGCCTCGTGTCTGAATGGGTAAACGGCACTCAAATCAAACAGCAAGATTTTGAACAGCTCAAAGAACAGGGCATTAATCGCATTGCAGATGCGATAGAACAACATATGAATCTTGACTTTCTGTTCAAATAAAACCAGTTTTTAACTGTTTGAAGCATAAATAAAAGTAGGCATTGTGCTCTACATTTTCTTTTTCTGCCTGTCTAGCACTGGAGTGTTTTTATGAAAGCATGGAAGATTCATGCTTGCCTAGCGGCAATATTGAGCGTTTCGTCAGCAGCAAACGCAACGACTGATATTAAAGTCTACGCGGCCTCGTCAATGACTAACGCGATTGATGATATCGCGCAAAAGTTTGAGCAACAGTATGACGTAAAAATCACGCCGGTTTACGGAGCTCCTCATCCATCGCTCGCCAAATTCTAAACGGCGCACCAGCTGATGTGTTTATCTCTGCAAACACTAAGTGGATGAACTATCTAGTAAAATCAAAAGCAGTAAAGAGTGACAATGTCACTGAATTAGTTCACAACAGTCTCGTTCTTATTGCACCACAAGCTTCAACGGTTACTTCTTTCAACTTTTCAGATGCCAATGCATGGAGTCAAGCATTAGCAGGTAATCGCCTTGCGCTTGGCAACCCGGTCTCGGTGCCTGCTGGTATGTATGCTCGTGAATCTCTTACCAACCTTGGCGTTTGGAAGCAGCTTGAGCGACAAGTGGCGCCAGCAAAAAATGTTCGTCTTGCATTAGCGTTAGTTGAACGCGGTGAGGCACCACTTGGCGTTGTCTACAAAACCGATGCACTCTTAACGAATAAAGTAAAAGTGGTCGGTGAGTTTGCCAATAACACCCACGCGGACATTGTTTATCCAGCGGCAATCGTAAAAGACTCAACGCAATCTAAGCAGTTTTTTGAATACTTGAAATCCGACGATGCCAAACAAGTATTTGTACAATACGGATTTCAATAAAAGGGCACAGAGTGACAGAACTTGAATACCAAGCCTTAATACTAAGCCTAAAAGTCGGCGCTTATACCGTTGTTTGGTTAATACCACTCGGCATTGCTCTGGCTTGGTTACTTTCTCGAAAACAGTTTATCGGTAAATCTATTCTCGACAGTCTGATCCATTTACCATTGGTATTGCCGCCTGTGGTGATTGGTTATCTATTGCTGATCTCATTAGGCCGACAGGGGGTTCTTGGCCGTTGGCTTTATGAACACTTTGGTTTGGTGTTCAGCTTCAACTGGAAGGGGGCGGTTATCGCTTGTATCGTTGTTGCGCTGCCTTTGATGGTGCGTTCCGTTCGCCTTAGCTTAGATAATGTTGATCCTAAACTAGAACACGCCGCTTCAACGTTAGGCGCATCACCTTTAAAGGTATTCGTTACTATCACGCTGCCTTTAACGATCCCAGGCATTATCACTGGCACTATGCTTTCTTTCGCTCGCAGCTTGGGCGAGTTTGGAGCAACGATCAGTTTTGTTTCTAACATTCCCGGAGAGACCCAAACCATTCCTTTGGCGATGTACAACTTCATCGAAACGCCGGGAGCAGAGATGGAAGCCGCGCGCTTGTGCATCATTTCCATTGCTTTGGCTCTCTCGACATTAATGATATCAGAATGGTTAAATCGCAAAGCTTCAGCGCGTCTAGGAGCTAAACGATGAGCATAGAAATTCAATTTAAACAATCACTTGGTGAAACTGATTTTGACATCGCTTTATCGTTACCGGGTAACGGAATAAGCGCGTTGTTTGGCCGTTCTGGTGCCGGAAAGACCACACTAATTAACGTTATCAGCGGGTTGGTGACGCCAAAGCAAGGTAAAGTGTCGATTGGTGAACACCTTCTTTTCGATAGTGGTGCCGGAATTAATTTACCGACACACAAGCGCAAGATTGGCTATGTATTCCAAGACTCTCGTTTGTTTCCGCATTACTCCGTGAAAGGCAACTTACTCTACGGCGTAGTCGAAAAAGATGATGATTATTTCGATAAAGTGACAGAGCTACTCGCTATTAAACCGCTACTGAAACGCTTTCCAATTTCTTTGTCCGGTGGTGAGAAACAACGTGTCGCCATCGCTCGAGCCTTGCTCTCAAAACCTAATCTGCTATTGATGGATGAACCATTGGCATCATTGGATATGCCACGTAAGCGCGAAGTGATGCCATTTTTGGAGGAGTTGTCTGAGCAGGTCAACATTCCAATCGTTTACGTTACTCATAGCTTGCAAGAGATCCTTCGCCTGGCACAGCACCTGTCGATTCTCGATAAAGGCAGAGTCATGACGTCAGGTAAATTAGAAGAGGTGTGGGCTTCTCATGCCATGCGCCCTTGGCAGTCGTTCTCGGACCACAGTAGCTTGTTTGAAGGAAAGATCGCGACTCATCACGAGAATACGCGTTGACGTGTGTGAAGCTCGCACCAAACGCTTGTCTGTGGGTGCAAAAAGTCGATGGCGAGCCAGATACGCCAATCCGGCTTCAAGTGCGTGCAAACGATGTTTCTATCGCGTTAGAAAAACCGGTCTCTACGTCGATTCGTAACGTGCTACCAGCGACCGTTGCATCTATAGAAGAGCTGACTACGGGCGACGACAAGCAAAGTATCACCGTTTCACTTAAGTTAGATGAAGAATGCCACTTATGGGCGACGATAACACCGTGGGCATTGGATGACTTGAACTTAAAAGTCGGTGATAAGGTTTATGCGCAAGTTAAAGGTGTGAGTGTCACACAACGCGATATTGCTTTGGCGCACCATTAAATTGACTAAACCGCAGATACGCAAAAGGCCGCAGGTGCGGCCTTTATTATTAAAGAGAGTGTCGGAATTACTTCACGAATACTTCTTTGAATTCACGCTTAAGAAGAGGATCACGACGTGCTTTCTTAAGTTGCTTAACCATGTCTTTCACGCAATTGTGTAGAACATTGTCTAGCAGTTGAGCACGGTAGTCTTCTTTGTCTTCATCTGTCATGTTTTCTGGCAGATTTAGTGTCGGGAATTCTTCCATTACATTTAGGCCAGCAAAAGCTTGACCAACAGATACTAGAGCGTGAAATTGCTCGAAGTTGTCCAGAATGTTTTGTGCACTTGCTGGCATTTCATTCCAAGATTCACGAACAGCTTCTTCAGACACTTCATGGATAGAGGTAACCATCTCAAACATTTGCTCAGGAACTTCGTCAAATTCGATAACTTTACGTAGTTCTGGAGAAATAGTTTCTAGATCGATTTTTTGCTTTCGTTGTTAGTTGCTTCTGACATGGTGAGTCCTGTTAGTACATAAAAGCGCACATTATTTATAGTGCATGTTGTAACGAGATTCGAGTGGCTCTTGCTACAAAAGGCGGGAATATTAATACCAAATGCATCAAATAGCTACCATAAGAACTATTTGATTACGTGACCGTTCAACAAAAAATATAGCACGAAATTTGTCGCGTAATGCAACAACCGTGCGTGTATGATATATGTTTAGTAAAGACTGAGAAAAAAAATGGAACGCGCTATGCAACCGACAGGGACCTCTATGCGCATTCTCCTGGTTGATGACGTACAACTAGACCGAATGCAGTTGGCTATACGATTAAAACAGCAAGGTCACATTGTAAAAGCCGTTGGCAACGGGATAGAAGCACTGAACACTTATGAAAGCTTCGACCCAGAGCTCGTACTGCTGGATATCGCGATGCCAGACATGAATGGTTTCGAAGTCTCACTTCATATCAGAGAAACCTTCCCAGATTGGATCCCAATCATCTTCTTGAGTAGTCACGAAGAGCCCGAAATGGTCGCAAAAGCAATAGAAGCAGGTGGTGATGACTACTTGATCAAACCTGTCGACAAACTTGTTCTCAACTCTAAGCTCATGGCAATGCAGCGTATTGCGCATATGCGTCGTGAGCTCAAGCAAGCGACTGCACAGTTAGAGGAAATGAACTCTCTATTGCAAGAACAAGCCAACGAAGATAGTTTGACCAAGCTCTATAACCGTCGCTATATAGACCAAAAGCTAGAAACCATGATTGCGTGGCATGGACGTCATCATATGCCAATGGCGTTGATTCTTTTGGATGTAGACTTCTTTAAGCCATTCAATGACAACTACGGCCATATAGAAGGGGATCGCTGCCTACAAGCCATCGCAAATCAACTTAAAGCAACCTTCTGTCGTTCTGGAGAATATGTCGGCCGTTATGGTGGTGAAGAATTTGTCATCCTTCTAAATAGTACCGACGCGCAAACCGCAGAAAGAGAAGCGGAGAGGATTCAAGAAGCATTGTACTTCTTAGATTACCCACATGCATATTCAAGCGTGGCAAATAGAGTGACAGTGTCACAGGGTGTGTTTGCGCTCCAACCAACGGGGAAAGATAAAGTCGCCGATTTGTATGCAACAGCAGACAGGGCGTTATATACGTCTAAATCCTTGGGAAGAAATACTTACACTGTAGTAAATGCTATTTAAATCATGAAGATAGAAATGTCTACATCATAGTGACACTGTCACTTATTTGGGGTGTTTTTCTAAGGTAAGGCTTGAGAAGTCTTAGAACCAAAAACAAGCTTTAAAGAATTGGGAAGAAAGAATTACGCGTGGCAGTACTTCACACAGTTACGGCCCGCTTTTTTTGCTTTATATAGAGCATCATCTGCCAGCTTAATCACATCAGCAGGGTTACGCGCGCTACGGCTATCCGCAACACCAAAACTGGCTGTTACAGATACCGTTTTCTGCTTCGATTCTGCGTTACCGCGTTTTTTGCGTCCTTGTTTATTGTCGTCAGGACGGTTGTCTTGGTCACGTAGAATCATTTCATACTGAGCAATAAGCTCACGAACTTCTTCTAAATGAGATTCGCAATCTTCGGTGTATTTACCTTTAAACACGATGGTGAACTCTTCACCACCAAATCGGTAAACCTTTGCGCCGCCTTGTGTCTTCATCAATCGAGAAGCGACCATTTTGAGTACATCGTCGCCAGTATCGTGGCCATAGGTATCGTTGAACTTCTTAAAGTGGTCAACATCTAGCATCGCAATAGTAAACTTGCGTCCCATATGCTTAAGGTCGAGATCCAATGCGCGACGGCTAGGGATGAGCGTCAAACTGTCGGTGAAAGCCAGTTGGTGGCTGGCTGATGTCGAGTAGATGATGATCAGCAAACCCGTAAGGGTAAACATGGTGCTCGAAATGTATTGAACATCGAAGAAGATAAATGTCGCTGATGCCAATACCATGGCTGAGTATGTCATGGCATGAATGATCTTGTTTTCTTTAAGACCAAAATGCCCAAAAAGCACACAATGCCAATGCAATACAGCACTAGAACCAATGGTAACTTTGAAACGGTTGGAACAATAAACAAGATGCCATTGGTCCACTCTTCAAACCCACCTTCAACGTAGTAGGTCAAGGTTACGTAAGACCAAAACACAAACATACTCAACATAAGTACATAAGTGAGTGTCGCTTTGGAATCGAAGCCCTCTTTATTGAAGAGGAACACGGCCAAGAACGAAACGGGAAGGAGGCTTGCTAAAATAGTGAGCTCTAAAAGCGCCGTGCCAGTTTGCAGTGGTACCTGTAAACGATGTTGAATCACAAAGTAGGCGAGCAACATGGCAATACACACCATGGACTCTCGGCCTTGCTTGAACGAGTAACACATCAACAACGCACAACCGAGCAAAATGTAGGGCAAGTTTGCAGCAATTCCCCAGTTAGATTGGGTCATCTGAATGATGTTATCCATACCCAAACTGACCATGCCCAATAACAAGACTGGGAATAGGAAGCGGAAGCCTGGGGAGGTCATTAAAGATGATGCCATCTACTACAAATTACCTGAAAATAGTTAAGTATATCTAGAGGGTTACATTAAGCATTCAATTAATACTGTGCGTAAACAGTATAATTTCAGACGCTTTCAAAACTAACAAGAATACGTGTATTTCGGAATTTTCCAAGTGTTTTACAGCGAACGCTGACAAAAAGAGAGAGGTTGATTAAATTAAGAGCAATCAACGAGTTGCAGAGCGAGTTCGACTGCTATAATTTCAAGGTGTTGAACAAAGGAGAAAAATCGATGCAGATCAGTTCAGACGTACACAATTACATGGAAACCTTGGTTGGACAGGTGCTCGCTTCAGACCAATACGTAGATCAATTCGACAACGAACAACTGGCGGATATCGCGTGTTTAGCTCTGATCCAGCTGAAGCCTGTTTATATTCGTCATGACATCGATTTTCTGTCGGCACTCCCAGAACGCAGATTGGCACAGTTCAAACAAAGTGTTGATGTCGCTGTTGAGAATGCAGCGACAATGATTCAAGAAGACAGACGCAAAAATCGTAACAATGATGTGCCTGTAATTTTGTCGCATACCAGTTATGATGAAGACAAAGAACTGGATTGGTTCGAAAAACCGATCCTCAACGTCAACATAAAGTAAATGACGTTCGCTACCGTATATAACAATCAATATACAGGAGAGTGGGCGTACCCAAGGAGGAACCGTGGGATTCTTTTCGCGCTTGTTTGGTGGCAGTGATAAAACTGCTGAAGTAAAAACCGTCGAACCAGTCGAGTACAAAGGCTACCTGATCTATCAAGAAAGCCTTTCAGAAGGCGGTCAATACCGCATTGCTGGACGCATCGAAAAAGACTTCGACGGAGAAGTGAAATCACACCGTTTTATCCGATCCGATTTGTTGGGGTCAGAGCAAGATGCCAACGAGTTGATGTTGAAAAATCGCAGATGTTTATCGACCAAATGGGTGAAAAGATCTTCGATTAAGAAATCACTGCAACTTGATACGAATCATCTTAAAGAGAGCCATTAGTGTATATGCTGATGGCTCTCTTTCTTTTTAGGCTTAAATATCTGTAAAACAAGCAATTAACACATACCTGGTTAGACCTCTGCTGAGTAGCGCTAATCGTAGTTATTTTTCAGCGCGAAGTAGGCAAATATTCATTACTTAGCGTTATATGTAATGAAATTTAGTATTTTTATTACAAAATACTTGAAGTCACGATAGACGTTCGATAAAAACAGAAGAATAACAGGGCTGTTAGTCAAGATGTGGCTGTGCAAATGGGTGACCCCAAACACCATCATTCGTTTGTGTTTTCTTGCGTAGTAAACAGATAGAAATAAAAAGAATTAGAGTAGAGCGACGCTCTGTTTTGGGACTAATTATTGATATGTATACAAGGAGTATGCGTTTTGCAAATCGGTGTACCTAAGGAAATACTCGCAGGTGAATCGCGAGTAGCTGCATCACCTAAATCGGTTGAGCAGTTAATTAAGTTGGGGTTCGATGTCGCAATCGAATCACAAGCGGGGGTGCTAGCCAGTTTCGATGATGCCGCTTATGAAGCAGCAGGGGCGAAAATTGTATCTAGTGAAGAAGTATGGACGTCAGGTTTAATCCTTAAAGTGAACGCGCCACTCGTAGATGAAGAAAAAGGCATCGACGAAATCGCATTACTGCAAGATGGCGCAACATTAGTGAGCTTTATCTGGCCAGCTCAAAATGCTGAGTTAATGGAACAACTCTCTAGCAAGAACATCAACGTTCTCGCAATGGACGCGGTTCCTCGTATCTCTCGTGCGCAAGCATTAGACGCACTCTCTTCTATGGCGAACATTGCCGGTTACCGCGCAGTGGTTGAAGCCGCTCATGAATTCGGTCGATTCTTCACCGGTCAAATTACCGCAGCAGGTAAAGTGCCGCCAGCGAAAGTACTGGTTGCAGGTGCAGGTGTTGCAGGTCTTGCTGCTATCGGCGCTGCTGGTAGCCTTGGCGCTATCGTTCGCTCTTTTGACGTTCGTCCTGAAGTAAAAGAGCAAGTTGAATCGATGGGCGCAGAGTTCCTAACCGTAGACTTCAAAGAAGATTCCGGTTCAGGTGACGGCTACGCGAAAGAAATGTCGGATGAATTCAACAAAAAGCCGCTGAGCTATACGCTGAGCAAGCGAAAGACGTTGATATCATCATCACAACGGCTCTGATTCCTGGTAAACCTGCGCCAACGCTTATCACCAAAGAATGGTGGATAGCATGAAAGCGGGCAGCGTAATCGTTGACCTTGCTGCCGCAAACGGTGGTAACTGTGAATACACAGTAAAAGATCAAGTAATCACCACGGCGAACGGCGTAAAAATCGTTGGCTACACCGACATGGTAGGTCGCCTGCCTACGCAATCTTCTCAGCTTTACGCAACCAACCTTGTAAACCTTCTAAAACTGCTTTGCAAAGAGAAAGATGGCAACATCGATATCGACTTCGAAGACGTTGTACTTCGTGGCGTAACAGTAGTAAAAGAAGGCGAAGTGACATGGCCTGCGCCACCAATTCAGGTGTCGGCACAGCCACAAGCTAAACCGCAAGAACCCGTTAAGCCTCAGCCTAAAGTTGAAGAGCCAACGTCACCAGTGAAGAAATTCGGTGCACTCGCTGTCGGTTTAGGTGCCTTTGCTTGGGTTGCTTCTGTTGCTCCAGCTGCTTTCTTATCTCACTTCACCGTATTCGTACTGGCGTGTGTGGTAGGTTACTACGTAGTTTGGAACGTAACACATGCACTGCATACTCCACTGATGTCTGTAACCAACGCGATTTCAGGCATCATCGTAGTAGGTGCACTGCTGCAAATTGGTCAGGGTAATGGCGTCGTTACCTTCCTATCATTCATTGCTGTACTCATTGCAAGCATAAACATCTTTGGTGGCTTTACCGTGACCAAACGTATGCTTGAAATGTTCCGCAAAGATAAATAATAGGAGTGACCAATGTCTGCAGGATTAGTACAAGCGGCATACATTATTGCTGCGCTATTTTTCATATTAAGTCTCGCGGGACTTTCTAAACAAGAATCGGCAAGAAAGGGTAACTACTACGGTATTGCGGGTATGGCGATTGCGCTTATTGCGACAATCTTTAGCCCGAATGCAGAAGGGTTCGTTTGGGTCATCATCGCGATGGTCATCGGTGGTAGCATCGGTATCCACTACGCGAAGAAAGTAGAAATGACTCAAATGCCAGAACTGGTTGCGATCCTACACAGCTTTGTAGGTATGGCAGCAGTCTTGGTAGGTTACAACAGTTACCTAGAGCCACCAGCACCAGTTTCAACTGACCTTGCTGGTATTCACGCCGAGCACGTGATTCACCTAGTGGAAGTCTTCCTTGGCGTGTTCATCGGTGCGGTAACCTTTACGGGTTCAGTCGTTGCTTTCGGTAAGCTACGCGGCACGATCTCATCTTCGCCACTTAACTTGCCTCACAAGCACAAAATGAACCTTGCGGCGATCGTCGTTTCTACGCTTCTTATGATTTACTTCGTAAAAGCTGACGGCAGCATGTTCGCATTGATCATCATGACGCTAATAGCGTTTGCATTCGGCTACCATTTGGTTGCATCGATTGGTGGTGCAGATATGCCAGTAGTCGTTTCAATGCTGAACTCATACTCAGGTTGGGCAGCAGCGGCAGCAGGTTTCATGCTTGCAAACGACCTATTGATTGTAACGGGTGCACTAGTTGGTTCTTCGGGTGCGATCCTTTCTTACATCATGTGTAAAGCAATGAACCGCTCGTTCATCAGCGTTATCGCTGGCGGCTTCGGTCAAGAAGTTGTGATTTCAAGTGATGAAGAGCAGGGCGAGCATCGCGAAACGTCAGCTGAAGAAGTAGCAGAAATGCTGAAGAACTCGAAATCAGTGATCATCACTCCGGGATACGGCATGGCAGTAGCTCAAGCGCAATACCCAGTGCATGAGATTACTGAGAAGCTACGCGCACAAGGTATTGAAGTTCGCTTCGGTATTCACCCAGTAGCGGGCCGTCTACCTGGTCACATGAATGTACTGCTAGCGGAAGCAAAAGTGCCTTATGATATCGTGCTAGAAATGGACGAAATCAACGATGACTTCCCAGAAACGGATACGGTTCTTGTAATCGGTGCAAACGACACGGTTAACCCAGCAGCGCTTGAAGATCCAAACAGCCCAATTGCAGGCATGCCTGTACTAGAAGTTTGGAACGCGCAAAACGTAGTCGTATTCAAGCGTTCAATGAATACCGGTTACGCAGGCGTACAAAACCCACTGTTCTTTAAAGAAAACACTTCAATGCTATTCGGTGATGCGAAAGAAAGCGTCGAGGCAATTTTCAAAGCATTGTAAAATATTTGCTCTAAAACTAACCAAGGCCAGCATTCGCTGGCCTTTTTTTGTGGGGCTTCAATGTTATAGTACTGCAAATCCTTGAGCCGCCTAATGTCATTCGCTTGTTTATTGATGTATAGTTCTGGCTAATATAACAAGTAACGGTAACAGTTTGATTAAACAGTTTTTGCTCCGTTCTGCTTTAATGCTGCCAATTTTCTCGGCACCCGCATTTGCAGATTCATTACCAGAACGAATAGATACGTTTACAGAGCTATTTAATTACGAAGTAGCCCTTAAATCGTATGATATACGCATACTGCAATCTAACTACCCAACCAAATTGCTCTCGCCGGACTCAATGTTGCCGCAAACGGCAGACTACCCGCTGAAAGATATTCAGCAGTTGTACCGTTTAGCCAACACTTGTCGCGGAAAATTGCCGTTAAGCCCTTTAATTACTGAACCTTTAGTCTTTACGCGTGCCATATGTAAGGGGACGCAACTGACACCTCGTTGGTTCTCGCGCAGGCGTTTGATCCACCCAGGTGGGGAACCTATGCAGCGCGTTATGCAGAAAAGTATCCAGAGCTTCGTCCCAAACTTGCTCAATACATGCATATCAAAGAGCGAACTAACGATGAAGGGGACGAACTACTCGCAAGCCTGCAAAATATGGATGACGATGCGATTAACGCACTTATCGCCGGCGCGAGTATGTTTATTGAAGGCAAAGAGCTGTGGCTACGCCGTGGCGACCATTATTTTGTATTCGCCAAAAACGTATGGCAGGAAAACGTCGCAAACGCGGGTCTGTCTTACGGATTAGCATCAGAGAGCCGGAGCTGTTTCGTAAAACGCGGCAATATCTGCTGGGATGTAGAAGATCACTCACAAGTGTTGCGGATCAGTATGATCATCCTTGTGATAGCCAACATCTTGCTGGTAATAGGCTGGGCAGTGTATCGTTGGAACAGCAAGCGTGAAGAAATGCGCAGCCGTATGCTGGTACTGCAGATTCTAACGCACGAGCTAAGAACGCCAATTGCATCGTTGTCTTTAACCGTTGAGGGATTCCGTCGCGAGTTTGAACATCTTCCTGAAAGTGTTTACGACGAATTTCGCCGATTGTGTGAAGATACGCGCCGATTACGCCAGTTAGCGGAGGCAAGTAAAGATTATTTGCAATCTGATAACCAAATGCTTGCAACAGACTGGGTTCCATCGGTTGCAGAATGGCTAGAATATAAGATTGAAGAAGAATTTGATAACGCTGTACTATTCAAAATAAACGAAGATGTAGCTGCTAAAGTTAACGTGTATTGGCTCGGGACCTGTATCGATAACTTGCTGCGTAACGCATTGAAGTATGGCGAAGCACCGGTAGAACTTCGTGTTGAAACCAGTGCAGAAAAAATCATTATCCAAGTCATAGATGCCGGCAGCTTGACTGCAAAAGATTGGGCAAACCTAAGAAAACCGTTTGTTAGTAAGAGCGGACTAGGGCTTGGATTAACAATAGTTGAATCAATGGTAGGCCGCATGGGCGGAAAAATGTCCCTAATGGGACCACCTACAACCTTTATATTGGAGATACCTTGTGAAACAGACACTGCTTCTCGTTGAGGACGATAAAACTTGGCTGACGGCCTGTTAGTAAGCCTGGAACAAGCAGGATATGAGTGTTTACATGTGGAGCGTATTTCAGACGTTGAGCCACAATGGAAAAAGGCTGACTTAGTCATTCTGGACCGCCAACTACCAGATGGCGATTCAGTACAATCTCTTCCTGAATGGAAAAAATTAAAGATGTTCCAGTAATCCTGCTTACTGCACTTGTTACTGTTAAAGATAAAGTTGCTGGTCTAGATTCTGGCGCGAACGATACTTAACGAACCTTTCGCTGAAGCCGAGCTATTTGCTCGTATTCGTGCACAACTTCGTGCACCAGATGCAGCAGAACAGGGCAACGCTGACAAAGTGATGACCAAAGACCTAGAAATCGACCGCGCGACACGCGAAGTTGTATTCAAAGGCGAAATGATCACACTGACTCGTACTGAGTTTGATCTGCTGTTGTTCTTGGCATCAAACCTTGGCCGCGTGTTTACACGTGATGAACTACTAGACCACGTTTGGGGTTACAACCATTTCCCTACAACTCGTACAGTAGACACACACGTCCTGCAGCTTCGTCAAAAACTGCCAGGTCTTGAAATCGAAACGCTTCGTGGCGTTGGCTACAAGATGAAAGCGTAATCGCAAGAATGAAACACTACTTCCTGTAGTTCTATCATTACTGTTAGTGAAACCAGTCCATGCAACGGACTGGTTTCAGTCCAATACGCCTTTAACCCAAGCACACCAACATCTGCTAGAAGATGACCTTGGTGGCATGTTCAACTCCCTTGTTGAACTTTGGCAAAGCGAACCCAACAAAGAAACCAGACCGCATCTTAATGACTTGCTCGCTCAATCATTATCAAAAGACTGTGGTAAGTCTCTCACAGGCGTTACGCTTCCAGATTGGATCAGCGGTATTAACGTTATCCGCCAAACCATTCAAAGCCCAGGGCGAGATACCTATCGACTCGTGGTTAAGCTGCGCGCGACAACCGATATCGAAGACATCTCATTTCGGCGTTGGGTTGATAGCTCAATCTCTGCCGATAGCTCCTTCAATTATGAAGAGCCGCAAGAGGGAACGGAGTTGGCTAACGAACGCAACTTCCTTAAACGCTATAATTTAACCGGTAAGTTAGACGCGGGGTTGTACCATCTCTCTATCACCACAAAAGACAAGCGCACATATCGCACTTGGGTGATTTTGGGGGATTCAAACTCATCGCAATACGTTCGTTGGACATCAAAAGAGAATTGGAAAGTAGAAAAGAGCGCGCTTCGTAACCCGCACTGTCCTTTACCGCAATTGGAAGTAGGCTTATACGACTACATCGAAGGCCAATACGATCAAGTGTGGAAAAAGACCTACGAATCGAACTACCCAAATGCACTCGAACTCGAAGGTATCCCAAACGATCGCTACGTTTAGCTGTCAGCATTAACAGTCGCCGTTGGCAAGGGACATAATTGTGGAGCAAGCTCAAACTATTAGCCGAACTTATGATGTTTCTCTCGAAGAATAGCTAAAGAA